>Ga0214542_1001692_pt1 | contig 45486 bp, 32 predicted proteins | sample CNSS1metaG_FD_160096 | JGI IMG/M metagenome (GOLD analysis project Ga0214542, IMG submission 160096) | Root nodule microbial communities from cowpea collected in UCLA plant growth center, Los Angeles, California, USA - CNSS1 | ecosystem: Host-associated > Plants > Roots > Nodule | place: USA... | reverse complement strand
CAAAAGGTATGTTTAATATATGTTCAATTTATTAATTTTTGTTTAATGTTGTAAGTACTAATAATCTTATCATTGCACAGGGATTAGTGTCTGCCATTCAGGACCTATTACCCACTGCTGAGCACAGATTTTGCATGAGGCATCTGTATGCAAATTTCAGAAAAAGATTCTCTGGCCAAAAATTAAAGATACTCATGTGGAAGGCTGTTAGGAGCACACACCCAGTCGTTTGGGAAAGAGTGATGTTAACAATTAAAGAGTTAAATATCGATGCTTACAGATACATTATTGTTATACCTCCAAGGTATCTCTACTGTACAAATACCTGATTTCTATACAAATACCTGATTTTTGTACAAATACCTGATATTAATACTGACGCTATTATTTATGCAGGTTCTGGTCCAAGTCTAGATTTAGTGGTTGAGCCATATGCGACACAATTGTCAACAATATGAGTGAAGCTTTTAATAGTGTCATAGTGGATGCAAGAGGCAAACCCATAATCACCATGCTCGAGGAAATCAGATTTTATTTAATGGAAATGTGGGTTACCAAGAGAAAAAATGTTACAACTTTTGAAGGAAACATTTGCCCAAAGGTCCTTGACAGACTACATAAGGAAAATAAGTTAACCAAATATTGGATCCCAAGGTTAGGTTTTTGTCTTTTTTTAACACAATCAACTTATTCGTGTACTGATATGTGTAATGATATTTGCAGCTGGTCAGGAGAAAAGATATTTGAAGTGAGGCACATATCCATGGTTGGAGATAAGTACACAGTGAATGTGGATGCTCAACATTGCAGCTGTAGGAAATGGCTTCTGACTGCTATCCCTTGCTGCCATGCTATTGCAGCAATGAATTTCATCAATGTCAATGCTGAGGACTTCATACCAATCTATTTCAGGAGATCCATCTATGAATAAATATATCAATCCATCATCTTTCCAGTCAATGGTGAAGTCTTATGGGAAAGAACTCCCTACCCTGACGTCCATCCACCACATAAGAGAATCTTACCAGGAAAACCCAAGAAAAAAAGAAGGTTGGAAGAGTGGGAGTTGAGAAAGGATAACACACAAATCAACAAAGGAGGTCATAGAAAAAAATGTTGCATATGCCGTCAGATTGGACATAACAGGAACAATTGTCCAGATAAGCCTGTGGATGAGCAGACTGTAACACCTGCTGAGACTGTAACACCTGCTAAGACTGCACTAGATGCCCAAACTGCTGAGAATGCACCAACTGCTGAAACTCAAACAACTCAATCACCAAGGAATGAAGTGGAGAGTCAAGCAACACCACTACCAACACCAGAAGAACCAAAACCCTAGCTCACTTATTTATCCCAAAATATCTAATTAAGCCACATGTACAGTACACGTAATACACCCTAATACAAATCGTGTCACATGTACAATGCTCCGTTAATGATTTAAACGGCATTACAGAAAAGGACCAAATAAAACACGAATTGCGAAAATGAGGACCATTCTAAACATTCGGTAAAAAATGAGGACCATTTTAAACATTCTGTGAAAATAAGGACCATTCGCAACAAACACTACGAAAATGAGGACAAAAAAGTATTTAAGCCAAATACGAAATGTACATGAATCTCTCCTATATATTACTAATGGAAAAGAATCCCAATATATTTTAAGGGAAAAATAATATTAAAAATGGTAGTTACATAAAAAATAATTTTTTTCAGTGTTTAGATAGTTTATTTTTTTAGTTTTAAAACACAATTAAGAGAAAATTGAAAATATAAACTATATATGTCTCTATATAACACAAAATTCTTTAAATCCACACGATATATACAAACAAAATTTATATACCTAAGTTTCATGTACTTATTTTTTAACTCTCGAACATTTTATTGTTGTCCATCTCTTCTCCTTAAATTATTTTGTTCACATATAATATACAATATAATATATGATCGTCAACAAAATAATATCATAGGTGTATCATAATTTGTGTTGAAATAATTTGATTTAAATATAAAGAGTTATAATAACACAAACTTCCTCTTCAAAACTTAAAAAATAAAGGGTTTTGCTGACCGGTGCCCTAAGGGCACTGGTTAAGGATAATTAATATACATTAAATCCTACAAAAGTATATAGATAAATGTAATATTAAATAAAACCTGACCTAATAACCATTAATGTAACTTTATTTTCTCTAAAAGACAAAAATGTCCATAAATATTGTACATGTGTATTTAATATTTTATTTAATGTTCACAAATAAAATTTAAAAACTAATTAAATAATAAAATAACTATATTTTAATGTTGCTAAAAATTAGATATAAGAAAATTTAAATTAAACAAAAACCAACAAAAAAATAGTGTTAAACATCTAAAACTTAAAAAAAATAACATAAGAAAGTATAAATTAACAGAAAAACCAACAAAAAATAGTGTTAAACATCTAAAAATGTTACAAAAAAGGAATAATTAAAGTGTCAATTTAAGACTTAATTGATTTTTTTTCTTTTTAGTAGAGACCTTAAAAATTTCAAAATCTTGTTTTGTAACAGTAAGTTATTGTCTACACATTTAAAATGGTATTTTTGTCTTTATAAAATTGATTATGTGCATTTATACTATTTTAATTACTGTATTTAATTATTTCAGCTTTCAATGTAAAAATGATGATATCAAAGCACATTTATTATTTCTTAACCAGTGCCCTTAGGGCACTGGTTAGCATTCTCCAAAAATAAATATAGGAGAATGCTAATACTGGTTAAGGAATAATTAATGTGCATTGATATCATCATTTCTACTTGGAAAACTGAAATAATTAAGTACAGTAATTAAAATAGTATAAATGCACATAACAAATTTTATAAAGATAAAAATATCCTTTTAGATTTTTAGACAATAACTTTATGATACAAAATAAAGACTTTATAATATTTAAGATCTCTACTGAAAAGCAAAAAAAAAAAATCAATGAAATATCAAATTAACACTTTAATTATTTTCTTTTGTAAAAATTTTAGATGTTCAAACACTAATTTTTTTGTTGGTTTTTATGCTACTTTAAACTTTCTTATATATTTTTTTTGTAAAATTTTTTGATGTTTAATACTATTCTTTTTGTTGGTTTTTCTATTAATTTAAAATTTCTTATCTTTAATTATATTTAATTTTTAGCAACATTAAAATATAGTTATTTTATTATTTAATTGGTTTTTAAATTTTATTTGTGAATATTAAAAAAAATATTAAACACATTTGTACAATATTTATGAGTATTTTTGTACTTTAAATAAAATAAAGGTACATTGATTGTCATTATATCATATTTTATTTAATACCACACTTATCTATACACTTTTGTAGAACTCAATATATATTAATTATCCTTAACCAGTGTCCTTAGGAGACTGATTAGCAAGACCCATCAATATATTCTTACCTAGTACGACGATAACATCACATGTTCTTAAACATTGTAAACTATAATAAGCACAATTATCGGTTATTTTCTAGAAAATTTCGAACTATTTATTACTTGCACAACTTTGAGAGACCAACATAATTGGTTTTTAGTCAAATAAGTCAAAAGCACTTGTCAAGGTATAGTTAATATATATTGAATCTTACAAAAGTTTACAATTAATTGTGACATTAAATGAAATCTGACTTGATAACTATTAATGTAATTTTATTTTGTTTAAAGTACAAAATTATCCATAAGTGTTATACACTTGTGTTTAATATTTTACTTAATGCTCACTGATCAAAGTTAAAAAAGTATTACATAATAAAATAATTATATTTTAATGGTGTTAAAACTTAAAAAATAATTAAGCATGAAAAAAATTTAAATGAACAGAAAAATCAACAAAAAACAATGTTAAATATGTAAAAAGTAAAAAAAAAAATTATCAATTTCAAACTTCATGGAGTTTCCTTTCTCTAATTTTTCGATAATCTTTTGTAACAACAATATATATTATATTAAAAAAACAGACAATATTTCAATATCTAAAATTATTAATTATAAATACATAAAACTATCCATATGTAAGAAAAATATTTTTTACTATTCTTTAGTAAAAATTTTAGAAATTTCAAAATGCTTATTTTGTATAATAAGGTTATTGTTTAGAAATTTCAAAAGATATTTTTGTCTTTATAAAATTTGTTATATACATATATATTATTTTAATTAATGAAATTAATTATTTTAAATTTTTATATAAAAATTATAGAACCAAATATACATTAGTTTAACAAAAGTAGTACAAATAAATGATAATCCTAAAATATGCCGTGATACATTTATATATCAAATGTTTGAATGTATGGACACACTCCCCCCGCTGATATAAACAATTAGAAAAAAAAAAAACTAAACCTTAATTATATATAAAAATAAAATGCGTCAGAGTCTTACAATGGTTATATCAAGGAATAAATAGTATATGAATTCATACAAACTTTTTATAAAATAACCATATACCATACTTATTGCTCATAGTGTGTAGTGTACGAATATTTTAGTGTTTTCTATTTTGGAAATGAGAAAAATACGAGATCGAAGTAGGCATCACCACCGTCCTCTTACTATTACTCATCTTTGGAGCTTTAGTTAGTTAGATGTCAACAAAAGTTGTGTTCTATTAACGATTTTTCCAATTTATGAAAATTACAAAACTTGACATGTTTTTTCCAAATGGAGAAAGAAAGAGTCAATTTTTAAACAATAGAGTTGTAGAATGTTGTATATCTATTGAACCATGATAAAATAAAATTTAAGAAGAGGAATACGATAGTATTTGAGGAACAAAAGGAAAAGATGTGCATAGTTTGAAGTTTGTACGTTTCTCCAACATAGACCAAAGTTAAGGAAAACGTGATGAACCAGGTTCCTTGTTTTAGATTAGTTGAACATCGTCGGTAATAATGATAAAGCAGTTGGTAACCAAATATTTAATTATCTATAATTTGTAATAATACTATAATGGATATTTATAATTTGTATTTTCACTATGTTCATGAAATTTACGGAGCGTGATATACTTCTATTGATTTAAATAATGTAAGAGACGTGATATTATATTATATTACAAGATTAAGATAGAAGGAAGTAAAGAAACACAAATCAATGACCCATTGGGAAACCCGAACCCGCCAGGGTTGTAATGCTTGACCCGAGAGGTAACTGAGGAATTGACACGTTGGAACAATAAAAGAGAGTGGGACCCGCAGTCCTTGGTGAAGAAAGTGATATGAATGAGTCATAACACAGATAAGATAAAGTAATAAAACAAAAAATGTTAATAACAGCAAACATACTTTGACACCAAAATTTTATTATTTATTATTATTGAATGGTATGGTATGGATAAAACTCTTTGCCCATCTCTTTTTTCTTCCACCACATAATATATCCCGGTTTTGCAGCCATTCATTTTTCTTTTTTTAATTTTGAAATAATTAACTTATATATACGTATACATACATATTATATACATATGTGTATAGTCAATGGCTAATCGAAAAATTGATTTGTTTTATTTATTGGTAAATTCGAAGATGCATTCCGGTGGCTGTTTCTTGAATTTAATGTGAGATTTATTATCGAATGCTGACACAATTAAAGCCAATAATTAAGAAAAATAAGAATTAAAATAGCGTGAATTTCCACATTGTTAAGAGCATGTCATGATAAGAGATGTCTTTAAGACATAATTAAGGAATGTGGATGAACGTTTTAATTATCACCTTAATTGCTCAATTAATAATATTAAGCAATTTAAGGCAATGATAATGACAATTTCTATTTTTGAACATAGTTTATCATAGATAAGTATTTACAAAAGTTGAATATCAGTTTATAATCTTTGTATACACTTGTGGATTAAGTGTAAGTGAGTTGAACTAGAAGATATGTAATTAATAACATTTAATATTTGGAAAAAATATTTCAATATTTATAATAATTTTATCAAACTCAAACATATTTATTTTCTAAATAAGATACATATGTCCTTAAAAAGTTTATTAACTTGGCGTTTTTATTGAAGGTCTGAAAATTTGTGATAATACTCTCGACATATATAATATGTGCTTCTTTCACAATTAGTAAATTTTCCACTGTGTTGAAACCAATCAGTACTTAAAAAAGGTAACATTTCAACTTAAAAAACTGATTTACAGTATAAACTATTCTTACATTAAAACTTTCAACTTATTTTACTATTATAAGCAAATTTCAATTAGTTTAATGGAGTAAGTGTAACCACTTAGATCTGCAATAAAATATATAATAGTTTACTGTGGATCTCAAAGTAGTAAAATTTGGAACAACTGTAATTATCTTATTAATTTAATCATTCAAGTACCATCGGATCTAATGATATTTCAGCCCCGAAAAACTAAACTATGTTAATGAAATAATTTACTTGATCATTCCTCAAATTATCTTATAGTCGCATGTTGTGCTTTTCCAATTCTCTTTATCGGTGCACTTCAATTAGTACTTTCAACCACCGAAGAGAACAAACCAGGTATGTCAAAAATGCTAAATAAGTAATCAATCTACTTTGCAAAGATGATTTTTTTTTTTTTTGGTCAGATAATTTGTGTTTGGCTAAAAAGAAAGAGGAAAAAAAGTATAAATTTCTTTACATAATTCTGATTCTTGCTTCCAAAATTAACTATTGTGGAAAAACATCTCTTTTGCATAAATTGAATTAAATTATCTGTTAATCTGAACATGCAGATTAATAACCTTTATTAAATATTCATAAATACGCATATTTTTGTTAATTAAGTACGGAGTAACTCTCTCCTTGGTTGTTCTTTTTTCATTCATTTGAAACAAAACAATATATAAATGCATATGTATATTTAATTTAATTAATTTGAATATAAAAATTATTCATTTTTAATTGTCTTGCGCTAATTAAATTCTCTTAATATAAAAAGATATTATTTTAATCCTCCAATTATATATGTAACAAAGTTCACCACCAAATCATAGATTAAATCTTTTCATAATATTATTATTTGTCTGATAACCTTTTTACCCGGTATAATCAAACATAATGTTTCACGCGCACAATAACGAGTTTTAATAAATATATAATTGTAATATCTTAACATTCAATTGACATAGTTGAGAAATGTAATTGACTTAATTAAAAAGGGAACAGCAAAAACGATATATTATATATAAAAAATAATATAATTAAGAAATAAAAGAATTAAATGCTATATTTGATGGCATCACATTGAAATTCATTTGAAGCAAATAGTATTTTTGGTCAATTTTGGTATAATTCTATCTTTTTATAGAATGAGGAAGGTCCCAGAAACTGCAATGGAGGGTGCGTGGATTGAAAATAAAGTCATGAGTGGATGTTTATTTAAAAATTGGTGATATTGACCTATGAACACCAAATTATTACCATGTACTCAACAAAACAGTACTTATATAAAAGAACCATAATAACCAAACTGAACCCACAGGAATTCCCTTGCCATAACAAATCTATCAACACAGAGAAAAGAAAAGAAAAGAAAAAAATTGAAAAAAGAAGGACCACGAGAAGAGATAAAGAATGAAGGTAGTAATAATGTACATCATGATATTGGACACACACACTATCTACCACCTCTTCATAGGAAGAGCCAAAACTCCCATGCTTCTTTCTAATCCTGTACAAGGATGAGTGAGAAAGACACGTGGCAAAAGGTGGAGGCATGAGGGGTTAAGAATGGGTTTTTAGGTGGGGGAGATACCGGTATAAGCGGTAGCATATACCCTTTAACTGGGTGGTCCGGTTGTGTGGTCAAAACCATGGGATATAAAGGGTTTAAGGCCACTGTTGCGTGGTTTTTGTTTACGGTATTGGTGGGTTTTTGTCTCTTAAGACTCTTCTATCTAATCTATCTATTATTCTATCCATTCTTTCCTTCCATCTCACAAAAAAAAGAAAAACAAAAAAACAAAATGAAAATTTCACGTTCCTGAAGGAGAGAGAAACAGAGAAAGTTGAGGACTTAAATGTTTTGAGTTCCTGAATTCCCTTAGATCTCTTGCATTTCGAAACAGTTTTATCGGGGGTTTTGCTTTGCACGCAAGTTGTACTTTTTTCCCCCTGTCGGAGAATGAGTTTGATCGGAAACATTGTAACTTGATCGTGGTTTGGTTCCTCGGATCCTTGTTCGAATGTTGTTTTTCCAAGAGGTGAGTTGATGTAAGAGGTTTTGTGGTATGTCAGGGGTTTTGAATTTCGATTTTTTTGTGGTTGTTTTTTTTCTTGTCATGCTTCTCGGTGCGATCTAATCATGATTGCGTGGTGGAGATTATTTGTTAACTCTCTATCTTTCCTATAGTTGAATTTCGGAGATGCAAGAACAGAATTGTGGTTGCTTATACGCAATTTTGCTCTTACTTCTTGAGATTCAGTTTCTTTTTTGGGGAAAAAATATGGGTGTTGTTGATTTGAGAATTGAAGATCCGATCGTGGAAGTTTGGTTGTGTTTGATGTATGCAACCTGTTCTTCTTTTTTGTCTATGAAAATTTTGATTTTTTTCTATTTGGTGGGGGTTGTTGGACTTTCTGTTTAGTGGTTCAGGTTCTTTGATTTGGATACAAGGGCTGCAGATTCTTGAAAATTGCTTGGTTTGCGTTGATCTCGCGCAATTAGAGCATGGCAACTGATTGCAGCGTGTTTTTTCTTTTACGATGATGTTGATTTTTTATGATCCTTCCATGTGTTTGTGTTTCTTTAATTGTTTGACTTTTTGATCATGGATTTATATGCAATTGTTGAATTTGCTGACATCCGGGGAATGATTTTGAAATCGGAAATTTTTTTCCTACAGTTCCTTGGAATTCTTCTGAGCATTAGGATTTCGTGTGATCAATTTTCTGTTTCAGTGACTACCGTGATGTGGATTGACCGATTCAACTTTGTACCCCTTTTATGTGTTGTTCATAGTATGTCTGTTCGATGAAATTGAACCCGAAAGTCAAATGGGTCTTTTCTGGATTTCCCTTAAATCTGATCTTGTTTATTCCGCAAGATTCATCTGGGACATAAATGGTACTTTATTGTAACAATTAGATGCATTTTGTGAAAGATTTGAATTCCCTGACATCTTGCTTCTTTAATTTGCTGAGCCAAATTAATATTGTGAATTTTCCTTTTGCTTTCATGCTGTACATGATCTTAATTATCTTCCATATAAGTTCATATGTGAGAATAGAAATTGTCGTTGTCGTTAAACCTTGGATTGTTCAAGTTGCTCTCCTTGATCTGGTAGCATGTGAATAGTCGGTGACTGTTGTTGGGTTATATGTATTTTTTTATTAAGCAACCATTGAATCGAATTCATTGCAAATTATTTATTACAGTGGTATTGTGACATTGCTTTCCAAATTTTCATATAGTAGCAAAATGTGAAAATTAACCTTGCATGTTTCTTTCTTCAATACTGGCAGTGAAAAGGATCTGGTGTATTTACGCTTGTGGTTATTTGATGAGCTGTATATGTTTTAACTATGGTGTTGAAGAAGAGGGTAGATAATGGATTCAATGGCTTTCGTGTTCCTATTATACCTAAAGCTCCTAGATCTGTAAGGGTAAGTACTGAGTAGTTTTTGCAATTGTGGCTATTGTTTTATGTATTCCTTTCTTGGCGCATTGAACTCTATTTTGATCCTTTTTTGTGATTGTTCAGAGGAGGGGTCCTTTGAACAAAGCAGCAGAGGATGGTCGAGTTTGTGCTATTGAACTACTGGCATCTTTAGCTGGCCAATTGCTGCAGGAGAGTGAAAGTTCTGCTTCCAGCAATGCATCTGAAGGAAATGTTCAACCGGCCTTTAGCCAAGGTGTGATTGAGCAAGCAAGAGAGAATGAAGTTAAACCATTAAAAAAGGAGGAAATTCACCAGGGAAGTTGTGCTGAGAGCACTATTAAGACTGAGGTAGGGTCACAAAACAGTAGCCAGAAACCTCCTCCATATGCCAAGACTGATTTTTCGCAAGGACATGTTACGGTTAATAATGATTCTGACATTTGGGAGAAAGTTGAAGGTGATGTGAAGTCTGAAATTTTCAAATGGGATAACAAATTTGGGAATTATTCTAATAGATTAGTAAAAACACCCGAAAAGTTTAGGGAGTCTAGTGATGGTAAGATGAAGAATGGATTTAAACAGGAACAAGAAGCTGGCAGTTCATGCTTTAGGGGATCAAATTTGGCTGATAAATGTAGTTTGAAAGACCACTTAGAATTGTATGTATCTCCTACACTAATTAACTCAAAAAGTAATATTAAATCTTCCTTTCATAGGAAATCTTCTCCCAGTGCTTCCTTTTCCAGGCGTGGGAATGTTGTTAAATTAGGTTCTAGAGATGATGACGAAAACTTTTTAAGGTGCAAAAGAGTTTGCACAAAGTCAAAGGCTTTTAGGTCTCCGAGACGCATTGCGCACAGAAGAATCAGGAATTTGATGTCTTCTAAATACTGGAAGACTGCTCCAAAGCTGAAAGACTGTGAACTTTCAAGATCTGGTAATGTGGCTTATAAATGCGCAACCAAATGCTTTTATGATCTGATGCATGCTATATCTACGAGTTTGATTGTCTATCACTGAAAGTAGTATTGAATTTGCAGATTTAGGAGTACCTCATTATCACAAGAGGAAGACTTTCTATGGTTTTGAAAGGTCTCAGCACAACACTATTATTAAGAAGAGGAAAATCGTTGATCGGGTTTCAGGGGTAACTTCTGATGGAGGATTCAGCAGTGAGAGTGTATCCAATTCACCTCAGAAAGGGACAGATGGAGACAAGCCTAACTCATCTACAAAACTGCATTTAGCTAAGGCTAAGGATTCCCATGGTAACTAATTCTTATCTTCATTCTTTTTGCTTTTCTGCTGATTGTTCACCACTCTCAATCGTAACATATTTGTTCTTTATACCTTGTGAACAGTAAAATTTAGCATCAAGTCGATAAGGATACCAGAGCTTTATATTGAGGTTCCTGAAACTGCAACTGTCGGTTCGCTAAAGGTATACATAGAGATAGCCAGATAGATAGTTTCATTTCTATTTTATTGTTGTCAAATCTTTAACATGCATTTGCTGTGTTGTCTGGCTCTAACTTTTGCATTGCATTTTCTTACAAATTTTTGTAGAGGACAATCATGGAGGCGGTGATGGCGATACTTGGAGGGGGCGCGCATGTTGGTGTTCTTCATCATGGGAAAAAAGTCAGAGATGACAGTAGGACACTTGTGCAGACTGGTATATCTTGCAACGAAAATTTGGATACCCTGAGTTTCATGTTGGAGCCCGTTTCTCTTCAAGCTTCTCCAACTGTTTGTGCTGGTGATCCTTCTTCTCAATGTGAAACATCCCAGCTCACTAGGTGAGTCAAATTCTATTTTAATCAGCATAGCTGATTTAGGAAGGGAAATGGCCGAGAATAATTTATTGGGTAGAAATGGTGATTCAGTTTTATTTAGTAGAATTTTTTTTATACTATACCTAATACCATTATCTGATTTTTCTAGGCCCATAGAAACTCCTGCCTTAGATTCAGGGATTACTGATACCTTGCATGACTCACCCTTGCTGACATATCCGGGCAACCTAATTGAAAGTAACCAAGAGACTACTTCTTCACTCGCCGACACAACAGTTGACAAAATAACATCTGATTGCAGAGCGCTGGTTCCTGTCCCAGCTAGCACAGAAGCATTAGCTGTGGTTCCTGTGAGTCAGAAAACTAAGCGTTCTGAGTTTGTACAGCGTCGAACTAGGAGGCCATTTTCTGTAACTGAGGTAGAAGCACTTGTTCACGCAGTTGAAGAACTTGGAACTGGAAGGTACGATGTTGTCAATGATATCATATTAATGTGGTTATACATTGCAAAACTAGTTTGCTAATAATGTTCATACCATCATGCATCATGCAGGTGGCGTGATGTTAAGTTACGAGCTTTTGAGAATGCAGATCATAGAACTTATGTAGACCTAAAGGTATATTAATTTTTTGGTTCCATATCTATACACTAAGTACAATTACATCCTGAATACATAAACTATACATTCATATAACATAAAGATTGAAGAAGAGTAGCATGATTGTACTAATTGATTCCATTTTACGATTGCAATGCTACTACATTTTTGTTTAATTGTCATTTGATGTGTACAGGATAAATGGAAAACATTGGTGCATACTGCAACAATCTCCCCTCAACAGAGGAGAGGAGAGCCTGTACCTCAGGAGCTTTTGGATAGAGTTTTGGCTGCTCATGCTTTCTGGTCTCGGCATCAAGCTAAGCAGCATGGAAAGCATCAAACTGGATCTGGAGCCTTGAAGATTACAGAAGCCTCAGCTGAAAGACCTTGTGTTTGTTGAAGGTGTCCAATTCAATGACTTGTGATATAATGGTGTAGAAAGGAGTGGTGGTGTTGACAGGAAAAAAGGAAGACAAACTTGTACATTTTCATTCAAATTCATGTAATATTCTTACACCAAATTCTTTGCCGGCCATTAATTGCATGCAGGTTGGCATTTGTAAATGATTTGATGCAATAAGATTGTTCTAACAGGAACTTATACTGTTCTTTGATTTGTATTTTATTTTTTTTACATTTATGAATGTACGTAGAAAGTGTAAAAAGAAGATAGAACATGACAGACAACCCAAAAGAAAGGTTAAAAATGTTCTTGTTATTTTTTTTCATTTCACATATGAAAATTTTTTCCACTTATTTGATTATCATTCTATTTAGTGAACTGGTACGTAGTGAAAAATGTTTTTGTTATTTTGATTTATTTCACATGTGAAATTTCTTTTCATTTATTTGATTATCACTTTATTTAGTGAACGGTTACTTAGTGAAAAATGTTCTTGTTATTTTTCTTTATTTTACATATGATTTTTTTTTTACTTGTTTGATTCGTGAACTGGTACTTAGTGAAAAGATGTTGTTGTTATTTTTCATCATTTCACATATAATTTTTTTTACTTGTTTCATTATCACTCAAATCACTTCATTTAGTGAACTGATACCTTTTTATATTGTGTTTGTTCATTTTTGCTTTTCAGGTTGAAGATATACTACAATAAAGATTGATGAAAAATATATTTTAAAAGTATTCAATGATTGAATATGATTCCTTGATTAATGATTAGTGTTACAATAGTATAATTATTTGGTGACTTATTTGTTTTTGGTAAAAGAAAAATTGAAAGCATATCTTAGAGTACAATATAGTTGAATATATAATTTGAGGGGCAGGATCTCCATTATTATGTGTTGTGGCTACGATTTCACTTCATAAAGTTATAGGAAGACAAAGTGGTCTTGTGGATATAGCAGATGTAAGGACGAATATTCCACCTCCTTTGAGATCCTTATCCACAATTTGCACGAAACTCGATGCCCATGTGCCTTCTGTTATTTTTTTCCAAATTTATTATTATAACAGATATTGTTGTTGATTGCTGTCAATTTCTTTTATTATAGATAGTATGTAGACAAATTATAACATAGCTGTGCAATTTTATAAGTATACATGAATTTCACTTTCAAATAATAATAATTTCAAAATATTTAATAACAATAAATATAAATATATATATATATATATATATATATATATATATATATATAAAATGTTCGTCAATGTTATAATTGTTATAATTGAGATATAACACACAAAAAAACATTGTGAAATTCTAGAAAATAATATTTAATGAGTAGTGGTGGCTTAAAAATAGTGAGACTTGATTATTTTAATATTAAAAGGTTATAACATAATTAAAATTGTTATTAAAGAGTTTCATTATTTTAAAACAATATCTTTCTTGACATTTTTTTAGAATTTTTTAATGAGGTGTTCTGTTTCTCTGGTCGTCTGATTGATTGAAAAACTGAGACCGTAGGGTTGATCATCTCGACAAACATTTCAAATTGAACCGATCAGTTTTTCCGTTTATGTAAGTTGAGTTTTCATCATTTTTTTGGTTTTTTTTCTTTTATGTTTTTGGTTGCGTGTTAGTTATTTTCTGCTTGCATGCATTTTTTTTAATCATCAGTATAAGTCTATGTTGAATAGTGATCATAAGTCATAACGACATGTCCTAATGATCCTAATGGTATGTCTTAATCATTCTTGTGATGTTTTTATGTGTAGATATAACATCTTGTGGAGTTAAAGGTGTTTGACGTTTTCAGAGCTGTTTAAACAGATAACATGTAAGGAAAGCTAATTACAATGTTTTTAAATTATATACATGTTTGAATTACTCATTACATTGTTGTTTTGTGATAATTTGACAAGATTGAATCATGTGATGAATTTTACCTGTTGAGTTGGAGGTTAAATTCTCGGTGTGTATTTGTGTGTTTTATTACTTTTAAGCGGCTAAAGTTGAGATGTTACAAATATAACATTTTTAATAATTTTAAAAAAATTAAAAAGATGATATATAATAAATTGAATCCTTACTATAATTTGGTTTTGTAAATCTTAACAATTTATTTTGTTTATTATTAAATCTAACTGTTACAATAAAGTTAATTTCGTTAGTTTTTTTTTATTCTGTATATTGAATATAAAAACACAATAAATAATTAAAATATTTATAAACAGAATTATACTCTTATTGTGAGGAATCATCCAAATTCTCTAGTTATTAGTGGAAATACATGTGAATTAACGTATGCATTTTTATTATATATTAAAATATTATAATTTTAAAAGTAGAAAAGATGAATAATTTTGAAAGAATAAGAATTGAGAAGTTATAGAACTATTTTTCAATTCAAGAGTTAAATGGGTGTTCTTTAAGTTAAAAAGTCGTGTTTTTTTAAGTTGAGAGTTACTTTGGATTGAGATGATTTGATTGAAATTCTTATTAAATAATAAAATTATATTATTCAAATAAAGAATAAAATAATATAACTAAAAATAGTTATATATATATATATATATATATATAATTATTTTGAGGATGAAAAACTTACACGTTATCACAATCATCATGCAATGCAATGGATACATCTTATCAAAGGATAAAATATGTTTTTTTTTTCTCTGCGAACTATTTCTATTTTTTTTTCTTTCTTAAATTTTATATATTCTGTATATTATGAGAATTATATAAAATATTTTTCAACAAAGGGTACATAAAATGTTTCTCATATGCTAAAATGGAGTTTCACAATACATTACAATATAATATGGTCTCTGCATATTGTTTATTGGAGAAAATATTTTATATAACTTTCTTTAAGGCAAAAAAATAGATATATAATTTAATTTGATTTATGGATGAAACACAAATTTTAAAAGTAGTTTATGAACAATTTTTTTTTTATTAAACCAGAAAAAATAGATATCAAACTTAATATAGGTATACGTAATTAATATTTGAGATGTAAAGGGACTTTTAATATATAAAAAAAATTAAGAAACAATTAAAGATGAGGTTTGACTCTTATAAAAGAAATCTTAATAAAAAATAAAATATAAAAAACAATTAATAAATTGATCATATTTAACACCAAACAAAAATCAGTTAATAAAGCTATGCGAAGAAGAAATATAATTATAATTATTTATCAGAAAATCATGTAGAAAAGAAAAATAATAATACTTATTGATCTGAAAACTGATTTGTTTTTTTGAAGTTATAATTGAATTTAATTGACTTAAAAAACTTCCTATTGCGGGTTGAATGTTTTGTTCGACCATGTGCTTGATGTGTAGAAGATGGAATAAAATCAATGGACCATGGTGTCGTTACCAGCCTGCATCATCTTTTGCATCTCTTTTTGTTCAAAAATAAGGGGCCCAAACCTTTTTCATGACGGCGACTTTTTATTTGTTTATTTAATTTTTTTTTATCAATTCTTACCCTTTAAATACTTGTTGTAATGGCAAACACTCACCTAACTATTAACCCATATCTTTTTAAAATATTAATAATTTTATTATCTTGTTATAACTATTTAATTTTGAAAAAAATTGGATATAGATAAAATAATTTTAATTCAATATTTTGATAGATAAAAGTAACTTTTTTTCCATAAAATTATATATATATATATATATGTATATATATAAATAAATAACCTTAATTTGTTATTTTTAATTTTTTTTTTTGGGAAGTACACTTTTTTTCCTTGCTCAGTCTAAAATTGGGGATAGAAACTTGTAAAATGTGAAGGATAAAACTGAGGGCACAATTTCTCATAAAATTGGGGATGCAGAATTTACAATTTATGTGACAAGCTTGTAATTTATTAAACATTACAGTGAATTGTAACCATTATTACATTGTAAACCATTGAATTTAGATGCAGACTTTCTACTTAGTAAGTTCCTCGTGTTTGATGATATTTGACAGTATTATGTTTTTTTCATATACAGATAATTAATTACAAGATACTGAGATAGTTTTGTTTCCTCTTCCTCTTCCTCGTCCCATATGGATCATCGAATTTGAGTGCGCCCCAGTGACCAAAGGCCTGTATCTTTAACAGGGGCCTGAAAAAGAAAACAACATCATGAATGAATCATAGGACAAAGAATTTGAGTCAGGAGAGGCCATAATTGAAATTGGTAACATTACTTACAGGTGCTTTCATTGATGGGAAGATATTCCAGAACCTGAGAGTCTCATCCCCTGCTCCAGTTACTATTGTCTGCAATTGTTTCAATAAAATTAAAATTCATACAGAAAATGAATAACTTCTTTTCAACAACACATAAAATGGAACTATGTTATGTGGGGATATTCAGTACCTGACCATCAGGAGACATTGCAAGGTACAGCACTCTCATGCTATGACCAGTTAGAGTTGCAACCTGATCAAAATTTGACCATAAGTTTAGACATACATGGTTATACAGAGAGACAAATAGTTTTCTGTAATAATATCTAGAATTGTCAAAGCAAAGTACCTTTGCCAATGATGGATACTTCCACACCATGATCTGATTTTGGGAGTATCCGTGTGTACTTACTAGCTCATTCACATTTTTACTCCAAACAAGGTTGCAGACCTGGCTCCCAGTGTCAACACTGTTCAATTGATGGCCATTTGTAGTGTTCCAAAAACGAATGCACCTATCAGCAGTTCCACCACCAGACACAAGGAGACCGCTTTGGTGAGGTGACCAAGCAATGGCCTTAACTGCAGCAGTATGTTCGGTAAGTCTCAAAGTTGGTTGCTGAGAATGTTGATTCCATACCAGGAGCTGATCATATAATAAAACATAACATTCATGAGCAAATCACAAATATATTAACAAGAAGTATAGAATAAATAACTTTTTCTGGGTTTGGTAAAGGTTGCCAAGGAAAGAAAGGAAAATATACCTGATTATCATTACCACCAGAGGCAAGTTCCCTGTCATCACAGGACCATTTCAATCCACATACCTGTCACAAATTGAGGGATAACAATTGTTAACAACTTCTCAGAATCCAGGTTTTAGCATTGCAAATTCAATGTATATTCCTCAAAATATTTTTACCTCTGACTTGTGGCCAACAAGCTTGTTAATAAAGTCGCCTGAAACCCTCATGTCATGCTGAAGTATGTTCCTATCCCTGCTCCCTGAGGCCAGAATGCGAGAGTTCCATGCCAACACACCAGTCCTTGTCTGATGGCCTCCCATGGTTCTGACCTTCTTACACTGAGTTCCATCCCAAACCTGTATAGCATAAAGCAAAGTGTATGCTCTTTATTCCTAATCATGAAAGGAAACAATTCATGGATAGATAAACAAAAATCTAGAGTGAGACAAAGTACCTGAACTTGGCCGAGATTTGTACCAATTGATATAAAAGAGCCCTCCCGGGTCCACTGGACAGAACATACACCATCATAGGGCCCCAAGTCACATAGCTTAGTCACCTGAAAACCACATAAATATATTTTACTTTAGATTCATGGTGAGAGGGATTTTTGATCAATATGAAATTGTTGGTAGCTCACTTTACTGTTTGAAGCGCTCCAAAGGTAAACACAAGTTCCTAGTCCCACAGCAAGAACATTCTGTGAGGACCAGTCCACTAGATTCAAGTAAAAGTCATCCTGAAGTGATGGAGCATCCAGAACCTGCAAACATTGTCCGAGTTTAGCAATCAACAATCAAGTTCAATAATCCAATATATATATCACAGTAGGTTTAAGTTTGTTCAAGCTTCATCAAGGACCAATATATATCTCAAAAGCTCAAGTTTGGCATGTGCAACACAAGAACAGAAGCATGAGATTACTTTCAAAGCTGAAATTCAACTTCACTGAAGAAGAATGAGGGCCCAAAGCGTGAATTGTTGGTTAAAGGCTCATGGTCAACTTTGTATGTAACATATTGGTACAGATTGGCACGCATGTAACAAACGGGACATCCTATACTCTCTTAGGGTGGATGGAGCTAACGGCAACATCCTAGTAACAATAGTGTTACCCTAATATCCTTCGTTAATTGTTTCCCCTACAGTTTTTCTAGATCTCCCTCCACTACAAGAGATTCTTACATTGTCCAAAATCACCACATGTATGGTCCTAACAAATCTCCACATTACCTAATTTTTCGATTTGATCTTATACATGCATGCACAAAGCATTCCACCAAGTCCTTTCATGACAGGTGCAATTTAGTACTTTTATTTGAAAACCCAAGTATTTCAGTCACCATTTCTACCATTAAGAGTAAATATTAATCCGAGAGCAGTGAGATCCTTAGGGTTTAAAGTTTAGAGCTTTACAAGGAATTGAATAAAAGGGAAAAAAAGAGCTTGCCTTGTGGGGTGTCTTGGGGACTTTCCGGGGAGGTTTGGGAGGCGGGGTAGAGGAATCAGAAGCGAAGCTACTCTGCTGGCCCAAGATGGAAGGCGAGTAAGGGGAGGAAGGCGTAGTGGAGTGATCGGTCTTGAAGCGGAGCATGTTTTTGCTGGGGCTGATCGGCGAAGGAGGAGCACCTGCAGAAGGAGAAGAAAGAGAAGAAGGAGAAGCAAAGTCAGATCCAAAGAGTTCGCATTTCAACAATCTGGAATACGCCTCGTTACTCCCTTCCTTCACCGGCGATGGCCTGTCTACCAGGCCGAACGTGTGGAGGCGTGAGGAGGAGCGGCAGGGGATGAACCTGTCGCTGCATGTGCTTGATTTCGAAGGTGAAGTGAGGTTAGAGATGGAACGGAGAGAAGAAGGGGAAGTGAGGCTGGCGATGGAACGAGAAGAAGATGGCGATGAAGCAAAAGTGTCAAGGCGGAGTGAGGTTCCGGACATCCCAGCTGGGAGGTTCAGACCCGATTTCTTTGTTTGAGGAGACTCCATTTTCAGTAGCTACTACTGTTGGATGAACGAAGAACAGAAGAAAGAGACGATGAACAATGCTAGAGAACGAAGAAGAAACCCTTTCTCTCTGTTTATGACAAAGAAAACAACAGATCAAGAGAGAAAAAACAGAGAGGGTTTTGGTTTTAGTGATGATGGAAATGAAGAATAGTGACTTATTATAAGTTCAACGGTCGAATTCCTGAGGAGCGTGGGAAGAGAAAAGCAAAAGATAAAACAGGTAGGTTTTGCTAAGCTCGTAAATTTATTTCCTTATAAGAGATTCCAACGGTCATTTATTCATTTACTTATACTGCATATATGAAGTTTTTTTTTTTTTTTTAAATAAGGAAAAACTATTAATTTAGTGTATGGAATGTAATATTTTCTTTCAAAATGATTTTAAAATAATGAAATTATTTTAAACATAATATTTTCTAAATAGTTCTAAAAGAAATGAAATTATGTTGTTTGTATGGTATTAAACTTCATACTAGATACTATAACAAAATGTGACACCATCATTTGTTTTTTAAAATTAATCCTTAATACTCAAGTAACAATAATACTCAAGAGATCACAGTCAATTTTTTTTTTAATATAAGATTGTGGGAATTTAGGATTTTTTTTTTCATGTATCGGTTTATAGCACCAATGTTTTTTGCCCTTTTTCAATTTTTTTTAGGGATTTTTAATAGTTTCCAAGTGTTAGATTTGTTAGGAAGATCTCATACAATTATGGTAATTATGAATTTGCTAATGTTTAAGAAATCATAGGCATTCTTGAAACAATATGTTTAAAAAAAATATCAAGTGATTATGTTTGCAAAATTTTAGATTTTTGAAAAACAATAATCAAATTACGTTGGAGTGATTTTAAATACAAGATTAGAATGATTTCTTGCAATATTTATGAGTGGGTATCTTTTCCGTTTATTTGACTTTTTATTTTGGGATGTAATAACTTTTTTATTTGACTCAAATAATAAAATCACCAAGAAAAATATATTTTATAAAAAAAAAAAAATATGATTTTTTTTTTTATATTTTTTTTATATTATTTTGTTATTATAAAAAATATATATATATATATATATATATATATATATATATATATATATATATATATATATATAAATGTTTTTGTTTCTTTCCCACTATTTTATGTTTCATATGCATCTATATACAAGTAAAACGATTTTCTTCATTTTCTTTCTTTCTTACATTCTTTTACAAGTTTTATTCCAATAACTTTTTTTTTTCCAAATCTTTGTTCTCATTTCTCATATCTTTCAATAATAAGTTTCTCAATCCAAAATATATCAAGTTCATGATCAATTATATCCCATCAAAACTAAATTTGGATTAAATATCTTATTGCTTTCCTGTCTCTTTCAACTTGTTTAGTGAGCAATTGAAAATTTGTTGATTTTGTCATTTTAGAGATATTATCTTTTAATTAGTTCATCTTGGTTGGAGTTTTGATTCATTTGATAATATTTTCTTAGACTCCTTGAATTTGAATATTTGATTAATCATCTTTTGCATTATCCACTAAATTTCAAAGTAAGAGAAGTTAAGTAATTGATCTTTAATTTGGGTACGAAAATAATTGTTGTTGAACTTACAATTTCATAATATGTTTAATATGATTTTTTTAAAATTTACATAATTGAATAACATTGATCAAACTTAGTTTTTTTTACTTTATTTTAGTTTTAATTAGATACTTGTTCATAAGAGTCAAACTAAAATGTAATAAGCATGATAGATAAAAATTGTGTTAAATGAGCTTAAAAGTACATTTTATACTAGTCATTACAATATAACAATTGGTTTTTGAAAAATTGATTTTAAAGTTTATGAAGAATTGGTTAGATTTTTTTTTTCAATTAACTATCAGCATGGTAAGATATATTTAATATTAATGGATGTTTGAATTTTTATTTTCTATATTGTATTATATTTAAACTTCGATTTGATTCTTTTTTAGTTTGTCATTTTTTTTTGGATTAATGATAGATTTCTTAGTTTTAAAGAGAGATGACGTTGGTGCTTGCATTTTTGTAAGTATACACAATTTTAAGTTTGTCATGTTTTTTGTGAGGAAAATAATTGTGCCGATGAATTATCTAATTTAGCTTTCATTCATATAAAACAATACAAGTAGTTTAATATTTTAAATCTATATTTATTTAGATTTTCTTCATAATAGATATAGTTTGTCTATATTTTGTGAAGTATAATTTTTATCATGAGTTTGATGTTGATCCATGCTTTGTATTCTTTTATTTATTTTTTTAATAAATTTTATCTGATGACAAAGCAGCATCCAACACCTTGGACTCCTAGCAAGTGAGTTTCCAAAGGTGTCAAGTCATGTCCAAAGCTCTCAACCCTAGATCCAGCCTTTTACATCTGCAGAACATTTAAACAATGAGTTGCATTCTAATACATGGTTATATCTATAATTATAATTTTTAATATTATATGTTTGGGATCATATTACAATGACACTATTAAAGAGATTAAAGAAGGTCTAGAATGTAGTATATTGTTCGTCTTTGCCACAAAGATGAAATGTGGTCATGTGATTTAAACTAATCTTTCAATACCAACACCAATGTTATAATAAGAAAAGAAAAAAAATGAAGAAGCAAACCTTAGATGACCTTGTGTTGCCTTCTTTAAACGTGAGATTCTCACAAATTATCCATTTTAGATATATTTGTTTTCAACCCATAACCCAGATATTATGAAACAACTTCATACTTAGCACCGTTGTAACTTGTAAGAACATGTAATGAGAAGCAAAAACTCGTACCTTTGAAAATAGTTTAAATTGTTTTGCTTTGCAATAGAAATCAAAAGCATAGTATAGATGAAGCGATAATATTATGTAAATTGAAGTATGATGTTGAAGACAAGAAGTCTTGTGTTATGGATTGATTTACAATGAATATTTTAGTTGATAACTGCGGAGCCAGTCTTCACCCTTTTCAAAATAGTCCATTCTCGTGAAGGTTTGGGTGTGGAATTGTGGGATTGTTGCATATTCAGCAGCGCCACGCCATGCATCCATAATAGGATCCAATGCTCTGACAACCTTAATGGGTGATCCACATGGTCGAATCATCCTAATTCCGGCTTCGAGGCGTTCAATGATGCCGGGGAAAATAGAACTTCCACCGGTCACAAGTATGGAGTTTGTGAGTCTCTGTTCTAGGCCTTTGTCCTTACACGATAACCTTCTTATTGAGACCCCAGCCATCTCATCTAGCCCTGCTTGATCAACGGCGATCCAGTTTGGATTGAACAAAATCTCAGGGCATCGGAACCTTTCCACACCGAAAACAATTTGAAAATCTTCCTTGGTTAAAGGACGAACACGTGATGCCTCAGCAGGTTGAGAGCTACCATTTTCTGACTTGGGCACGAAAGTTGGATCCAAATCCTACACCAATGCAATGCAACAATTGAACAAGATTTTTGTGAGTCATCAGAATCAGAAGGTTTTACGCAATCCAATCCACAGAACATGTTAACGTTGCTATGAAAATAAACCTGCAGCTTGGAGGAGATGCGAGCTAGCTCAGTGTCATCCTCATCTGGTCCTTCATCACCATCATCGTTATCTTTGCTCATCAATTTGTAAAGTTGCCAATCTTCATCTTTGGCACCGAATGTATCTTCACCCTTACCGCGATCAAAGGCAGCAGTTGTTAAGAGGCGCATTCTCTCCCTCTGAGCAGCACTGAGTCTCTCACCCCGACCAATGCCACCGGACAAGTTATTTCCATTCGAATGATCTCCGTTTGTCTTGAGCCGTTTTCGCTGCTCAACTTTCTCTGAAAGGTCTTTGTACTTGGCACGCAATTGTTCCAAGTAAAGCTCTGGGTTCTCTCTGTAGTAACAAGAGCCAAAAAACAATCAGAATTCGCATAAATATTCTGAATAAACTGACTCGCATAAATCATACAGGCGTTTTTCCTCCTCTAACTGTTGTTTCCTTTCTCGCTCCAGTTCCTCTTCATAACGCTTCTGCTTCATTCGCTGTCGTCCATCCGACATGGATTTCAGTGAAAACTGTTTCTTTTTTTCAACTAGCTATCAACAAATCACACCCACAAGTACATGGTCAACATCATCACATCGCACAGAGAACAACTTGATAAGGTAGTAGATACAAAACTGACCTGTTCAGGGGAGAGCATGTCATCAGGGATGTTTATAAGAGAATACTTTTCGTTAGCGGCAGAGTCAGGCTTTTCAGTTTCAGCTTGTTCACTCTTTGGTTCACCTTTTGCTTTACGTAAAGATTGCGTAACTTTAATGCGGGCAGATTCTATCTCCTGCCTGGAGACATAACCAGTCTCTGCAAGGAAAGATGGAATATCACTGTCTTCAACTTGTTCAAGCTGTTTTAGAAGAAACTCCAAACCATGCAATTCATTTTCCAATTCGTTTATTCTAGAGGACCTCTTTGCCTCAGCCATTTCACGTAATCTTTGACCCTGTCTTTCTCTTATAGCTGCCTTTCTAGCAATCTCTTCCTCAGAAGGGGGCTCCTCAGTAGGGGGTGGAACCCATGGGAGCTGCCAGCATCTGGTTTTTTCTTTAGCCTCCTTAGATTTTTTCTGTCAAACCATTAATGAAGTAAAATCTTAGAAACGGATAAACAGTATATAAACTTAGACTGAAAAGAAGAGCCTTTTCTTGCCTGAAACAGTCGAGCTTCAGAAGCATAATCTGGTGCAATATAACAATGTTCCATCTTCAGGTCGTCAACCTTTTCCCATGTAAATCTTGCCCTGCATTGAGAATCTTAAAAGGGTAAGAAGTACTACTTATTTAACAGACAGGTTAATATGATAGCAGAGGAAGGATGATTTATACTCACATATGATAAGGATACTTAAGTGAAAGAAGTTGCTTTAAATAATCAGTCACATGGAACCCACCAACATTGGTTCGGCAACATCCTTTATATATAGGCTCCCCATCTACAAACTGGAAATACAGAGAACAGAAATTCTGATATAGCAGCACAGCAAATGAGGTATACCAATTTAAGAAAATGCAACTGTTACTTGGCAAAAGGCACACATGTCCACAAAACAAGAGAATTTTCATCATATACACCCCTCCTACATAGAGGGTCAACCAATGCTTAAAAGTAAGCAATCAGACTAAAGTATTACGATATGAATGTTATCTACAACTTCAACAAATCGTAAATATGTGATATTTTGCATAAATATCACATAAAGCATACCGGAATCACATGAGTTGTATTGAATCCAGGACACAAAGCAAGGCCATCTTTATCACAAACACCATGTTGTTGATTATATTTATAGCTGAATGCCGCATCAACACCAAAGGCTGCCATAACAGAGAAGCATAAATATCTTTGTCAAATAAATTATATCTAGCAAATCTAGTATAGAGTAGAAAAAAATATTTGTCCGTGATTAGGTCCAAACTAGTAACAACTGTGACAAGATGTCAAATGCAGTCTTGATGAGCCTAATTTGAAATTTGTTTTTCACTAAAGACGCCTTCTTGCAGAACGATTGGGCATTAGACAACAGGCAAGCCAACCTTCAAGTTCCTACAAAGGCTACTTGAAGAAATTTTTTTTTTTCTTTTTGTTAGGATTAATAAAGTATTGATACCTATAGATGGAACTCCATATGTCTCAAAAAGAAGTTCTGCCATTTTACTACGAGATTGTATTGGGTTGCATACACATTCAGTGATCAGGACAGGATGATCAATCTGCTCCGGCATTAAACATAAAGATAGAACAGAGTGAGTTAGATAATTTAACATGTCAAAGTTCGAAAAGAGAAAAAATTGTACTTATCAAATCAAGGAACTCCTAGGTAAACTACAGAGACCAATAAGTTTACTAAGATACCAAAAGTAGTAGTGGTCTTTTGAAGTTTAAAATGTCATCATAAAAAAAAAATAACAAACAAAATGCTCAGGGAAGAAAAATGAAAAATGTTATTCCAGTAATGGGTATGTATACCTCTGATCCTGTGGCTCCCAACCGGTCAAATCCAAAGTCCAAAATCTATAAATGAAAGAAAATTTTAGTAACGCTTCCCATCATATGTTCTTTATAATTAACAAACTAATACACCAGTATACATGAATGATCCTATTTCCATAATTTTTATATTTAATATGGTGCACATCCCTTCCAATTAGTTGTAAAAATCTTATAATTCCATATTCAGCTTATGACCTTTAACTTGTGACCCTACCCACTGTCACAGATCAATTTACCCATTGTCTCGTACAAGGAAAATAGTTCCTGCATAAAATATATACTGGGAAAAGGAACCTTGGTATTGCCTAGTGCAAGGCACCACTATGCTTGAGATAGTCCCAGGTTATTATCAATATGTAATTGTAAGACCTTGAAAAGCTGAGGTTCATATTCTAGGCAACAAAAAGAAGAATTTTGGCCATGTTCAAACAATATATAATTTAAGCACTATTATCACAGTTCAAAACCTAGAATCCATGCAGAGGAAAACAGAGTATATTTTTCGAATTTGGATACTTTCACCAAACATTTTAGAACAGAGTATCCCGAGGAGTTACTGTTTAGTCTGGTGTCCAATTAGGACAAATCATCAACTAGACAAAGATATCTCATCAGTTCTCATATGACAATAACGAAAGTACAATCTATGATTCTAACATGCAGTTCCCAAATAGACCATTTCCTGAAATAGAAATGCAACTTCACGAGCATATAGCACATGCAAGAACCAACAAAAATAACAGGCTAGAATAAGATCATCGAGACTGGAAAACAAAAATATGATTCTAAACGTTTAAAACAATTCACATTGAATTGACTCCGAAAAACAAGTCCTTTATACACTCACAGGATTGTCATATGAGGAAAAACTTACATATTCCATCATTTCAAATTGGTAAACTACATTGCTGTCAAACGCTGAGCGTGGTCCAGAGCGACTACAGTCGAAGTATTTCATTAATGATGGATCATGGTCACCAACAATAGTGACAATTTCTCCTGTGTAACAACAGTGTTCAAAATAATTATTCAACATGCGACAAAAAGCCTTTCGTTGGCTCATTGTCAATAGCTCATAAGAAAGGTTCCTCTTAAGTATAAAGACGATGACTCACAATAATAAATATATCTCAGTCCCATTTTATGTTTTTTACGAAATGAAATAAATTAACGAAAATGCACCAAGACAAAAAAGAAAAAATGGCGTAACAAGTTAACAACCATAATAACATTACCGACGCAGTTTCACCAACATTTTCGACAAACAAAAACAACAAAACAAATACATAACACAGTAACTAAGATGGAGAAGAACAAGAAAACATGGTGAAAACGTAGAATGTATGATACCAGTAGCTTTGTGGCGTGGCCGTTGGACAATGCTGCGGAAAACAACACGAGGTTGAGTCTCGCCAGCCCATCTAACAATTCACCAAAAGTAACAAACTTTAACGTTAAAATCCACAACCCCGACACAAGCACAAAAATAAAGTTTCAATTTTGAGGCGAAATTAGGGTTTGGGAAAATACCCAATACGGAAATAGGAGGCACCATTGTCGATGACGATGGGGGTGGCGGAGCTGAAGAGGGTGTAATCAGATTGGCGCTGAATTTTGGAGATGAATGGCATTGTGTAAGTGAAATAGAAGAAGAAGTGATCTTGATTCTGAGTGTTCCTGCAACTTGACAAACTTTGCAAAATGGTGAACAACATAAGTAACAGACATGGTGAGCTCCGACCGATCCGGCTAACCCGAACCACAATACGGGTCGGGCGCAGTAGAAATGGTCCATTGAAGTTAAAAAGGTGTTCTTTTTCTTCTATATTTGTTAAGCCATGCAATAACGCAATCTTCCTTTATCAGCCATCTAGCCAATGCCAATATATATAATTTATCATTATAATTAATCGTCATGAATGAAAAAAAGTACTCATATAATGTAATAAATGAAATAATATTAAATTATGAAATAAAGCAAAAGAATAAGAATGATGAAAAATATATAGTAATTTTAAGACTTTACTCATTATTATTTTTAATTGGAAAACTTTTTAGTTAAATTTAAGTAAATAATTAGTAAGAATATTACATTAAAATGATGATGATGATGTATAATGACCATGATGCATGATGATGATGATGATGCTGCTGATGATGCATGATGTTGAGGATGATGATGTTGATGATGATGATGATCATTCATGATGATCATGATGCATGATGACCATGATTCATGATGCTGATGATGGTGGTGGTGCATGATGATGATGATGATGATGATGGTGCATGATGACCATGATGCATGATGATGATGATGCTAAATATGTTGATGATGGTGCATGATGATCACGATGCATGATGATGATGATCACGTTCATGATGTACATATGTACATATATGGTCTTCCAGTGAAGAAATTGATGTACGATTTCAAGGTTATTAATGATGGACAATGTATATTGAAATTTAATCATAATTAAATTGTAATATTCTCGTTGCTAACATAATATTATACATATTCTTGAAAATCTCACATCAATTAGAGATATATTTTATAATATATAAGTGAGTACAAATCTCACTTTAGATCAGTTTTGTGTGATTGAGTTAAGCTGAAAATTTACTTCTTCACATTGTATTAGAGTTATTGGTTAAAGTTTATCCTAACGGAATCTGTGTTTCTTGGACATATAATTATATACCTTATCGTACCACCCATTAATATCTAGTCTCACGCACGAGATGCATATACTTCGAGATAAGAAAGTGCGTTGGAAGTCCCACATTTTATGAGACTAAAATTTAAAAATCCAATTAATATCTTCCATATCATTCACACCTTTAATAACAATATATATATATATATATATATATATATATATATATATATATATATATATATATATAAACTAAATCTTTTGAGAGAATTGTTTTAAAGGTTAACAAAAATAAGATCTGGTATGAAACTGTTGGATGTTACTGTAGTTGCTAAAAAATGAGTTTTATTTTAATAAGGTATTTTTGGATTTTGTTTTAATCATGCATAAAGGAGATAATGACCTATATATGATAATAATAGTTCTCCTAATTATCATTGGAAAAAAAAGATACAAATTTATAATGAATATTATTGGAAGAGTATACCGAACATATAAAACTACTTTTAATTAGTTATTTTAAAAGTACATAAATGAAAAATACCATAGTAGAAATATTATAATTGCAGCAGTCTCGTACGTAGAGCTAGAATAAGACGTTCTACCCGCTTGATTAGCGTAATCATTATCTCTTTAAACAACAATGATAATAGTTAGTTCGACAAAGTTATTTTTAACAAACTTTAACAAATTACATTTTTAAATAAAAAATTTAATTTTTTATCTTATTTTGGTTAAAAATATACAAATTAATGTATTTAGTTTTATATATAAAAGTTTTGTCAAATTTATTAAAAAAAATTGTCAAAAATTAATTTTCCTTTTTTAGAATGTCGATTTATTTCAAATGTAACTACGGAATATTTAGTTATGAAAATACTTAAAAGCATTTCACTACCTAAAACAAGAAATACTCAAAAAGCATTCAATAAATTATATTCAATTCCCTATATCTCAGCTTACTCATATTATATAGCAAGGGTAACATCGATGACGTCTCGGCCTCATAATTTTCCCAGGTCAATCAATAACTTGTATTCAACCACTTACATTGAATATATGATCACATCCATGGTTGTGGAACTTCTAATTTCTTCGGTTTGAATTCATTACAAAATAAAAAGTCAAGAACCAAATCTAAACCAGAATCATAAAACAAATGAAAGCGTAAACGGACTCATTCCAAAGGGTTTATTATTCTTTTTTATAGGTCAAACAATTACGTTTGTCCTTTTTCAATATTTCTTTTGTCATAATGGCATCTAATCACATCCATAAGATTTGAAGTTTGTTGTTCTAGACCTGTTCATTATAACAATGGCTATCAGCCAAACTATACTAGGCTTCATCACTTTCACTTGTTTGATGCACATAACGAAACCTTCAAACTTGAACACTGACACGTTACTACAGGGTCATGAGTTCACAACAAGTGACCGTTTGATTTCACCTACAGGTTGGTATACAATGAGTTTCTTTCAGCGAGAAGGCTCTGCAGATTTCTACCTTGGAATTGGAAAATCAGCTGAAAATTCAACTGATCAGAATTTCTGGATAGCCAATAGAGACACGCCAATCCACGACCCTGCACCGTTTCTCACAATTGATGAATTTGGTAACTTGAAAATTATTTCCAACCGGGATATAAATTCCACTATCATGCTCTATTCTTCTGATGCTGGAAGAGAAGTTAACAATAATAACAGTACTACTTCTACTTCTACTACTACTACCTTCAACGCCATATTGCAAGATACCGGCAACCTTATCCTTCGTGAAATGAACCAAAATGGATCTTTGAAGCGGATATTGTGGCAAAGCTTTGATCACCTCTCACACGTTCTCATGATGGGGATGAAACTAGGGTTTGACAGAAAAACTGGTCAAAATTGGTCTATAACATCACGGAGAAGTGAAGAGACTTATTTGTCAGGGTCTTTCACCCTTGCCCTTGAGCCCACAACGAAGCAATTGGTGATATGGTGGAAAGGGAACATTTTGTGGAGTAGTGGGCAATGGAGCAATGGAAACTTTGCGAATCTAAAGTCCCAAGCTTACCAGAAGGACTTTGAATTTGATTACTACTCAGATGAAAATGAAACCTATGTGTCATATCTTGCTAGTTATATCTACATAGCACCTTCAGGTTCAGTATATGGCGGCGCTTCTGGTTCTTCTTTTTCATGCTTCAGTGATTACATTCTATCTGGTTGTTCAATGCCAAGTGTTCCCAGATGTAGAGATTATGATAGCTTGTATCGGGGTAGCTGGAATAGCTACGGAGTAATGTCAGGGAAGGGTTTCAAATTTGATGAAAGTGAGAACCTCACAAATTTTGATTGCTGGATGAAGTGCTTGAATAATTGCAGTTGTGAAGCCTACTCTTATGTTAACGATGATGAAACTGGGTGTGAGATATGGAGCAGAGACTCAGCAAACTTTGTAGCCACTACTAATTTGACAGGTGGAGGGCGTCAGATATACTTCCTTGTTCCCAGAAAAAATGGTAAGTGCATATACTATAATATGATTACTATGGTAATTAATATTGCAGTTGTGAAAAGTGTATCATATAAGAGATTCAAGTTTCAAATCATTGTTGAAAGTGTAACAATACTTCGTTTGACCATGTTGGAATTCGATGTTTTTGAATATGTGAAACCTCGTATCTGATGAGAATAGCCAACATATAAATAAAAAAGAACCGGTAAAGTTCTTCTGTTTCAATAAGATTTTATCTCACAGAAGCTCTAACTGGGCTACATGCTAACGGTTCCAATTTCAATGCAGGCAATACTAAGATATGGATCATAAGCACAATAGTTGGAACTCTCATACTAATCATCTTATGCTTCACATGCACTAAGTTGCAGAAAAAACTAAAACTGAAAGGTAAATATTAACAACATCAGGGTTGGCCTCTTATTTATTTGATCCTAAAATATATAGTCTTAAATAAATACAAACCATTCGGTAATAATTTATTAAAAGTATTATGATTTTATTTGAAATTTAAGGATATCTTTAAGTGGTGACTTTATACTGCTAAAACTGTAACATATAGATCACTGCCCTTATGCATGATATTGAAATATGCAGCCGAAGATCGCAAGAAGCGAACGAAGTTATTGTCTGAAATCGGAGGAAATACTGCAATTTCCATTGCTTATAATGAAATAAAAGAACGGAAGAAAGATGGAAAGACTAGTGATGATATGTATATTTTCGATTTTCAAACTATTCTTGAGGTAACCGCTAATTTTTCTTCCACCAATAAGATAGGAGAGGGTGGTTTTGGACCTGTCTACAAGGTAATTCTTATACTCGTGTTAATGGTGATTTTTTCTTTACGTAATAGAAAATTAGAGCTCTTAAAAGTGGGTTAGAACCGTGGGTCAACCTGGTCCATCACGAGTTTGGATTGAATTGGGTTAAAATTTTTTTACAAATATTAGTACGGGTCAATTTTTAACCCGGCCTACCCAGAATCCAGCTTATCCGGGTTGAACCCGTGGTGAGCCGGGTTGGTGACCACCAACTTGTATGATCACATACATTATGTTGGACTTTGCAATGTTGGGTTGTTTTTTTAACCAAACACATTAGTTAGTTGACAAATGGAAAGATAACTTCAACTCCAAATAGATGAGGATAAAGAAGATGCTTCAAAAGATGTGTGGATTTATCGATTCAAGACTCTAATATTATAGTTGGATCAATAACAAGAATGCTTTGATCCTACATAGTAATTTTTTTTTTTTTAATTTTGGTTTGTATTAAAGTTTAACATCATTTTGGATTATATTTATATTGTATTGAAATAAATTTTAATCCGAATTATCATTTATGATTTAAGAAAAAAAATTATATTTTATTTTAATTAAGTTGACTAATGAGCCAACCCGTGGTGAGTCGGGCTGAATTCAAAGTTTTTCGGCTCACTTATAAGTGAATCGGATTGGGTTGACCCACTAAGTAACCAACCCGTAGTGGGTCGGGTCGGGTTGGGTCGAGCAGCCATTTTGACAGCTCTATAAAAAACAATGAAATTTTGTATTATTATGAAGTTTTAATGTTTTGTAAAAGGAAAAGTTGCCAAGTGGACAAGAAGTAGCCATTAAGAGACTTTCCAAAAGCTCGGGGCAAGGTTTGGTAGAGTTTAAAAATGAAGCCATGCTAATTGTCAAACTCCAACACACCAACTTAGTGAGGCTACTTGGTTTTTGTATTGACAGAGAAGAAAGGATATTAGTTTATGAGTATCTCCCCAACAAAAGCTTGGATTTGTACCTCTTTGGTATGGACTTTTACACATTGAATTGTTCAACACATATTTTTATTTTATATTTGAAGAACGTTGCCTCCTTTATTTACCTATGTTTACTAATCCTTACTGTAGGTTCTAATCACAACACTACACTAGAATGGAATATTCGATGCAAGATTATTGAAGGAGTTGCACAAGGACTTGTATATTTACACCAATACTCAAGATTAAAAGTGGTACATAGAGATTTGAAAGCAAGTAACATTTTATTAGACAATCAATTGAATCCAAAAATATCAGATTTTGGTATGGCGAGAATATTTGGATTGATAGAATCTGAAGAACGAACTAACAGGATTGTTGGAACATTGTAAGTATATAAATTAAATATGCTATTCGTCTCCAAAAACTATTATGAAAAATAATAATGATATTTTAATCCATTTTTTTTTATTCATTTTTAACCCACTATTTTAATCACTATTAGATCAACACATCACATCACTAAAAAAAATCAAAATAGATGATCTAATAGTGATTGAAGTGGTAGGTTAAAAGTGAGTAAAAAAAAAAGTGGGTTAAAATATATCATTATCCTATCAAAAATTGTGTATCCTAAATTAAATCATAAAGTTTTTAGTTTCTATATTTTATAAAAGTCAACGTAAAATACTATTTCCAATTGACAACATGTGAATTATTTCTCATGTAAACGAAATTCATATATAGTGGACTAAAATGTTTTACATTGACTTTTATAAATACGGGATAGGAACTAGATACTTGTAATTTCTTATAGAGATTAAACATTATTCTTCATAATAGTTTAAGAATGAAAAATATATATAATCCTAAATACATATTATTTTTTTAAATTGTAACATATTTATTATTCTTTATTTTAACCTTTAAATTTTTTTTATGAATTAATTAACATTTTCATTTCAGTGGTTACATGTCTCCGGAATATGCAATGATGGGTGTGATCTCTACCAAAACAGATGTTTATAGCTTTGGCATCCTTTTACTAGAGATTCTAAGTGGAAAGAAAAATAGTAGTGATTATCCATTTAATCTTGCTTTTAATGTAAGTGTTGTCAAAGCTTTGGATATATGAATGATGACCTTGCATGGCATTGGTTTGACATTTAACACCATGTGTTTACTTTAATTAGGCATGGAAACTATGGAATGAAGGTGAAGCTCTGACACTAACGGACACTAACATGAACGGATCATACTCCCCAACCCAAGTGTTAAGATACATTCATATTGGTCTGTTGTGCACACAAGATCAAGCAAGAGACAGACCTACAATGCTTGAGGTTGTTTCTTTTATTTCAAATGAAAATGGTGATTTACCAGAACCTAAGCAACCAGGATTTTGTGTTACTGGACCACCGGAAGAGGAACGCTACACTTGTTCCGTAAGGGAGACAACAAATTCGTTGACATCAGGTAGATAAAATATTAGTTCTTGGAAGAGTTCAAAATCTGTAATAATAATTTCTGAATATATATATAAAATAGTGAAGAGAAGTGCTCAATTTTCCAATTTATATGATGTTGAAGGTTGGAAGTGACAAGATTTATTAGAAAACTGGGATCTATATAAATGGAGATAAAAAAAATATAAGCTGCTTAATATTTCGAAGGATACCAGCTGCTAATTTATGGGCTGATGAAATGGGCCTTACCTTGGAGAGTGTTATTGAGGGATTTCTTTTTACACTTCCATATTTCCTTTCTGCACTCCTACAAATATTTTTTTGATTTATGAAAAAATGAATTTCAGATTGTTTGTGTAATTCAGAAATAGGTATTTTACAGATTTTAGTCTTTTTTATTTCCAAAAGTTTGTTTTTACTTTCAAATCGTGTAATTTGAAAGTCATTTTTGACTTCTAAACTACACAACTCAAAAGTAACATTTGCATGAAAAAAAAAAAATTATACAAGAATTTTTCCTTCATTAAATAGCTTGTGGGATACAAGAAAAAATTTTGAACAAAATATTTTTACACCATCTTTTGAAAACAACCGACAAGTTTTTTGTGTTAATAAAATAATTTTTACAACTCTTTTTATTAACATAATAATAAATATGATATTATATTAAGAAAAAGTTGTGAAGTAATTTTTTTTATAAGAGAGTCAACATATTATCACTTAACTTTTGATATATCAAACCTGTATCTAGTTAGGGTTCCTCTTGTTAGTAAAATTCATATTAAAAAATAATTTATTTTAAGAAAGTTGCTTTTCAAATTTAGAGTTGTTGCATAAATGGTTAAAAAATCTGAATCTAAAAACGGTTATTTTTTGCTTCTTTCTTTAGAAATTAATAAAAAAAAATTAAAATAATTTATGGAGAAAACTATGAGGATTTTTTTACTGAATTTTATAATATTTATATTAAATCATATACATCATGAATTTGTATTGATTTCATAATTAAATTGAGTTTAAATTAGTTGACTTAATATACACATTTTTCTGATATACACAATCCTAAACTTAATCTAATTGTAATTGGATCAACCAAAGTAAACACAAATCAACCTAATGATAATCCGATTTGACATGCTAAAATATATTTGGAAAAATCGAGTTTATAAATTTACAATGATTTGTTTGCACTCCTACTTTAAATAGCAGCGTCTCTATGCCACATTCGAGTTATACTTGCATTTATCTCACTTCAAATATTTTTAAATGTATTTTATAATTTTAATTTTAAAAAATTAATCATTAAATATGAAATCTAATAATAATAATAATAATCGATAACTTTTAGTAGAGCCGTCAAAATGGGTTATAACCTGCGAGCCAACCCGGCTCATCACGGGTTCGGATCGGGTTGAAAAAAAATTACAAATTTCAGTACAGGTTAAAAATGAACCCAACTCACTAAGAACCCGGTTCATTCGGGTTGAACCCGTGGGATTGACTCGCCAACCTACCAATAAATTTTAAATATTAAATTAATATATATATATATATATATATATATATATATATATATATAATATTTTGTTTTAACATGTAACATTATTGTTAGTACTGTAAAATTAATTTAATTATTTAATACTTAATTTTTTAATATTATTAGTTAACATTATTTTTTTCTTGTTTTATTGTAGATGGGGATAAAGAAGATGCTTAAGAGATGAAAATGTTGTAGATTTATCCATTCAAGACTCTAATAGTATAGTTTGATAAGTGATAAGAATGATTTGATGTTAGATAATAATTTATATTTTTGTGATTTTGGTTTGTATTTGGAGTTTAACATAATTTGGGATTTTATTTGGATTGTATTGAAGTTTATTTAGATTTTAATCAGAATTATAACTTAGTTTTCTTGAGATTGAAGAAAAAAAATTGTGTATTTTTTTTAATTAAGTGAGCCAGTGAGCCAACCCGTTTAACCCGTCAACCCGTGGTGGGTCGGGTGGGATTTTAATTTTGTTGACTCGCTAATAAGTGAACCAGGTTAGGTTGACCCACTAAGTGACCAATCCGTCGTGGGTCGAACTGGGTTGGGTCGGGTGACTCGTTTTGACAACTCTATCTTTTAACATTTATTGGGCCTACTTCACAATGTAAAAAAAGCATTACTATTTTTATTTCATTTTTAGGTTTATTTTTATAGTTTTAAATCTCATTGACCTGGTCTTCATTGTCTCTCTCGTGGCTTTCACTTGATCAAATTCTTGGTAGATATACCAACTACCGACAACAATCAGTTATAATTTAAGAAACGTTGGATTGAGAAAGAAAGAAAGAAAAAAAGAGATAAGCATTACATAAAAATTATGTGTACATTTTTCCAAGTAAACAAGGAACTATGATTCAACCAACCTCTCTCATAAATGCTTTTCTATAAGAAATAGAAGAAGAAAAGAATAATATGTTTATGCTTTGTAGATTTTTGACCCTGTCTATCTATATATGTGCTAAATTCAGATTGTGCTAAGTGCAAACAAAAATGGTTTTCAGCAACAGAGTTCTATGCTTCATCATCATCATCATCATAACTTTTACCAGTTTCTTGCAACTTGCAGAGCCCTCAAACACGAGGGAAGACACGTTGCTCCAAGGCCATCCCCTTGCAGCAACCGATCGTTTAATTTCACCTTCATCTTTATACACACTGCGTTTCTTTCAGCTTGATGATGGGTCTGAGGCTAACACCAAATTCTACCTTGGCATATCAGCCAAGAAGTACTATTACTATGTTTGGCTTGCCAACAGGGACAATCCAATCTACGATGACCCCGGGGTTCTCACCATTGATCAATATGGCAACCTCAAAATTGTGTCAAGAACTAACACTATGATGTTATATTCAGTTGAAGCAGAAAGTAACAAAAGTGTTAGAGGGTCTTTGCTGGATACAGGAAACTTTGTGCTTCATGAATTCAACTTAGATGGATCTGTGAAGAGGGTGTTATGGCAGAGCTTTGATTACCCCACAGACACAATTTTGCCAGGGATGAAGCTTGGGTATGACAAGCACAGTGGCCACAAGTGGTCTCTAACAGCAAGGAGAAGTTACAAAACTCTTTGGTCAGGGTCTTTCTCTCTTTCCGTTGACCCCAAAACTAACCAATTGGTTAGTAGATGGAGAGGGGACATTATTTGGACCAGCGGAGAGTGGAGAAATGGAAGTTTTAGCAACCTGAAATCTTCATCACGTGACAGAGAGAACTTCAACTTCAGTTTCTTTTCAAATGAAAGTGTGACCTACTATGAATTTTCTAAAGTTTCTGGTTTTCTGATCATGGAAGCATTGGGTAGAATGAATGCTAGTGGTGTGTCTTACTCGTGTGTTGACAGTGAGATTGTGGCTGGTTGTACAATGCCACAGCCTCCGAAATGTAGGGAAGATAGTGATTTGTACTTGCCAAGTTGGAATAGCTTTGGAGCAATGTCAAGAAAGGGATACGTATTTGATGAAGGAGAGAACTTGACCATTTCTGATTGCTGGATGAGGTGTTTGAAAAATTGCTCCTGTGAGGCTTACTCTTATGCATTCAAGGATGCAACTGGGTGTGAAATATGGAGCAGAAACACATCACACTTCGTTGAGACTAATTCCGGTGTTGGCCGTCCAATTTTCTTCTTTCTCAGCGAAACCACCAAACCCAGTAAGTTCATACACACAACACAACATGAACTTCTTCAGATTTAATATCCATTCTCTTTTCTGATTTTTTATTTATTTTTCCTTTTACTTTTATCTTTCTTTCCTTTACTCTCACAGTCTTGCATGGAGATGTTAAAGAATTATTTTTGTTATAATATGCATATATGAATATAGAGTAATTTGGTAAGCATGTAGTTGTTTATTACACATATATGTAGAATTAACACTCTTCTTTTCTTGCAGAAGGCAAGAAGAGGAGAATATGGATTGCTGGTACTGCAGCTGGAGTTCTTTCCCTCATAGTCTCATTCATTGCATCCTTTATCATGTTCTGGAGAAAACAAAAAGAAACAGGTTAATCTACATCATTTCAAAATTCTCAAGTTTCAAAATGAAGCTATTATGTTATATATATATTTGAAGTTCTTATATATTATTTTTAATGTATGATGATATATACAGTTGAAAATCGTAAGAAGCGAACAAATGTATTCTCTGACATTGGAGAAAATACTGAAATTTCTGATGCATACGATGAAGGAAGAGAACAATGGAATGAGAAAAGGACACGCAGTGATACACATAAATTCGACTTTATAACCATTCTTCAGGCAACGGACAATTTCTCTCTCGCGAATAAGATTGGAGAGGGTGGCTTTGGACCTGTTTACAAGGTAATAAATTCTTATAAGTCTGTTGCTTATGGTTAAAACTATTTCATACATTTTTTTCAGTTAATTTTTGTTTTTTTTTTTTTTTTTTTATATACATTTAAGAACTTCTCTTCAAAATTTAAAGTTTCAGAAAGCTTTGGTTGTCTCACTTCTGATGTAAAGTCGGACTCTCCAAATTATACTGGAGGGTGAAGAAACGAAATCAAAGTTTTGGTTGAGAATTTAAGCTCGAGTATAAGTTACAAATATTGAAAAGAAAATTTACGAATTCATTAAACTTTTAATTAAAGTTGATGTTAATATCTTACGTAAGTTTGACTCTTTTGTTTGACTCTTTTATTAGTGTTGAATCTGGACAAAGTCAACAATAATATTAATCAAATATAATATACATATTCCATATATAAAAAATCTTTCCACCAATGATTTCAACAAACGTATCTTTACTAAAAAACACGAATATTAGTATTGTCTCTCATTTTCGTCACTAGGATGTCAACGGGGGCAGGGTATGCGAATAGTAGCTCCCTCGAACTCTACCAGTTAGATAAATATCCGTTCCATATTCATACTTATATCTGTTAGGTATCTGTTATACGGGTATCCATATATTTTTTTAATATCCGCGGGCGGGTATCTACGGGTACTCGTGAGTATTTACAAAATTATTTAAAAAATAAATATTTAATCATAAATTTAAATAAAATAAAATACATCATTGTCATAAATTTTAAATAAAGTTCAAACAAACTCAAGTCCATACAAGTCCAATTAAATATAAAATGACGTTCAACACAATGAAAATTCTTTAATTAGTGCTTTGATCAACAAGCCCACTTTCTCCGATTGATTCTTAAGAAAAATTAGGTCAAAATGTTTTTTATTAATATAAATATATATAAGGGTATTTTTGTGAATTAAAGTTTAGCGGATACGGATATTCACAGATATGAATACTATGATACTCGTACCCGCCCCGTTAACATGCGGGTATCAAAAATACTCATACCTGTGGGTAGCAGGTATCCATTTTTAATATTAGTTTCCTACCCATTACGGATTTTATTAGAAATACCCACGGATACGAATATTTTTGACATCCCTATTTGTCACAATTATCTTACTTAAATGTAATCTTATTTGAATATATTGCATTATGCGTTTAATATGAATGATATATTGTTTTTTACTTTTAATTATTTTTTTATTAACCGAATACTTCACAAATAAATAAGGAAATTTATATCTTTTTAGGGAAAATTGGCAAATGGTCAAGAAATAGCTATAAAGAGACTTTCAAAAAGCTCGGGACAAGGATTGGTAGAATTCAGAAATGAAGCTATGTTGATTGTGAAACTGCAACACACTAACCTTGTCAGGCTTCTAGGATTCTGCATTGATAGAGAAGAAAGGATATTAGTCTATGAATACATGGCCAACAAAAGTTTGAATTTATACCTTTTCGGTATGAATAATATTGTCATCTAATATGTTGTCAATATTTCATCTATATATTCAAGACATTCTTTTTATTAATTCATTGTTCATTGTGGTTTTCTTCTAAACAGATGCCAACAAAAGAACTATATTAGATTGGAAGATAAGGTATAAAATTATTGAAGGAATTGCTCAAGGACTCGTGTATTTACATCAATATTCAAGATTAAAAGTGATACACCGAGATTTGAAGGCTAGTAATATTTTATTGGACAATGAGTTAAATCCAAAGATATCTGATTTTGGAATGGCTCGAATACTTAAATGGACACTATTAGAAGAAAAAACAAACAGAGTTGTTGGAACATAGTAAGTATTTATTTATGGTAAACAATTTCTTTATATATTTTGTAGTAACATTTTTGTAGTGGTTATATGTCTCCAGAATATGCCATGAGTGGAGTTATCTCAACAAAGATTGACGTATATAGCTTTGGGGTATTACTCTTAGAGATTGTGACTGCAAAGAAAAATATCAGTGACGATTTTTCATTGAATTTGATAGGATATGTAAGTTACCTCAAATGAATAAAAATAAAGTTGCATTGATGTTGCTTAAAATTTAAGAGTGTAAATAATTTGTTTCAGGCATGGCAATTATGGAATGAAGGGGAAGCTTTAAAGCTAATTGACACAATGGTGAATGGTTCATGCCACCACATCCAAGTTATGCGATGCATTCATATAGGTTTGTTGTGCACTCAAGACAAAGCAAAGGATAGGCCCAGTATGCTTGAGGTTATTTCTTTTCTTTCAAATGAAAATAGTGAGCTACCTTCACCTATACAACCACCACTTTATACCTTTAAAAGTGCGAAGGGGGCAGAGCAACATAAATCTTGCTCCAATAATGAGATCACAATGTCAATGACATATGGCAGATAACTTATTTACATATTGTGTGATGAGGTTCACACATGTATAGTAGTGAGTCACATTTAATATGAGGCAAAAATTTGTTAAATAATATTGTCATTTTAATATAATGTCATATTTATTGAAAATTTTACATTGTATTCTATTTTACATTTAACATCCTAAATTATATTACTAAGCACTTTATATAGACTTACTAATTAATTACATAAAAATTATAGATATATGAATATATGCACTCACTTAAATAGGAATAGGAAGGATGAATGGTTGTGGTGGGGAGATAAATAACAAAATAGTATATAGTAAGGTCTCCATATAAGGAACTATACAATGAGACGATGAGGGAAGATTCAAAGACATATGACATGTTATGAAAACTAAAAGTACTTCCCTCAGCACAATACTTTGATTGAACAATGATGCAAAATAGAATAGCTTCAAAGGATAATTTGCATCATAGATAGATTGATGTAGGAAGTAAGTGTAGGAGGACATTTTGTTATGTGTCAAATAAGTGAAGAAACAATAGTCCATATATTCTTCGAATGTAAAGTAACAAGGAAAGTTTGGTATATGTGTAATAGGTGAGTTGGAATTAATAGTGTACAACACATCATACCCATACTACGCTTTCAACAGTTTGGATTACAATAACTGAAAAATAAAGAAAATATGATTTGGAGAAGTATTTAGATAGCATGATTTAGAATATAAAAAAAAAAAAAACATCATTTTTAAGTCAAGAAAGTTGATACAAAATTTCCTTTTTATTGAACTCAATTAAATGCTTGGACCAAGATATAAAACAAAAGTCTCAAAGCAAAATTATCTCATTCAAAATTATGTAAATAGTATTTAGTTCACATATTTTCAAAATGTCTTTCACTGCTATTTTAAGTAACCATTATAAAGAAAACATTTAACTTTATTCATGGAGTGCATACTTCAAAATAAGTTTAATATTAATTCATGTTATATAACCTTCACCCTCTTTTTTTTATCAAAAATTTGTGTTTTTTTAAAAGAATTAATATTGCACATAATATTTTAAAATATGTCAGGAATCATACAAGTACATTTTTGTCATTAAATAAGCTCCGGGATACAATAAATGTTTTTGAAAAAAACTTATTTTTACATCCTCTTTTAAAAACAGCCGACAATTTTTTTATTAATATAAAACAAAACTATGAAGTGGGTTTTTATAAGAGAGCCAACATATTATCACTCGAATTGTAAAATCAAAACTTGTATCTAGTTAGGGTCCTCTTGTTAATAAAATTCATATTAAAAATAATTTATTTTAGGACAAATTTGCTTTTCAAAATTAGAGTTGTTGGATAAATGGTTAAAAAATCTGAATCTGCAAAAAAGTTTATTTTCTGCTTCTTTCTTTAAAAACTAAAAAAAAAATTGTTTTTAAATTAATTTGTGAAAAGAATTATGAGGACTTTTTAACTGAAGTTTACCATCTTCATATTATATCATATACATGATAACTTTTTATTGATATATAATATAAATTTTAGTTTAAATATGGATATAAGGAGTTTCCATCCGTGAACCCGATGATGCAATCTAACTATTGATTTCATAATTGAATTGAGTTTAAATTAGTTGACTTAGTATACGCATTTTTCTGATACACAAAATCCCAAACTTAATCTAATTGTAATTGGATCAACCAAAGTAGACACAAATCAACCCAATGATAATCCGATTTGACATGCTACAGTATATTATATTGGGATAAATCGAGTTTATAAATTTACATGATTTGTTTGCACTCCTACTAAATAGCAGCGTCTCTATACCACATTTCAGTTACAATTGCATTTATCTCACTTCAAATATAACTTTATTTTTTAAAAAATAAAAATTAATAATTAAATATGAAATATAATAGTAATAGTAATAATAATCAATAACTTTTAGCATTTAGCATTTATTGTGCCTACCTTCACATGCTCCCTTTTAAAGCATTACTATTTTTATTTAATTTTTACATTTATTTATGATTTGAAATTTCATTGACCTCGTCTTCATTGTGTCTCTTGGTTTTCACTTGATCAAATTCTGGGTGTAGATATACCAACAACCGACAACAATCAGTTATAATTTAAGAAACGTTGGTCAGAGAAACAAAGAAAGAATAAAGAGATAAGCATTACATAAAAATTATGTGTACATTTTTCTAAAAGTAAACAAGGAACTATGATTCAACCAACTTCTCAGATATTTTTCTAAAGAAATATAAGAAGAAAAGAATAATATATATGATTTGGATATAGGAATTAAGCACTTATCTCCAACACTCGAATTGTCTTTTAAATTCTTTAAGTTTTTTTTGTCCAACACTCTATCGTTCGTTGTTTCGTTTTATCCTCGTTCGATTTCTGTCTTGTCTCAGAGGATTGGGGTACATGTCTAAAAGACTCTGATGCTTAAGTCAGTTTAGATAGGGATATTGTAATTAATACGTTAATAAATACAAGTTAAAGGTCCTCACCAACTTACCTTGAGCTCCAATTTATAGTTTTTTGTATGAGTTGTGAGTAAGGTTTTCTTAATCATGGTCCAATTGTCTTTTAAACTTGATTACCGACTTACATTACTTTAATTTACTTTTAACTTACAGATTCAGTTTTGTACCTCCGCACCATTGGAGAACCGTGTGTTCTGACGTTTGTCTCCATAAATGTGGAGACAAAGTTTAATTAGAATGAATGTGAAGGCGGTTCGATCGCAAACTCCCTTAAAGCATTTCGAAAAGATTGTAACATCAACAACCCAAGAAAAAGTCCATCTGTAACGGACCGCCTGTGATCGCTTGTCCTTAGACCACCTAACCCATGGTCTGGTGATAGGCCATAGAGTACACTATGCTTTGTAGATTTTTGAACCCCTCTGTCTATATATGTGCTAACTTCAGATTGTGTTAAATGCAAACAAAAATGGTTTTCACTTTGAGCAACAGAGTGCTATGCTTCATCATCATCATCATCACTTTTACCAGTTTCTTGCAACTTGCAGAGCCTTCAAACACGAGGGAAGACACGTTGCTCCAAGGCCACCCCCTTGCAGCAACCGATCGTTTAATTTCGCCTTCATCTTTATACACACTGCGTTTCTTTCAGCTTGATGATGGGTCTGAGGCTAACACCAAATTCTACCTTGGCATATCAGCCAAGAAGTACTATTACTATGTTTGGCTTGCCAACAGGGACAATCCAATCTACGATGACCCCGGGGTTCTCACCATTGATCAATATGGCAACCTCAAAATTGTGTCAAGTACTACCACTATGATGCTGTATTCAGTTGAAGCAGAAAGTAACAAAAGTGTTAGAGGGTCTTTGCTGGATACAGGAAACTTTGTGCTTTATGAATTCAACTTAGATGGATCCGTGAAGAGGGTGTTATGGCAGAGCTTTGATTACCCCACAGATACAATGTTGCCAGGGATGAAGCTTGGGTATGACAAGCACAGTGGCCACAAATGGTCTCTAACAGCAAGGAGAAGTTACAAAACTCTTTGGTCAGGGTCTTTCTCTCTCAGCCTTGACCCCAAAACTAACCAATTGGTTAGTATATGGAGAGGGGACATTATTTGGAGCAGTGGAGAGTGGAGAAACGGAAGTTTTAGCAACCTGAAAGCATCATCACTTGACAGAGAGAAGTTAAACTTCAGTTTCTTTTCAAATGAAAGTGTGACCTACTTTGAATTTTCTTCAGTTTCTGGTTATCTCATCATAGAACCATTGGGTAAAATGAATGCTAGTGGTGTCTCTTACTCATGTGTTGACGGTGAGATTGTGCCCGGTTGTACAACGGTACAGCCTCCGAAATGTAGGAAAGATAGTGATTTGTACTTTCCAAGTTGGAATAGTTTTGGAGCAATGTCAAGAAAGGGATACGTATTTGATGAAAGAGAGAACTTGACCATTTCTGATTGTTGGATGAGGTGTTTGAAAAATTGCTCCTGTGAGGCTTACACTTACGCATTCAAGGATGCAACGGGCTGTGAAATATGGAGCAGAGACACATCACACTTTGTTGAGACTAGTTCCGGTGTTGGCCGCCTAGTTTTCTTCTTTCTCAGCGAAACCAAAACCAGTAAGTTCATACACACAACACAACATGAACTTCTTCAGATAAAAGACTTTTTATAAGCTAAAATTAAGTTGTATCCTAGAAAAAACTAGTTTTACTAAGAAGTTTGCATCGTTGAAGTTGTTCAAAAAGTATGTATGTATGAGTATAGAGTAACTGGTAAGCGGTGTTGTTATTACATATTACATATATATGTAGAATTAACACTCTTCTACTCTTGCAGAAGGCAAGAAGAGGAGAATATGGATTGCTGGTACTGCAGCTGGAGTTCTTTTCCTCATAGTCTCATTCATTGCATCCTTTATCATGTTCTGGAGAAAACAAAAAGAAACAGGTTAATCTACATCATTTCAAAATTCTCAAGTTTCAAAATGAAGCTATTATGTTATATATATTTTTGAAGTTCTTATATATTATTTTTAATGTATGATGATATATACAGTTGAAAATCGCAAGAAGCGAACAAATGTATTCTCTGACATCGGAGAAAATACTGAAATTTCTGATGCGTGCGATGAAGGAAGAGAACAATGGAATGAGAAGAGGACACGCAGTGATACACATAAATTCGACTTTGTAACCATTCTCCAAGCAACGGACAATTTCTCTTTCGCGAATAAGATCGGAGAGGGTGGCTTTGGGCCTGTTTACAAGGTAACAAATTTTTATAACCCTTCTGATGTAACATAGGACCGCTTTTTTGAATTTACGGGTTCGTTAGAAGTTAAATTTGTAAATAGGAATCAGTTGATTTTTTTTTTTTTCAAATAGATCAAGTGTTGTCCTTCATCCGATCGGTTTCTTTTTTTTT
>Ga0214542_1001691_pt1 | contig 45487 bp, 19 predicted proteins | sample CNSS1metaG_FD_160096 | JGI IMG/M metagenome (GOLD analysis project Ga0214542, IMG submission 160096) | Root nodule microbial communities from cowpea collected in UCLA plant growth center, Los Angeles, California, USA - CNSS1 | ecosystem: Host-associated > Plants > Roots > Nodule | place: USA... | reverse complement strand
ATTGTACCTATAAATAGGACTCGTCCTATCAGTAATAAGACACACATACAAACAGAAGTTGCTCCCTACTCTCTCATTCTCTATTCTTCCTCTCCTTTGTCTCTCTTATTACCTTTATTTTATAACAAATACAAAGTTTTTATAAAGGTAAAACTTCGCATTATGTAGGACCGGTTTCTCTTGTATATATATAGGGCTACACCTTCATAATGATATGCACTTCATTGTTTCTAACTCTTTCTTGTTGTGTGTGACATAGCTACTGCTTCCTTTGTCGATACTAAACATGGCGGAGTCCATTGAACAAGGAAGCGAAGAAAAGTGGAAGGGGAAGGCCATAGCAGAAGTAAAAGGAGTGCAAGCAGAAAAAGTTTGGCCTCTGTTGGAGGATTTCTTTGGCCTCAGCAAGTGGTATCCCACTCCTCTGTGCATTCCCGTTGAAGGCCTCTCTGGGAAACCAGGGTGCGTGCGTTTCTGCGGTGGTTTCAAGACACCAGTGGATGGTGATGACAAAAAAGCTTTGAACTGGACCAAGCAGAAACTGTTATCCATCGACCCTTCTCAATGGACCTTCACCTATTGTATTGTGGATTCAAACGTTGGGTTTAACTCCTACTTTGCAACTTGGACGGTGAGGCCAACCGCTGAAGGGTGTGAGGTTGAGTGGCGCTATGAAGTTGAACCGGTCGAAGGGTGGAAACTTGAATATCTTGATTCCTTCGTAGACAAAGGCTTGCATGCCATGGCTAAGAACATGGAACAGGGTTTGAAGACCATGGAAGAAGCTCTCGAGTCCCACAAGCTGTGATGCTCCGACACGGTGGTTGGACGCCGCTTCCCGCTCCTCAAGCGGACACGGACGCAGAGGCGCAGCGGACAATGAATTTATTGTTTATTTACATGTTTCGTTTCTTTTTTTGTCCACAAATGTTAGTTGTTAGTATTTTGTCGGTGAAAAACTTCGACTCATAACTTTTCTTTCATTCTTTTCTTACAAATTTGTAGAAGAAGTCGATCCTGTTTGAAATCCAAGTATGAGTCTAAGTTTCACATTTACTATAAATGAAAAAGTAGAGCATTATATAAGAATAAAGACAAATAAATTCATTGTCTTAATGTTTTGAGTTGAGAAACATGTCAATATCTTATATAGTTAGACTCATGTCTCATTAGTGTTGTATCTCTCTAATAAAACTTCTCTGTAAACCTAACAGAACCCACGTTATCTTTTACGACTTGTTTTAATGATAGGTTTTATTATGCATGCATGTCATATAACTTACTGTGATTCAAAATTTGTATGCATCTGTATTTTAGTTTTCTCTTTAGATGGTTAAAGGAGTGTTGTGATAAGTATTGATCGGGTTTATGAATTTTAATAAACTTTTGTTATTATAAAAAGTGTATTAATTTAGACAAGTGGATGTTTACAAAGGAATTGATTGACATATTATTGTTATTTATCAATATGTGTGGCCCATGAGTTTTTTATATGATGAAAATTTATCATTGTTTCTTAGCATAATGATTGATTTATAATTTAGAGATAGACATAATATTAATTTATAGTATACAGGTATAGAAGTAAAAATAATTTTATATTGCAGAAATAATGTAGAGAAATTATGTGTTGTATTGCAGAAATTAAGTTTGAATTTCACATTTTTTAAATTTCTTTAAGATCGAAAATGACATTTATTAACTTCGAATATCTCATCATTATTTTTATATTTGTTATCCCGCGTCACAACTATTTCTAATTAATTAGGTTTGTATTGTAAATTGGTTTTGGTCTCTCGATGACTTATTACTGAAGTTTTGAATTTAACTTCTGTGAAAAAATAAAAATTATGGGGAATGAGGATTTATTAAAAGTGAGGAACCAATAGATTAGGTAGAATTTTGAGAAAAAAATGCAACCTGTATTGATTATTATATCGTTATAGTAACTTCTATAACTGGATTTATCTTACATGGGAAATTAATATTAAAAGTAATTTTTAGAACACTTTTTTTATGTAGTTATTCAAATAAAGTTTTTTTAAGGTATATGTTTGAATAAAAAACGACAAAAAAGACCAATTATAAAGGGGCGCTCATAAAAACTGCTTTACCGACACCTGCCAAATTTTGTAACGTGTGGTCAGCATACTATTTGTATTTGTAAATCTGTAATTTTCTAAAGAGCACGTGACTCTTAATTAAAAGAAAAAAAAAAAATGAAAACGAGTTTGTTTGGGTGGCTATGTTTAACAGCACCAACTCATGAAAACGAGTCCTTACCTGATCCCATGCCATGACAATTTTGAATTACCAACTTGTGTTTTGTTTTTAATTTTTTACCAGACGCTCATGTGAGTCACTGACACACACATGTAACTACTCTTATTGTGCCGATGATAAATAGATAAAAGGATAAATATATTTTATAATAGTGAAATTTGAAATTAGTTTTCTTAGAAATATTAAATAATTTAATTCTTTAATTATGTAAATGTGTAAATTTACTTTTTTTTAATCAAATTTTATTAAATTTATTTGACGTTTCGAACACGTATTTTGATAGTGTTTTAGTTTATTTATACCATTTGACATATATTTATTCCGATATTAGTTAAGAAACGTGTTTGAAACATCAAATAAACTTAATAAAATTTACATATTTATAAAATTAAAGAACTAAATTAGTTCAAAATTTTTAAAAGTGACTAATTTCAATTTTTACTAAGAGAGAAGACAAAAAACATATTTAACCTATAAATAAATAAATGAATTTATATATGTACATTAAAGGAGAAATTTATATATATTTAAATAAAACAAATAAGTAAACAATTATTTTACTTATTAGTAATAATTATTTATTTATTAATATTAATTATTTTACACTTTTTGAACTTTTATGAAACAAGGTCACATAATAGTACCTAATAAAAACTCGGTCTTTGCATTGGGCTAGCGTGTCTTTGATCCATGGGCCTTGCTTCACAAATTCCAATTAACATTGTAATTTCAGTAATACTAATGGGTTTTGCTTCCTGTACCCTCCTTGTTATCAACTGTACTGCCATATTAATAGAAAAAAAAGATTAAAATGTCTTTTTTGTTGCACCACATCATTGCTATCTATTGTTATCGTCTAACAGTGATATCATTATTGCCACAGATGAAGAAGAAGAGAGAAAATCCTACAGATAAAGAAAAAGAAAAGAAATGTGTTATGAAAAAAATACTTATATAGAAAGGTATTATATATATTTTGGAAATTTTATTCCAAAAAACTTGTTTCAAAATGTATTTCATGTTTTTGAATTTTTTGTTTTAATTTTTTTTATATATCTTATTATAAAATTCTTAGTTCCAAAAATCTCATTTCGGAAATCATGAACCTTGCTTCCCAAATTCCAATTAAAGCAATAATAGATTTTTCTTCCTGCATCTTATCATTACTAACTGCACCCATGTATTCGTAGAAATAGACTACTATGCTAACTGCACCACACTATTACTATTGTCATTAATGCCAGTTATCGATCTACCGTCACCGTTACAATGAAACTAGAAGAGAAGAAAAATCATACAGAAGATTGAAAAAAAAAAGTTATTCTAGAATATATTATATGTGCTGTGAAATTTTTTTTTGAAAATTTTATTTCAAAAAAATTGTTCTATAATGCATATTATATGTTTCTAAAATCCTATTCCAATTATATAAATATTATTATAAAAATCTTATTTTAAAAATCACGGTCCAAAAATTTCAGAAAACTTTTATAATTTTTTTAAAACACATATTTTTGAGAGAATCACTTTAAAAACCATGTAAAATAATAATTTTAAAAATTAGTAAAAAATACACCAAGAAATTATGGGATGGCAGAAAACAATGGAGGAAGAATGAAAAATCAGCCATGTCTGAAGCGAAGACCCAAGACGAGAGAGTCTTCGTCCAATCACATGACCCAGAGTGGCAAAAATTTGTAACAAGCCCAACAAAACTTCGCCACGTCAGAACCTAAAGGACATTTCAGTCATTTTCAATAAACCAGACCCAATATGGTCTTTTGATTCTCTGCAAGCCAACGTAGCTTAGTCTTCCCCATCGGCTCCGCAAAGACTTCTACAGATATAAACCCCAGTGAGTCACACTGAAACTCTCTCTGTCTCTCTTTCTTCGTCTTCGCTTACATTCTCTCTCTTCAGAGCTCAATTTGGCCGTCAATGGCGGCCTCCGATGCTCAGAACGGCGTGTCCTCTGTGAGGCACGCCTTCGGCAACGTTCTCGCGTTCTTTATCCTTCTCCTGATCGGCGTTCTGGCCTTCTCGATCCGTCTATTCTCGGTAAGCATTTTCCTCGTTCATCCTTCTTCCGCAGATCTGATTACCTGAAACACGTTTCGATTCCGCGTTTTCCTTTTTCAACGTCATTGTCTGCTTCTAAATTCAGTAGCCAGGATTACAGCTATATTTAACTTTCGTGTTTTTCTTCGTGTCTGTAACAATCATCGAGCATATCTTAGTGACTTAGCCGTGACGGTTTAGTGTTTAGATTTTGTATTTTGCGAATTGACCGAGCTGTGTTCCTTCATTCGCGACATAAGTCAACGATTAAAAAAACGCTTGCGCTAGTGGTGTAAGAGTAATGCTTAGACTAAAATGTGTGAGAAGATGTTTTGCGATTTCAAATGTACGTGCATTTGAAGCGAATTTCGGATTATAGTATTTGAAATATTAGATTAGATTCTAAATTGAAGCATTTCCCTTTGGTTGAAATTTTAGTCAGTGTATCTGTATTTCGGTAGTTTCTTTTTCTTTGGTTATGGTTCCAAAAGCACGAATCCCTGGTGCTGTCATGTTTTGTTGAAATAATTGTACGGAAGTGGTGATATGGTGTGGCCATTTTTATGAACTGAATACTAAATGCTTACTCAAATTTCTATTTGTATTAGCCTTCTTCTGTTTTCTGCGGCATCGGAGTAGGTTATCTTATTTCCGTTAGTTTGGCAGAGTTTTTCTTGTACTCCCTCACCTTTTTATGCATTGTGTACAGGTTATTAAGTATGAGAGTGTTATCCACGAGTTTGATCCTTATTTCAACTATAGAGTCACTCAGGTGAGCAAGAACTGTTTGGAATGGAACTATTTTGCTCATATTACAATATTCTAGTGGGATGACTAAGGAATCTTTGGTAACATATAATGGAAATTGGAATTTCTTCATGGCCATAACGTTTGTTCAATTTTACTTTGTTAATCTCAATGCAATAAAATTTCAGAGAAGATGAGATGTATTTGTTGGTTTCAGTTTTTGACAAAGAATGGGATATATGATTTCTGGAATTGGTTTGATGACCGAACTTGGTAAGCGGATGGTTTTTAGTTTCGAAGCCATTTTTCCTCTATACTTGCACAGTTTAAACAGCTTATTGTTAAATCTTTCTGGATATAATATAATGTCTCTGTTTCCTGTCACTTTCAAGGTATCCCCTTGGTCGTGTAATTGGTGGGACTGTTTATCCTGGGTTGACTTTGACAGCCGGCACCTTATGGTGGTAGGCATCTCAAACACTGTAAATGTTTGTTGTCGTATGCTGTGATTATTCTATTTGTTATATAATAATATGAAACATCCATTCAAGCAGTGGTTTTGAAGCGTATCTAAGCTGGTTGGTACAATTTTAACATTCCTATCTGGTTTCAGGATACTGAATTCCCTGAACATACCTCTCTCAGTTGAAACCGTCTGTGTGTTTACTGCACCTATATTCTCAGCCTTTGCTTCATGGGCAACTTATCTTCTGACAAAGGTTTGTTGATGCCGAAATTTCACATTGATATTTTTTCTGTTGTTTGTGTGCTTTCTAATTTGAGCTGCTTCGTTTTGCAGGAGGTTAAGGGTACGGGGGCTGGCTTGACAGCAGCAATTCTTCTGGCTATGGTGAATTTCTCAATAAGCTTTGTGACTTGACGAGATTGTCTTCAATTTTCCACATAATTATTAAAATTTTAGTTATGATTGTTATGATCATAATTATTGGCTCAATCATTGAACGTTCTTTTTGAATGATTAGCCGATCAATGTTTAGTAAAAAATTGTTGGATGCTGGTTAGTAACCACGTGTGTTGATGTGTATTGTAAATTAATGATGCCTGTTAGTAACAGTTGCTATATTCTAATATGTCTGGGTCTTTTTGTTTACTGGGCTCTGACGTCCCTCTTACATGTAGTTAAACTTGATTTATCTCGTGAATGCAGGTCCCATCCTATATATCTCGATCAGTGGCTGGCAGCTATGACAATGAAGCTGTTGCTATATTTGCTTTGATCTTCACTTTCTATCTCTATATTAAGGTGATCTGCCAAAGCAAGGAACTTTTTTCTTGCATTGATTTGTATAATGACTTTTGTTTCTAAAATTTCCACCAGATTATTACAATGCTCTATTATCATTGTCCAATAATGTGTAATTTGAATATTCTGATGAACAGTCAGTTCGGTGGCATCTGCAGTTAGAAATCACTAAGCTGTGTTGTTTTCTATTTAAGTTTCTGACTTGATTTCACATCATGCAGACGCTCAACACAGGATCCCTCTTTTATGCCACACTGAATTCCATAGCATACTTTTACATGGTAAGCTTTTTACAGTACTATTTATCTTGGTTGTCTTTGCCCCTGACCCCTCTTGTTCATGTTAAATTCATTTCTTATCTTTCAGGTTTGCTCGTGGGGAGGGTACACTTTTATCATTAATCTTATTCCAATGCATGCACTCTTGTGCATTGTAACTGGTCGCTATTCTTCTCGACTCTACATTGCATATGCACCTCTTGTAAGTAGCTCTTTCAGTCGTACAGTTATTTTTAGAGTTTAAATAAATGCATTGGCCCTTTACAATTGGGTAGTTGGAATGTACATTGTATATTACTTGTGCTTAATGTGGTAAGCTGTAATTTGGATAATATTATGTGAGAGTTTTGTCTAGGTTTAACAACAATAAACAACAAAAAAAGCCTCATGGCGAAAGTTGATTCGGCTTTTTGTCAAGGTTTAACAGATTGATAAAATGTTCGACAATGAGGTTCAACTTGCTTTTTTCCAATACATGGATGAAGAATTTAATTATACATAAAATCTTCATTTTTCTATATGAGCATTTGTAGATCCTTTAGTCACATATTTACTATATTTTTGTGAATTTACTGTGTTTTGTTTACAATTACAAGCCAGAGGTATTTCTGTTCTGAATCTGGTTTGTATATTTTGAACCTATCTCAATCAGTCTATCTTGCTCCCGATTCACATTACATTTTTCTTAATGCAGGTTGTATTGGGGACACTGTTGGCTTCTTTGGTGCCAGTGGTTGGGTTTAATGCTGTAATGACATCAGAGCATTTTGCATCATTTCTGGTGAGTTCAGTTCCACCCGTCTTTGGATTATGTCGAACTTACAATAAAGATATGTCACCAAGAACATGTTTGAGCCTAACACTATTATTGCATACATTTTCTTGTGAGTGCTTTGTTTTCAGTGGGATTGTTGTCACAAAATAATAGTGGTAATAATAAAATAGTTAACTGAATATTGTATTTTTTCCTTTTGTTTATGTGGAAGGAAAAACTATGTGCTAATATATCAACGAAAGAGTTTAAATAACCCTGTAGTTAGTCAGTGTCAGTATTCTTATAAACAGGCTTATGAACTTGGAAGTTGATAACTTAGTTGAGATAACTCAGAAATACAGATATTGTTATGAAAGATACAATGTGCATTGTAAAACACTTTGTTAATTAAATCCTACCTGTATGGATCAAACAATGTTACAATGCTCTGTTAACTAAAAGTTCAGAAAGGCCATATGACCAACTTCGTGGGTGACTAAACGGTCATCTTGTCACCAATTGGTACTACTGCTCTGTCTGGTTAGCCTTGTTATTTTAGTTTTTAATTTAACTTAATCATTATTTAATATAGTACCCAATTTCTGCAAATCTCATGCTGGCTTCTAAATTTAATCTTCTTATCTAAATATGAAATAAATGCAATTTAGTTTGCAAGTGTAATGACTTAATCATTATTTCGCAATGATTATATATACATACGTTTTATTTTTTATCATATCCAATAAATTTTTTATAGTATTTTTCCTCTTTCGGTCTCTTTATATACACCTTATTAGCCGTATTTTTACCTACCTATTTTTTCTTGGGCAGGTTTTCATTATCATCCATGTAGTGGCTCTTGTGTACTATATTAAAGGAATTCTTTCCCCAAAAATGTTCAAAGTAGCCGTGGCGCTAGTTGTTTCTGTTGGCCTGTAGGTGCCCCTTCTGTTGGTTTATTTGACTATTCAAAACATTGCTGGAAGATATTAAACTAGTACCTGCAATTCTTGTTTATTTTGCAGGGCTGTATGCTTTGCGATGGTGGCAGTACTTATAGCATTGGTAGCTTCAAGCCCAACAAAAGGATGGAGTGGAAGAAGTTTAAGTCTGCTAGATCCGTAAGAGCTGTTTTCACCTAAACTAATATTCCATGATTAAGTGATTGTTGGTTAATCAATTTCATAATAGCCATGGAATTTACCTTATATAGTACTATAGCCCAAAGAAGAGACTTTTGAATATCACCTTTCTTTTTATGTCATTCTGCAAAATATTTCCTTTCTATGATTTGGCTATAATACTTAATGTATTTGTTGTGTGGCAGTACTTATGCAAGCAAGTATATTCCAATCATTGCTAGTGTTAGTGAGCATCAGCCACCTACTTGGCCTTCATACTTCATGGACATCAATGTCTTGGCATTCCTTGTTCCAGCTGGAATTATTGTAAGTTATTTTTTATAAAAAAATTGTTTTATGTTTTTGTTTTCCATACTCAATATAAACTAAATCGTGATGGTGCTTACTTATTATAGGCATGTTTCTCTCCTCTATCTGATGCAAGCTCCTTTGTGGTACTTTATATTGTTACATCAGTATACTTTTCCGGAGTTATGGTAAGCATAATAGTGGAGGTGTTTTCTCATTCAATTGCCTTTTTATTATTTTATTGAAGACATAATCTTGATGAATATCAGGTTCGCTTGATGCTTGTACTTGCTCCAGCAGCATGTATATTGTCTGGGATTGCTCTTTCTCAGGCTTTTGATGTTTTCACAAGATCTATCAAGTTTCAGTTGCCCCACTTATCAGATCATTCTCAGGTTGATGTAAGCTTTATTTTTTTTAATGGTCACCAGTTTTGACTTTACTTCATATGTTCTTCTGCTCGTTTTATTATTAGTTTGCTTTGTTCAAATTGTGTTTTCGACTATCAAGGCAGGGGAAGGCAGTTCTGAAAATGTTGTGCCAAATGATTCGGTTAAGGCAGATAAAACTGAGGACACATCAAAGGAACGGACCTCTAAGAAAAGCAAGAAGAAGGAAAAGGAACCTGTGGAAAAGCCTCTTAGCAAGTCACAAATTAAGAAAAGGCTTTCCGTTTTACCTCTGGAAACATCCGTCGTTGCTATTATCTTGCTTGTGTTGCTAGGTGCCTTCTATGTGGTAATTTCCTAATCATGATGATTTTGTTCAGTTGAAGTTTCTAAGGTGGATTATTTATTTGATATTTTCTTTTTTTGCTTTTTCTCCACTAGGAGTATGAAGTCCAATTATGTGGATTATTTATTTGATAGAGATTTTTTATTTATTTAATTGATATATTTTATTAGCATTGTTTTACAATTTACTTTCCTTATTAAATGAACCCCTTGATTCATGGTATCATATTACATTCCCAAAAGTATTATGTCAAGAAAATTATTTCCCTTGGACATGTTTTATTGACATTTAGCAATTATGGAAAAGAATATTTTTAATCAAAAATTAAAAAAAGATTAAAAGTGGAAAAATAAATGTGATGAAATAATGAAGTGGGTGAGAGGTAGTTACTATAAATAGTAACTTCCATTCCGATGGGAATTGAGAATGTTATTCCAAAAAGTGACCCAAATGTTAATATGTGACATTCTGAAGCTTACTTTCCTAGGAATCCTTTATGATGCCTTGAAACAAACGCCACGTTAAAAAGTGTGGATTCTGCTAGTTAATACTCAACTAGAAGTATAATATCTTGTGTTGATTTTTTTAATTTCTTTCTGAAACAATCTATATGTTATAAAAAAGTTCCTCTCTATATTGATCTCAAATGTAGGTTCACAGTGTATGGGCGGCAGCAGAAGCTTATTCAGCCCCTTCTATTGTTTTAACATCACATTCACACGATGGGCTTCATGTTTTTGATGATTTTAGAGAGGCATATGCTTGGCTGAGTCATAATACAGAAGTAGATGATAAAGTAAGTTCTATGGGATTTTGTTATTTTTCGGCTGAAATACATGTGTCATGTGTGCAATTTTTTTACCCATGTTGCTTAACTTATGTCCTTAATTTTTTTCTCTTACAAGTTCAGAATGTAGGGTAATCAGTTATGTTTTGAAATTAAAGAATCTTATGCTACTTAAATTTAAACGAACAGAATTTGACGGATGATCTTTCCGTAGGTGAACTAAATTGGCCATTCAGTAGTTTGATATCATGTAAAAGGTAAAAGTTAATTGAGACTGAGGTGATTTAACTAATGCTATATATTAACTTGGGGCATGCTCCATTCCTTGTACGAACTGTTGGTACCTTTTCCACTTGTGACCAGTGGAAATTTGCTGAGAAGTTACTTATTCTTTATTAACATGCTTCATATTTTCAAAAGGGATTATTTGAAAATTAGTTAATGATTCGAATTTTGGTTAAAGCTTTAAGCAAATATTGTTTTATATAAGTAATTGGGTAGTGCTTCTAAATTACAAATTTTGTGGCTGAAGTTCCTAAACTGTTTGCGCCCTAAGATTATTCTTACTCCAAATGGAGAAAAAAAATGCCGATTAAAACACTAAAAAATGTTGAAATATTGACGTTCATAAAAATTGTTGTAGGTGGCATCTTGGTGGGACTATGGGTACCAAACAACTGCGATGGCTAACCGAACAGTCATTGTTGACAATAACACCTGGAATAACACACATATTGCTACTGTTGGAACTGCCATGTCTTCTCCAGAGAAGGCAGCTTGGGAAATTTTCCATTCACTGGATGTCAAATATGTCCTTGTTGTCTTCGGAGGTCAGCTTCTTTCTCTTTATTGGGTTATCCTAAGTCACCTTGTTCTGATTAGATGCTATAATTATTAACAGGACTAGTCGGCTATCCTAGTGATGATATCAATAAATTCCTGTGGATGGTTCGTATTGGAGGGGGTGTATTCCCTCACATAAAGGAACCAGATTATTTAGTAAGTTAAACGATTCCTGGGTTCAATGTTTTATCCTGGCCTTGATATTTTGTTTCCTAGAATAGATGACACTCTAGCTTCACTTGTGATATAACTTTTGAGGAGTGTTAACACTTCTTTTTTTCAAATTTCAAGAGGGATGGTCAATATCGGATTGATTCCATGGCCACACCAACAATGCTAAACTGCCTCATGTATAAACTTTCATATTACAGGTAAGCTTTTATCTAAAATAGGTTTTCAAATTTAACTTTTTCAGCTAGTATGCTGTCTTACTCCCCTTGCTCTGCTTTTTCTCTAGGTTTGTGGAGACAGATGGTAAAGCTTTCGACAGAGTGAGGCGGACAGAAATTGGAAAGAAACATTTCAAACTTACGCATTTTGAGGAGGTCAGATTGTTTTTATCGATGTGTTAACATATTATATTTGGAACTTTGTGTTGTTGTGTGCTTCATCTATTATGATCCTCAAATTATTTCAGTGAATTCATGACGAATTACATACATGGAATTTGTTCTATAATATATGGAGAACCTGTGTGGTGCAATGTCTTCAATAATTTATTTATAATGTTCCACATTTGTTAGTTGTTACAGTGTCTCTGTTTGTGTTTGGATAGTTATCTTGCATCGTTCCTCGATAGTCTACTATAGTGGTAATAAACTTTACCGTTTGAAATTTTGGATAGTATATTTTATTTTACCTGTAGTTGTCATTTTTATATGATTCTATTATCTCGCGCTATATTGTTTTTTTTACAATCTATACTTTTTGCACCCTCTTTAGTACCCCATAACTCCAACTGATGATTTGGTCTCTCTCAAGTTCTAGTTGAAAAGAATAAAATACTCAAATTTTTAGGTTTGGAATATAGAGTTCTTTGAAGTATTAGCCATTCTATATTTTTTTGCCGGTTTACTTAGTTGGCATTTATTGGACTAGTAAAACTTAAAAGTCATATATTTGGGTTTTTTTGTAAAATTTTTTGGATATTGTTAATAGAAGTAGTATTGTATTCTTCTATAATATCCTTTGAATCCTCTGAAGAATTGGTTGAATCAGTAAATGCATTTAATAATATGAAAGAATGTTGAAGGAAGAGGTAAATGGGGTTGTAGTGGGGGCTGTAAAATTTCTACTTTTGATTCCTTAACTAGTACTCTAAAAATTCCTTTGTTAACATTTTTCTTCCAGTTATTCTGATGAGAATTAATAATTTCAGTACCTTCTATTGTCTTAGTTTTACTGATCCATGGCTTTTAATGATTCAGGTCTTCACAACTCACCATTGGATGGTTCGGATATACAAGTTGAAACCACCAAAGAACAGGATAAGAGGAAAGACTAAAAAGTCGAAATCGGTGAGTATATGATTGTTTTCTATGTGCCTTAATTCCTTAGTATTTGTAGTTGGAGATCACTTTAACCTAATCATGACTGGTCTCTGGTTTCCATGTTTTGCAGAAAACAAGCTCAAAAACTGCCTCGAAAAGAAAAGGACTGAAGAGGAATCCCTTCTAGTTTAGTTTTTTCATTTCCTGGGGTAGGGGTAAGCTTATTAGTGTGCGTTTAATGTATACATGTATACAACTAATGCAATTGCCATGAAAGAGATTTTGCCGGCATGGTTAGTTACTCTCGAGTATCGAATGATCAAATGAAAATTTTGGAACTCCATATTTTGACCCAATTTTGTAAGATCTCATTTTTAGGATTGAAATGCCTATCAGCAAAATCATTTCATGTTAATTTTCCGGCCTTTGGTATTTATTTAAATCTGTTTAAAATAAAAAAAAGGACAACTTTTTGCTAAATTAAAAATAAGTTCTGAAGATTTTCAAGACACTTAATTGCTACTGCCCTATACAAAGTTTAATAAAGATAAGCGTTTTTCCGTTTAAAATAGTTTGTTAACGTCAAATACTGCTTCTCTTGTTTCAAAAAGTTTCTTACTTTTCGTGTTGGGGACTTGCAACAAAAGTACTGATGGTAATTTAGAGCAGACATTTTAGGTATTTGAAAAATACCATAATTGTGTTTTTTGTCATCAATCCAGAGTACGGAATCGGATTTTTCACATTAATAGCATAATTGTATAGTCTTCAAATAAGTAATTTATTCAATGAATGACTCGAAGATTAATAAATTCACACAAATAAATAATTTGTTTCATTTACAAGAACAAGCTCAAATAGTTTGTTGGGAGGGGCCAAGGGGAGGAGATTACAGTGTTGCACAGATAAATGGAACATTCAATTCAACAAAATAATAAAACAAACTGTAAGTAACTATAAATACTTCTCTGTATTACAGTGTCGTCAGTAATTGCGTTTCGACAAGAACTGAAAATAAGCCAACAAATTAGCAAAGCCAAGAATCACACCTGTACAACGTATACTGCTGAGCATTATTCCTGATACGGTACCACAATTTCCTAGAGTTTGATCAGTAAGAGTATAACGCACAGTTGCACCCACCTTTACTTCAATCGTATCCTCAAAAACCAAACAGCGTTTCCAACACAAAAAAGGAACTAAAAATCTATAATGGGTGGAAGAAGGCGTGGCATATCAGAGTAGTTACTTGTCAATTGTTAGACTCAAACCTTCGTAGGCAAGTTGTAATTCTTCTTGAGGAACTTAGCAGCTGCTTCATCATTCCTGTTACACAGTACTCGCAAAAGAGTGTTTGGTTCTGTGGGGCTCCATTGTTCAGCCGTTGGAGGCAATGGAAGCCTGGACTTGGCCGTAGAACCATACATTTCCATCGTAAGCTGAGTGAATTGCTGAATTATGTGCTCAGTATCCGCAGAAAACAAGGGAAGAACACCTCTCACAGTGGCAGAATGTTTTTCTATCAATTCCGTCGGCAATCCGTCTCCATTAGACCAGAACAAGCCACTGAGAAACTTGAAATCTTCCTCTATAATCACAGAATCTTGCAGAGAGAATGCGCGCGATGGACCTCCACCCAACAAAACCAACAAGAACCCATCAAAAGAAGCTCGCATTACTTCAACAATTACACGTGTTCTAACTTTATCATGCACTGTAGATGATATGATCTCCAGGTATTGCTCAAGCTCCTGAAGAAAAAACTCAATCCTAGCAGAAACAACTTGTCCAACATATAGCCCATCCCAGAGAACATGACTCAGATCATGGAAAACGATCTTGTATGCTATACATTCGCAGAGTTGATGAATGCCTTCCACAGCAGCGGAGGAAGAAAGCTTGAACTTCAAGCTCACCCCATTTGCTATATCGTTAGAACTGCTGAGATTGGCGACTATCCTCTTCTCCAGAACCCCTAACTCCATTCGAATGCGCTGCATGGTATTGATGCGAACAGACATCTGGGCTATATCAATGGAGCTGTTTCCGTTAGTGGTTCCAACATGGGCTTTTCTCCTCTGAGCCACTTGTGACCTTTCTTTCTTCCGGAATACACCATTGAATTTTGATTTTGTCGAACACCTAGTCAGTTCTGGCAATGTTGGGATGAAGCTACTAGGGCTCCCTGCAGATCATAGAGAAGGGAAATCCTGGTCAAACAGTGATTCAATAATTTCCCTCGGCAAAATAAATGCTATGCAATACATATATTTATATACCGCAGCCAGATTTGGCTTCCAAAATATACTGTTGGAGGCACTTGTCAAGACCAGACATCAAATCAGGAAGCAACTCAGCATGCATGGGTATAGGCAACAGAAAGAAAGCCTCCAGAGTATCGTCTATTATTCGCAGAACTTCAACTGCAGAAGGTGCAAAGCCCTCTTTATTTGCTTGTGGATTCCACACCTATGAGAAGCAAAGGTGAAGTTAAAAGTTATATTACTTGCCAACAACATCTTCAAAATAACCTCTAAAAACTTAAATGGAAGGAGAAACACTTTGTTTGATAAAACAAAGAAGGGTTAAATATGTTTTTAGTCCTTGAACTTTGAAGCGAAATTAGAATTCGTCTATGTTCAAAACCCAATTACATTAAATTTTTATGACGAGTTAAACACGTTTCATGCTAGCATTTGAGTTGTTTACGCCGTTTGACACATTCCCACTTCAGTGTCTACTAGGAAACGCGTTTGACATGTAAAAGAAAAAATTAATGTACTTCGGTTAAATGGAATATATCGATTCATTTTTGAAGTTTAGGGAACAAAATGTGTTGAAGTTTTGGACACGACAAATTTCAATTTTGTGTAAAAAGTCAGACTAAAAACATATTTAACCCAAGAAAGAACAAAGATTAAGAGCAACAACCTCTTGTCGGAGATTTCTGTCAACCCATTCCCCCAATCTATCTACTCTTATCTTTATCCATGACTTAACCAGAGTAGCAATTACAGCTTCAGCTTCATAAGGTTGCATCTCCCTTATAATGGATTTTCCACCATCTTCACTCTCAACAGAATCGGCCACTGCTATCTGCACCAGATCTTTCTCCAATTTGTCTGCAGCCATCAGCACTTCTATTGCATCAGGTGTCAACTCATTAATACCCTTAACATATTTCTTCAACTCATTTCCATAACACACATGAAGGGTGGCAATGGCAACACCAGCCGCATAAGGATGCCATCTCTTCAGTTTGGGACTAAATATTGCTTTCTCATTATAAGCCAGTTCAGTAATATCTCGAGCAAGGATAGAAAGAATGGGGAATGCTTTGTTCTGTTTTCTTGATGGATGCTTGTTAGGTTCCAGTTTCTCCAATTTCTGCCTTAAACCATACATACAAATAATGTCATAATTTTTCATACGTCAAGAAAGTACTCATATTTAATGAATGATAGAACTTGCCTGAATGAAAACAGCATGCAAAGATGATCTAATATAATTATCAACTCTAGTGTATTCTACATCATCTTCTTTCTTCTTCTTCTTCCGATTGTAGTCATGAGAGAAATCTTCTAATATCTTCGCTGATAATACTGCAAGGGAAACTACACTTTCCATTGATTCAATATTACCATCATCGAAAGTATCATGGTATGCAAGGAGCCTTTTCTCTGCCCAACTTAATATCAAACTCAACGTGTTCCTCAAAATTTTTGAACAAAGAGGATCTTTTGAACACCCACTATCTTTCCCAACTTCTGCCAATAAATTACTAGATGCAAGCAGAAGATCATTCTCCACTTGGCCAGTGACAACATATCTATGAAACAAGACCCATGAGAAACAGATATTATGCAGCGTTTCATTGATTCCAAGCATAACCCAGGTCTTCTTAATGAGTTCTAACACCTCATCAACCTCTTCTATCACAGAAGATTCTGCATGAAAATCAAAACATGCTTCCAAAAGAGTTTGGTAGATCCAAAGGTTCAGTGGAAAACCATCAGCCCAGTGGCATGTCTCAGAAATAGAACCGCTAATTGATCTGCAAGCAAGAGACAATACAGCGGTCCGAAATGTTTGTATTGATTCACCGTTCTTTCCGATATCCATGGATTTCTCAAGCGCTCCGTGGATTATGCGCCGGAGGCTCTGTGCAGAAGGGTCTGATTTTTCTAAGGGAAGACAAGGATGCAAGAGAAGCCCCACTTCAAGAACCTTCAAATTTCTCCTCAGCCAAATATCGTACTCTTGTTGACTGGGAAAATCAGAACTTCTGAACAGCTGGATTAACTCTAGAGGAAGAACAACTGTCTCCATGCGTCTTCCAAGCTATTTCATGAACAAACACTCAATAAAACTTCTTAGTACAGAACATAGAAGAACTGTTTTTAATGAACCAATGAAAACTCTTTATGATGACAATGATTCATATCTGCAGACTGTATTTATGATGACAATGATTTATAATTTCTCTGGTTTCAGTAATGTTCAATAAGTATGTTCTTAATTTAGACTACAAATTTGAAATTTCATATTTATTATGTTTTATGAACTTTTATACTCATTCAGATAAGTAAAGTAGACACATGGCATCGTATATATTTTTAGGACAATTGTATCAGATACGGTGTCTTACACGTACACATCACATGTACTTTTAGAATAATCAAATTGTCGGATCTTATTTGTGCATTATAGGCAACGACAAATGATGAATTCTGCATCTTTGTCATCAGGTATAGCACAGGTTACAAAACTGTGAAAAGCAAACACTAATTGCTTAAAACCTAAGTATAACATTTCATGTAATCTCAACACACTCCAGTAGTCAAATCAAGTCAAAGTAAGTGTCATTCACTCATTATGAAAACCTGAACAAGGTAAAGAAGAACAAAACTTCCACTGCAAGGAAAGCCCTACTTAAGCAAAAATCAATTCATAAGTCCAAATTAAACCCTTTAATCAAACCTTAAAATTTGAAATCACACACTCCACCCACTTCTCCCTCATAATAAAACAAAAATTCCATGACTCTTAATAGCTTCTTAAATTTTAGATTGTCATTCAATTACAACTAATTCGATAACAAAAACCACCTTAAAACTCATTTCAAACATGAATTCAGATGCAAAATTAAACTCAAAACTAAAATCAAAACCTGGCCTGCAGCAATTCTGAGAAGTGCTCTTCTAATTCTGGTATCACTCTGCTCAGAAATCTTCATCTGCACTCTGACCAACTCACCCGTCGTCTGAGCGCGCTTGCTCCCCTTCGACGACGACGACGTTTTGAGCCCCAGAGCCTTCTTCACCTTGCTCGCTGCCGTCGAAGTCAGCGACCGGTGCAACGACGGCGCCGGCGCCGCCCTATCGCGATCCCCCCTCTCCGACTGCGAAATGAACGTCAGCGGCTTCGGCCCCGAACTCCGGCACGCCGCGACTAGGATCTCGTACGCCGTCTCCCGGAGCTCCGATTCTGAGAAATACGTTTCCGGGTCGCCAAACGGAGCTCCGGGAAGTTCCTGAATTGGGTGCACCGGCATGGCGCTCTGGCTGTGTCTCTTTCCGGACATTTGCCGGTGACCCAGATAAGAAATTGAAAGGATCTTGATATGTGGTGGCGCAAGTTTGAAACTTTTTGAGGCGCGTGAAGTGGGGCCGTGGCTTCTCTGCTTGGGTGTCAGAGAAAGTGTTTTGTGGGGAAGTTTGGTTCTTTTGGCCCTTTGTGTTTGTTATTCTTGCTTGACTTTGACGATAGGTGCGTGGGCCAGTCGGAGAATTAAAGAAAGAGAGAAAAATTTTGTGAAAAATGGGTGTGAGTGAGTGAGATCATAGTTTGAACTTTGAAATTGAAGAACGGTGGTTGCAGAGTGCAGTGTGGGGACACACAAAAGAAGATGAAGGAATAAAGAGGAAAACAAAATTGCATCTTTTGGATTGAGACACATTTTGTTAAACCATTTTTTTAATGCTTTGCTTGCTGGATATGATAAGATCAACGTGTTACACATAATTTTTTTTTCTTAATCATTTATTTGCTGGATATGAAAAACTTTTTCTTGCACTAATTGTGATATTTTAATACGTAATTCATTTATTTTAGAAAGGTAAATGTTTTTTAGTAAAAGAATGGTCATGTTTTGGCTGAATAAGTATAAACAAAATTAGGTTGCTAGTTATTAATGTTGTTTATTAATATAAATTTTAAAAAGAATTATTAAATTTTTTTAAGCAAGTGTTATATACCAATTCTTTTGTTGTATTCTAATAATGATGTATGGTACTGTTAAGGGTGGATCTTGTATACTATATTTCTGACACTAGTTTGGATTCTTTTTTATCTTATTCGATTATCTTTTAATTTAGTTATGTTTGTCGTCTGTGTGAAGACGTCAATTTAATGTAATGTTATTTTCTATAAATAAATAACCTAATCTTACTTTTTTTTCTGATTTATTTTGTCAAACAAAAGTGCTTTTTATTTAAGAAAAGGTTTAAATACTTTTTGGTCCTTATTTTTGTAGTATTTGTTGCATATGGTCCTCATTTTGACAAAATATTTAAGATGATCCTTATTTTTACATAATGTTTAAATTGATTCTCATTTTCGCAATTCGTGTTTTATTTGGTCATTTGCTGTGACGCGGTTTAAATCATTAACGGAGCATTATACAGGTGACACGGTTTAGAAATAAGAACCATTTTAAACATTATATTAAAATGAGGACCATTCGCAACAAATACTACGAAAATGAGGACAAAAAAATATTTAAGCCTTAAGAATATTAAAAATTCAAATGAGCTAAGTGGTTTTTATTTAATTTTATCTATAGAGAAAAAAAACTCACTCACTGCAATAAACTATCTTTACTATTTTTTTTACAGAGCTAACAAACTTCATTGCATTAGAGAAATACTTATAACTTAAACAGAACTGTATCTAAGGTTTAAAATTTAAGTAATAAATGCGAGCGTAAGTATTTAATTACTCAAAGTTTAAAATTGGATATCAAAACAAATATTTATACACAGAGTAATTACTACGTACATTAAATATAGTAGTTGAAAATTGTAAAAATATTTTTTTTTCTGGAAAAATAAACTAATTTTATGAATAAAGAAATTTGTAGATTCCTTTTAACAATTGTATTCCTTTTCAACTCATACGTTTTATAATTGTAAAAAATTATTCTTTTTGTTAGACTCAAACAAAAATAAATGTCTTAAAATTATTTTTCATTAACTTATTTAAACAAAAAATGATTCTAATTATAATCCATTACAACAATATGAATTTTATATGTACTTGATACTGAAACATTTTAATTGAGCCGCTTTCTTAGGTGTTTTTTTTTTAATAAAGTTAGGCATATATTTACTTTTTTTAATGTTTTTATCTACTTTTTAAAAATTAACATTTTTTTATTAAAAGAAATCTTTTTTACTTATTAACGCTGTGAAAATATTACTCTCTTTACACATCCATAAAACTAAAATGCCTTCAAAGGATAATTCAAAGAATGTCAAGCAAATATAGTTTAATTAAAAAGTAAAATTCCAAGGAACACATAATTTTATAAAAAATATTAATTTTGTTTTCTGGAGTTAATTAGATCGGTGAAATATTCCGGAGCAAAAATTTAAAAGACTTGCACCATGCTATTGCTTCCTGCACTCCCATAATTTACTAAACCAAAAGCATAATTTATTCCATTAAATGTCCAATTCATTTGTAGTGGGCAGTAAGTTAAAGCCCATTAAATGTCCAATTTATTCTCTTTTAGTTAAGCATTTTCCACGTTAATTGGGTCAATATCTTAGGTTGTTCTGTTTCAGTTCTGGCTTTTCGCTCATCAGATTATACTTCCTGCACTCCCTTAATTTCTAACGGCACTCCAAAATTTTCAAAATGACCATTTTCAAAACTTTTTAGAATAAACTTTCTCTTTCTTCTTCTTCCTTTGCAATGACCACTATGTCGACAATGACCGTAAAAATGGTGATAGTAACGTAGTGCAATCAAGAAGGTATTCTAGTCTTTTTCTATTCTTACAGAGGTTCTGTTAGTAAAATGGGAGGTGGAGGAAGAAAAAGCGTTACTCTTTCCGTATTGTACCAATAAGAAGTTAACGGGCCAAAAATAAGACAACAATTTTTTCCTTATAATTTGAAGTGATATTTTTTAATTATTTTGAAAAATAAAAAAATAAATTAAGTTTTTGGAAAGATACCATCTTAAGTTGTAAGAAGAGAGTGTTAAAATTTAATTGTTAAAAAATATTTTTCATTTAAAAAGGTTAATTTGTTACAACTCTTGTGTATTTTTTCTGTCATGGATGTGCCTTCAGACACATGTTCAACCTATTATCTAAAACACAATTGAATTGTTTTGGGAGCTGTTTATTTTTCATAATATTAGTATCAATTATTTATTTATGTAACATATTAACAATATTTTTTAGTAATAAGCGTTATCAAAATTATCTCGATAAATATATCAATATTTTTCTTAATAATAATTGTATAACATATAAGTGATGAATCAAACAGTAGAAACCAAAAGTGTTCAATCCCATAACTTTATTTTATAAATCAAAGATGAGTTGACAAAAAAAAACATACGAACCAAAATAAATTTAATTTTTTTTAGGAATTTTTTTTTCTATAATGTCATGGAATACATGCGAAACTATGTATAAATAGTTATATTTCATAAATAAATAAACATGAGAGAATGACGATGACAAAAGTAACTAGTTCAATTAAGAAACAAAGAAAAAAAGAACGATAAGATGAATTTGGGCACGTGGATAGATAATAAAGTTTGAGAATAAATGAAAAAAAATTGAGACTTTACTTCTTCCACCGACACCAACCCATTATTTGGTGCCACCTGTTCCAAATCTTTTCTTTTTTTTTCATATAAGTCCTAATCACTCTATCAACATGCACAATACAAATAATTATAACATTAATATTATATATATATATATATATATATATATATATATATATATAAAAAAAAATTTATTTATAAATTTATTTTAAAAATGAAGTTTAAGTTTAAATTAATCTCATAAGATCAACTTATAAGATCACATTTTCACTTTATATATATATATATATATATATTAAAATAAAATTTCAAAAAAATTTTAAGCTAATATTCAAATATGTCAACCAACAAATCTTGATTTTAGTTGAATATTTCAACAGTGACAACTCTTGTAACAATACCAAGATACTGATTTTTTGTTTTATATCTGTGTTGCAGATATAGATACGGAAAAAAAATTGAACCATATTATAATTCTTCAGCCCAATTGAAGCACGTTCAATAAAAAAGAATATAGTTCTTTTATACGCAGGTTAATTTCAATTTATATTAATAAGTTTTTTGTATTATTTTCTCGAAAAATATTACTAAGAAACTTATTGAAATATATGTAAAAACTATATGTGAATGTAGAATAGAATATTGAACCAAACTGAAAAAAAAAATCAAATCACTTTATAAAGATAATCCCACTTCAATTAAAATTATCACTATTATAAATTTTCATATTACATAGAATTTTTCTTATAAATTTATGAAAAAAGTTTGCAACAAAAGTCTGTTTTCTACAATTTTTTTAAGAATTTTAATTGACAGATATTCTTAAGTAATCATTTTTTATAAAATTATAAAATTTGTAAGTATTTTTTACAAAATTTATTACAAAAAATATTTTATACAAAATATTTTGTAAGAGCAATTTTTTGCAAATTTTCTTTACAACAAAATTTATAAGTATTTTTACGAAAAGAAATTCAAAACAAAATTGATAGAAAATATAAATTTTTTTAGTAGTTTGTTTTATTAATTAATTTAGTTGAAATTAAATTATTTGGTTAAGTTGATTTTTTAAAAAAAAAAAATTGTTTGAGACTGTAGAAAAGTAGTATATATTGTGAACACAACAAAGTTGACACTGAGAGGCCACCAGTTTCTGTACGTTTTGCTCTTTTGTCGGCCTCAATTATTTGTATTCTAACCCTAATTCTTAAACCATCTTTTTTTCTTCAATTTAACAAAGTTTTCAGTATTAATGAGAGTATTTTCAATTAAAAATTATTATATAATTTCTTTATTATCTTAATATAGGTTTCACATATATTAATTGTTTAAAATTGAAAAAAAAAGGTTGTTTTCATATTGAAGACAATTATTTATATAAATAACTTTCTCATTGAATAGGGCGAGATAAATGATAATGCATGGAGAACAAAAAAGAAAACACTTCTTCATTATCTCATTTTTCTCTCTCCCTTAAATTACTTTGAATAAATTACACATGTTATATCATCTGGCTATAAATTGTCCATAATATATATATATATATATATATATATATATATATATATATATATATATATTATAATAGATGTTTTAAAATTCAAATTGAAAATAATTATAATTATTTAACAGCATAAAAGTAATTTGCTTATTAGATTGTTTTTTAATGACACATCATCATGATACTTACCTCCAGGTTGGATCCTCACTGGAACCAAGCAGATAAAAAAAAGTAAAAAGTACAATCATTTGATTAAATGTTTAACTATTTTTTGTTAATATTTTAAATTTCTAAAATCCAACAATGTTTATTTTATCAATGTTATAGATTTGTTTTGGTTTGGTTTCATGTTTTTATTTTTCCCCTTTTTCTTATGTTTTGTTATAATAAATTATATATGAATTCTATAATTTGAGTAACATAAAAATTTATATATTCATAGTACATAACATGAAATTAAAAAAAAAAAAGATTTGTATTATAATCCACCTAATTTCAATTTATGCGACCTTCTTCAAAGAAAATGAATTAATCGTCATGTTTTATCCTAAATAACTGGTTTATGGTTTATAAGTAATGTATTTAAAATATCGTATTACTCGTATATAAATTATTCCAAACTTAATCTTATAAATTAATTTTATAAAAATGTTAAGTTTAAAATCTACTTTTTAACGTACTATCATAACTATGATTTGAATTTGTGTTATTGAATCACTCGTAAATATTTAATTTCATATATAATATATATATTTTAAAAAAATGTGTCAGAAGTTTAGTATTTACTAATAATAAAATCAATTTATAATAGACACAAACCTTTTCGATTTTATGAAATTGAATTAAAATTAAAATTCAAATATTAACATGTCTAAAAAAAGAGTAAAAAAAAAGAGTAAGTAATTCATTGATATTGTAAAGACATGTTATTAATTTCAATGTTTATATATATATATGACGAGAAATAAAGACCCATTTTTAAGCATCAATTATTATACTTTGTCATTAACCTCCACGCTACTGTTTTTTTTTTTTTTTTTTTTTTTTTCATTTTTGGTGATATTATATATATGAGTCGTCCTTATTTCCTATTTATTTTAAAAGGTACAAACCTTGGATGTGATCTTGGTCTATATGGTGTTGTGGGATAGATAGGTTTGGCTCTATGAAGTAATATAATATAGGGCAACTTTTTTACTACTCAATATTGATGTGAAAAAAGAAAGAAGTGAAGAAAGTGATAGGAAGGTTTTCGCAAACAGTTGGTGTGCATAATAGCCATATTGATGGTTAATGATGTTGTGGTACTTGGAGAAGGAAGAGAAAGACCACTAATAAAGTGAGTGGTTGATGTGATTGAAATTGTTTTGAAAGTGGTTTTTTGCCATCATTGTCATTCTCAAATTGGAAAAACTTTACACTGTGACTACGACCTTGGTCAAGAACATCAAAATAATAGAGCCACACAACAAGACGTAACATTAAAGTTCCCACAACCCAGATAACAAAAAGGAAAATCAAGATCCAAGAGGATAAATACACATGAAGCAATCTAAAATTCCTCAGGACAATTCAGAAAGAAAAGAAAGAATGATAACCAGAGACCCAAAAACTTAGCATTTTAAGCCGTAATTTGCTCTCGTTATTCGATAAGATATTTGGATTTGTAGTCGGTGAAATGACATGTATTTTTTGTCTTTGAAATTAGAATTCGTTTAGTATAATTTTGTCTGTAAATTTTAAAATTGAATATTTAAAGTGTCGAACATTAAACTTATGTACATTTATTTACAAGTTCGAACATATTTATTATTATGTCACGTTTAACACTAGGTTAAAAGTCCAAAAATTATAGTAATTGTAATCTGACTCACTTGACTTCTAGTACGGGACAATTGATATCACGTGCAACAATCTTTTCCTAAAAAATTGTTTTATTAGGAATCTTTTACTAGGAATTAAACTTGTGACATTGACTGTGATACAAATTGTTAGAATCGAACACTTACCACTATGTCAAAAGTTATAGTCATTAATTAGGACATAATTCTTTACTTAAGAGCGTAACAACCCAAGTGACACGATTTGATTGTGACCCAACCCACTTGACCTCTAACACGAGATAATTGATGTCACCTACAACAATAGTTTAATAGTTTGACGAATGTAAACTTAAAACGACATCTAACACTTAAAAAAAATAAACATGAGTGGATTAGAAAGATTATATCAGTTTTATTTTAAGATTTAAAGATCAAAATGCATCGAAGTCAGAAAAAGTTAAAAATTCAATTCGGTGTTGAAGTTTAGAAAATACTTAAAAACTATAAACATGTTTATCTCTATTTTAATTTCACTATCTGTAAGAGAATTGCACAATGTGATGAATTTGTTATCTTGGATTGTTTTTGGGGTTTAGAAAATGATATGGTTGATTTGGGTGGCACCACCCACTTTCCACCATTTTTTGTCGTTGCACATTAATCTTTGGAAGATGGATTTGGTCTAATTTGCCGTTCTTGCACTTTTGTTCTGATTCATGCAATTATTTTCTGGGTTGTGCTATTTGGACTTTTCTATTCCTTCAACAATATGATTAAGCCTATAATACGCTACCCCACTTTATCACTCACTATCTTTTTCCATTCTTCATTCTTCCAATCATTTTACATCTTCTATGTGCTTCAATAAAAGTCGTATTTTGCTACCTTAAAAAACCTAAGAATTGAACCCTATGTCCACAAAAAAAGAGAGAGGATTGATCATAAATAAACCAAGGTTATATACCGTTAAAAAAATGTTCCTATACACTCAAAAGTGTTATATCTTTTGTTAGATCAAAATTATAATAAAAGAACCAAATAATAAGAAAAACATCTATTTAGGATAAAAAAAAAAGAAAATGATTAATTTACAATAATAATCATGTATGACAAGAATAAAATTATCCAAAAAGGTGTTGAGTATACCAATAATACCATATAAGTTTTTTTTATTGAAATTTTAAATCGAGTTAAAAGTATATTTAAAATTCATTTTTGACACAATAAAAGTGAAAGCATACATTTTCTTTTACAACATAGTCAATGACAACTTGAATATATAAAAAAAAAAAAAAGATGAGTAGAATCCATGGCAGGAATATAAGAAAACAAAAGAGGTGTCGAAGACTCAAATGTATCTATAAACACTTTACGTGATAGTCTCTAACAAGATGATTTGATATGAAAAGATGATTATATTCTAATTATTTTTTTAACATGCATAATTATAAAGGTAAAATTAAAATTAATGCAACTAATATTATTTTAATTAATATTTTATTTTAACAAATTGGCACCTAATTTTAATGTCAGCGTGTAGCTTATTATAAATTTAGTCTTCATTGGTAAACAGTGTGAGAAAAAAAATTAAAGGATTTCATTTGAACTGGTCAGGACTAAATTTTCATTTTAGTCTCAGTTTATATAACCTTCATCAATTTAATTTCTGGTTTCAGAAAATCCGCACTGTGTTTTTTAATATTTACAAATTCAAATATTAAATTAAACAAACTCATAAAATTAAGAACTCAAAGTTTTTTTTTTCTGAAATATTTTTTAACTTTTGGCGATTATACATGTACTAACTTTTCTGAAATATCTTATTTGAAGACATTTTTTAGAAGTAGTTTTCCGATCACATTATTTTATTACACTTACATACATTTTACAAAATTATTACATATACATTAAAATTTGGTTGCTCTATTTGATTTTGGGTAATATATGTTATCAAATTAATATTTTCAAGTTTCCTTACAAAATTTTATCCAACTAGTTTTAACTTGCCCTTGCATAGGAAAAACTATTCTTTACATAATTAATTATAATTATATTAAAGAATATTTTAAAATCTATACATATATTGTAAAATATTCTTTTTATTTTATCTTTCATGACAGATAATCTTGAGAATTATCATTACAGAAATTCTATAACACACACACACATATATATATATATATATATATATATATATATATATATATATATAATATATTTAATAATAAGAACATCTTATAATATTTATACGAATAATATATTATATAAATGTTTTCGAAAAAAAATCCAAAAGCACATATTTTTCTTTCTGTAAGTCACATTTTAAGAGTGCGTGAAGTACATAATAGGTGTCTACTTCTTGAAGACTAGCAGAAAATAAATTGATTATTTATTACTTTAAGAAAACTTCTAAATGTGAATATATATAACTTTTGGACCGACTTAATTTATTTTAACATATTAATCTTAAAAATGTTTGTTCAGTCTTGTAAAATATGAATTCATTACAATATTTATGTTACGTCGGCAAACTATTTTTAATTGAAAAATAACAAAAAAATTGTAGTGATTTTATGATTTATCATATACCTATAATAGCTTAATTAATATTTTGAAAAGTTTTAGTATCATTTGGTTCATATAAAAGTGGTGAGTTATTACGCGACCTAATAAGCCATTGAGAGTGACATTGCATGTGCTGTGACGCTTACAATGCCGACAGTCACTGTTGATTGGTCACACTCACCATTCTCAAAAATCTTTCTCACCGTAGCCTCTCATTATCACTATTCACCTCACACCCCCTTTTTTATTTTATTTTATTATTTATTTAATATTTATTTTGACAGTAACACAGAAACCTACACATTCACCATAATTAAACTTAAAATGAAATTATATATTTATATTAAGAATAACACATAAATATAAACGTAGACGGTTCCATCGGCGACGGCGTGGCCCTTTCTCTTGTGAGGTTAAAAACCCAATGTTCCTCTCTCATATTTTGCATTGCATGCACATGCGTGTCACGTGTGTACCTTTAATTTTACGTTATTCTATTTTCTTTTTCTTTTGTTTTCAAATAGGTTAGACAATTATAATGATGATGATTTAAGGAGTAACGAGTTTTAAGGTGGTTTTGTCAAAGAAAAAAGTGGTGTCGCTCATGTTATTCTATTGCTTGCTTCACAAATTTGCCATTCTTCCCGCCAAAAAGAAAGAGAAATTTTTTATTTTTTTTTTTGTTTTTTTACCACTTTTTTTGTGTATCTGATGAGCGTCGATGATATATATGAATTTGGATTTTTTTTGGGTCATAATAATATTATGGTGTTGTATTATGGTTATTGATTTTAAAATTTTAAAATATATTAAAAGAATTTTTAAAATACCAGTAATATATTTTTAATGTTCAGAAAGTACAACACAAAAAATTTCAGTAAAAAATCTGGAATCAATGTATATGTGTTTCATGTAAAATTATTAGCTCCATTAAGATTAATATATTAAGTTCAAAAATCTGAAAAATCACGTATATGCATATATCAAACGATATTAATCAAAGTTTGTGATGTATTAAAAAAGAATTTTAAGACTGTTTTAACAAAAATATTATAAGATAATGTTTCCATCCATTTATATAATTAATATAAATTGACATTATTTTTAGTTGATATAAGACTTTTAACATACTCCTTTATGTCAAGACAATAAATAATGGTCTGAATAATAAATGAAACAATAAATCTAACAAATAATAAACTTATTAGGATAAACTCTCTAATCAATAACTTTTATACAATATTAGTAAATAATAAACTTTAAATTTAATTTAATTCTATAAAACTCACTCGTAAACTGAAATATTTACTCGCTCATAGACTATAAATTGTTCTTATTTTTTATATATGTGAAACTTTTGATACAACAATATGAAACAAAAAGATAAAAAAAATAAAAATATAATGAATTTACACAAATTTAAGAAAAGTAAAAATAATAAAACCAAACCCTTCTAGGCTTCTTTCACTTTAAATCTTATCAAAGCAGAAGAACTGAGTAAGTAAGATCCACTTTACTCATTGGCCCATTTGAGAAAGGACAAAACACTATATATACAACATCTAATGTAACTATCTATGGCGAAAACAAAATCCATAATGCAATGATATCATAATGCTTTGTTGTAATCCATGAGAAAAAAAAAAAACCACTATTTCTTGTTTTTTCGTGGGAAATATGTCAAATATCTACCACGTTGTAATCATAAGTGTCGCAGTAAGATAGAGGTAATTATGAATTCTACTTGTTAAAGTGTTTTTTGAGAAGAATAACAAGAACAAGAACATGGTTTGTGTGTTGCATTAAGCATTAGAAGGATTTGCGTTGACTTTCTTTTCAACTCTATAACCTAGCCAGCACTGAAATGGTTTGACATAAGGGATAAAAGAAATTTGGCAGCAATATGTTGCTCCTCCATGTTTTCTTCAGCAAAGTAACAATAAAAGAAAATGGGTCCACTTCTTTTAATCCCACTCAATAACACCATGTAATTGGTCACAGCTTAAACATTACCACTACTAAAAATATATTATTTATCCCCGAAAATTTAATGAAGAATAAAAATATGTTAATAATTTCAAGTTATTGGTAGATTATAATAGTAAATGTATTCAAGTTTATCGACAAATATATCCATCAATAAATTCACTTTTGACTAACTTAGTCTTTCATCTTTAAAAATATGTGAATTTAATCCTTTTAATTAAATATTGGTTAACTTTATCTGACGTTTAAAGCGCATTTCATGATAGTATTTGAATTGTTTACTCTGTTTGATACATTTTCACTTCAATGTTAACTCAAATATTATCATAAAATGCGTTTAAAATGTCAAATAAACTTAACAAAATTTTGTAAGAAAAACTAAATCCATGCATTTTTAAAGATGAATGACTAAATTGGTATAAAGTTTCAAAAATTGACAAATTCACTGAAACTTGAGGGATCAAAAACAAATTTAACCAATTTTTTTTTGTTAGTATTTAGAAATCTAGAAATTAATATTATTTTTCAGTTAAAAGTGATTTGATAGATCAAAATCACAATGACATTATTTTAGGACGAAAAATATAATTAAAACAAATACAAATAAATAATTTTGGTCATCCATTCCAATCAAATCTACTACGACTTTTTATTTTTATACTTCTACACATGTTAATGCGAGGAATCATGTATAATTTGCTGTGGGTTAACGTATCAATTTTCTCATTATAGGATAATAGGATAAGATCAACTAGATTATAATTAAACGGTGATATTTAAATTACTACATTCTTAAATAAAGAGTTATATATGTTATCTCTCTATCTTTTAGTTTGATTTGATAATATTGACTTTAGATGAAAAGTAAAACTTAATGAAATATCAACATTAACAATATAGAGAATATCATGTATAGAAAACAAAAAAAAGAGAATATATATATATATATATATATATATATATATATATATATATATATATATATATATACAAAAAGACAGTGGTAAGATAAAAAAAAATAGCAAGATGTAGAGTGTAATAGCTAAGAGGAGAGAGAACTCATAGAAAAATGTTAATTTTTAAAATTTACAATTTTTACAAATAGACACCTTAATCTCAACTAATTCTTCAAATTTACATGTTTATTAATGATTCATATCAAATTTAGTGTTAAATTAAGTGTAAAATGAAAATCTCAATCACCTTACTCATTTAGTAGTTTTGTCTTTATTATTTACCTTTTTCAAACATAAAAATATAATGAAATTGAAAATTGAAAGTATCAAATAAATACTTTTATATTGTGTTTTTTTTCTTCCAAATTCCTATTTTTATTATATTTTAATATACAAATAATAATTATAACAAACAACATATTAATAAATGATTAATATTTTAAATAAATAATTTTAGGTTAACTTGATAATACAATAAATAGCAAAGCTTAACAATCAACTCTAACAAAACTAAAGTTCATATGCTTATCTAATTTCCAAATGAGATAAAATTTTAAAATCAATTAAAATAAAGTTAAAATTTAAAATATCTATATGTGAAATATATAAAGTTTGAGGCACTACATATTTTTCTCTAAATTTGAAATAAATAGGTTTTGCACAGCAAGGTGAAAAATAGATTTATTATGTTGTTGTCGAATGACAAAGTTGTAATGTATAGTAAGTTAGTAATTTTTTAGAAAATTGTATAAAAATCAGGCACCACTTTTGACAAATACATATTAGAAATATTATAAAAGTTACTCGAAACACACATAAGCCTATGCAATTGGGTGTCTACTTCTTTTTATAATGATAAAAACTTGAATTGCAAAATTAAATATTATAATAATTATTAAAATAGTAAAATTATTATTACAATTTATATGGAAGTTAAAAAAGTAAAAAAAAAAATTATGAAGTAAATATTTGTTATTAATTTTTATAACATTATAATTTGAAAGTATATAGGATAATTATTTCCTAATGTAAATCTTGGATTTCATTTTCGTTTGAAGAAGACTTCATTTATGAAATTGCACTTTATATCAATATAAAAATATAATAATATGTTTAATTTAATATAAAACAAATAAGGACCTCAATATTAAAAATGTAATAATATGTTTTTTTATCAGTTATTAGGGTTAGATTTTATTAGCGGGAGAATGAAACTCTCGATGCAAACTCTCTTGCCCTCTCTTCTAGACTTCATAAATTTTATTTCTCTAAATTATTAGTAAGAGGAATTAAATCCACGATTTTTTTTCTTTTCATTTATTTCCCTTTATATTTAATGTAGAATTAATTTTTTTGAACAAGATTAAATTTACACGATTGAATATAATTAAAATATTCATTGAATTCATTTTAACTAAACATTTAATATTAATTAAAGAATGTGTTCCACCAAGAAGAATTAATATTTAAAAAATATGGCAATAGAAATGCAATTGTTTGGTCATTTTCAATCACACAGATTTTATGCTTTATCCCTGTAACCAGACCCAGCACACAGTGACAAGGATTTCATGCTTTATCAAACCACCATTGCCCTTTCTCCATTGCAAACACTTTCAGACAAAATACAATCATATTCCAACACAATCACTGTTGTCGTCTTTTAAACAGGAAGAAGAAAAAAAAAAAGAAAAAAAGAGAAAGATAATTAACAAAATATATTCATTAAAATATTTTTCTCTCCTGAACACAATCTTATATATTGTGTTTCAAAATATAACATGACTGAAAGAAAACAAAAATTCATAATTGTTATTAGTATACCTGAGTTTGTTCTCTTCTTAAAACAGTGTTCACTGTTCATTTTATTGAAGGTTGCAAACAATAATCGTTATTGTTGTTCTCCTTTAGCTATTGATTCCTTTATATAGCAGTGTTCGCTAACCTGGATTTACCTCTCATTAATAACATCTAATTATGTGTTAGTTTTAGATTATGTCACCTCTCATTCTTAAACAAAAAAAATAGCACTACTTGCATTATGATGTGTTGTATTGGTATTTGTATTAACATGTGAAATTTATTAACTGTACAAATCGATTCTGTAGAATTAAATTAAATTTAAAATATATTTTTTAATGTTATTAGTGTTGGAAATCTTACACCGCCTAGAAATAAAGTCAATTTACAATATATAAGTGGGTGTAATCCTCACCTTACAAGCTCATCTTGTGGGATTGAGTTAGGTTTAAAGTCCATTTCTAACATGGTATCAGAGTCATTATTTTAAAAAAAAAAATCTATCCTAGCGAGATTTGTTATACATTCTGTTCCACCCGCAATCCTCACCTTACAATCACATTACTCACAAGAGATTTTTTGGACATTCTGTTCCATCCAAAATCTTCACCTTACAAGCCGGTTTTGTGAGGTTAGAATAGGTCGTAATGGAGTTTGTTGTTATTTTATATGCTATATAAGATCACTCACAAATATCTAATCTCATACTTTAAGGTTTAAATAATTCGACATAAGATGTATTGGAGATCTCATATCGACTAAAGATATATGAGTGAATTAACAAGTATTAGGGTCTTATATAATTTAGTTTTGTAAGATTGAATTAAATTTTCAAAACTTATTAAGTGAATTTGGATACAATAGTCTTTTATTAAATATTAATTTTATAAATGTGGGTGATAATAAAAATGGAATATTAACAAGTATTAGGGTGGAATCTAGGAAGTGAAGTGTTGAAAAAAAGAAAAAAACATAAAAAATTGAATAGATGAAGTGTGTGGGCACATTACAGAAGACAATGGTTTTATGTGTCCCCATCTGATTAGTACCCAACAACTTCCTGTATGAAAGGCACCCCATTCATTAATTACCCTTCCATTATATATCTCAAATAATTGCCTTCACAGTGCCCAACTTCCCTTATTTGTAGAAAACCCTCTAATTTTATACCATTTAGCAACAATAGAAAGTGCAAGCAAAATACAGAAAATATCTCCCACACTCAACCAACCTCATTCTGCAATAATTACACTAACTCTTACCAATTGCAATTATGATATATATTTTCATGCAACCACATAGCTCATAGGATCATTTTTTTTTAACCCTTGGAATAGAGGGTAGGAATAAAATTATTCCATACCAATTACACCTGTGACATTTGGATATAGTACATTATTTTTTGTTCTGAAATTATTGTTAAAAATCCATTGAATTGACTAGTTATGTTGGTAGTGCATGAGACAAGGGCTTTGAATGTGCCCCATTTGAAGAGGTGGAAACTATATATAAATTTTTTGGACCACATTCAAACACACAAGAACAGAACAGGGACTTTTTTTCCTGTTAATATTACTGCTTTTGAAGCAAAAGAAGCAGCTGAAAAATTTAAGAATGCCGTTGGGGAACTAGGAACTTTCAATACTCTTGCATTAATTTTATACTTCCATTTTTGTGATTACCCATTAATTAATTTCAACTAATACAATGTCCCATTTATTTTTCAAACAAATCAAGTTCCCAGGTGTCAGCTGCTGCAGAAATTTATATACATACATATATATATATATATATATATATATATATATATATATATATATATATGGCTTCATTTCATTATAAGCAAATGTGAGTTATTCGATTTATTATTGTTTCGACTAGATTTAAGTCTGTATGATGGTATTATTAGGAATAATTATTGTCAATGTTTTAAACACAAATGTTTCAAACACAAGTCCGGTAGCATTGTTAGGATCAATTATTATATTTTTAAAATATTATTTGTTTTGGAACATGGAGCTTCGTGATTGTTTTATAATTTTAAAAGATATCTTGAAAGATAGAAGAAGAAAAAAATATTTAAATTGTGTTTGACTTCGACTTTTAAATGATGTGAAACTATCATAGTGAAATAATTAATGGGTTAAATATGTTTTTGTTCCCTCAACTTTCAGCGAAAATTGGAATTCGTCCCTCCTCGAAACTTTGGCCAAATTTAGTCTCTCAATTTCATAACTGCATGAATTTATTCCTTTCAAACAAATTTTGTTAAGTTTATTTAACGTTTTAAACGCATTTCATGATAGCATTTGAAATATTTACACCATTTGACATATTCTTTCTTCAATATTAGCTAAGAAACTATTATGAAACGCATTTGAAACATCAAATAAATATAACAAATTTGGTTAAAATGACTAAATCCACGCAATTTTGAAATTGACGGACTAAATTGGGTCAAAGTTTCAGAAAAGGACTAATTTCAATGAATTGAAAATCGAAAGACAAAAACATATTTAACCCCATTATTAATTGTATAATTTGGTACAGTTATTGATATTACGACAAATATATGTTAGTGGAACATTATTTTGATGTTGTTTTGATTGAAAATGTTATTGTAAAGTGGAAATGAGGCCACATGAGAATCTGTAGATTCATACAATAATGATCATATCTGACACTGAAAAACAATGGAAATTTCCAACGAAATCTAGAGTTATCACATATCACTGTTGTCTCATTGTCCTATTGTGATATGAGGTCCCAAATCGGATTCGTCCGTTGGGGTACAAGGGTTGTCCTATGGGAATAAGATAGCATACCCTTCTTAAGAGACAAAAATTTTAGAGAGAGATGTATCTAGGGTCTCCCATCCCATTGCCATCAAATCATCTCAACCACTTTTAGGGACTCACACTCTCACATCTATTATTATTATTATTCATCATAATTTTCCATTTATTTCTAGAGCAATGTAATTGTTTCACATTGTTAAACCCAGGGCTATAAATTTTATTTGGTTGAAACTTGAGAATGTCTAATGATTGGTAATGGTGTGTGTGTGTGAGTGTGACAAACTTCTAATAATGGATTCATTGAAATTGTAGCTAAAATACATGCTTAAAATTCATTGTATTTGATACATATAACTACAATGCCATTATTAAGGTTAGTTATACTTTTAACTAATATGGAAAGTGAAGTATTACACCAATTTTTATGAAAATTCTCCTTTTAACTCATATATCATATTAAAAGAAAAAAAAGTTTAAGTTTAATTCGACCTTACAAATCCAGTTTACAAGAAACTAGGTTATAAATTGAGATTTGCATTTTATTTATATATTATGAAATTATCTTATCTCTAATCGATGTAAAACTTTCAACATATGTTAAATAGATGTTGGTTATGTTGACAAAAATAATATATTTTTATATCACTTAGATAAATATTCGTGTGAATAACAGTGATTATATAACATATTTTAAATCTGTATTTGACTTTTTTTATTTTTTTTATATTCTTATAATAGAGAGTATTATAAAATTTGAGTTAAATTCTTGTTTTCGAGCACGTTTAAACTTACAATCAAACAACATATAAGAGTTTATATGTTATAAAATTTTACATAATAATATTTTCTGATTTTTATATATTATAAAAGTTTTAACATAGCAATAGCAATATTTTATATATTTTATGGTTATCGTTAGACAACTGTCATGTTGTAGTTCAAAATAAAATAGTATCTCATTAAAATATCAGACTTTTGTGTCCTATTGTGTTTGTTACACTTTATTGCCACTGCTGGGGCTTAGTACTTAATTAGGTTAAGGCATTTATAAAGATTGATGCTTAATTATTATAATTAAAGTCAAATACCGTAAGCATAAAAAATTAGCCAGTGATAAAAGGGTTTTTTTTTTTCATTAGGGTTTTGAGTCAAACTCTTTCATCAGATTTTATGCAGAGATACGATTTTTCAGCCACCTTTTAGTTAAGAATTAGCAATGCCAAGTATTATATATATATGTTACTGATACTTTCAGGCACTGTTTTTCTCTGATGCATCTAATTATGATTTATGGTTGTTTTGTTGGTAATTGAAGCAAACCTTTGACTTGGTCGTATGAAGCACTTGCAACGATATGCAGAAGCATGTGACCATGGAATCCACATTATTTTTCATAGTCTTTTCCTTCGAAAACAAATTAAACATTGGTCTCAAATCTAAATCAGCACATGCTTTAGAATTTAATTTATGCTAAACAATGATTAGGTGAGTTATTAATTGCGCTTTCACTAGCTAGGTATAGTGTGTTAGATTTTGATGTTATAGTTTCTATTTTTGTCTTAAGCAAAGATTAGAGAATTTCAGTGTATTAATCACGTCATCAGAAAAAAACAAACTTGAAGCAACAACAATGAAAAAGAAAGAATCTGATAAAGGTATATAGAAAACTAGTGATACCCTTTCACATCTTATCAAATGATAAGACGGTATTTATTTATCTTTTGGTTGATGACTAAAATAGGTTAAATGTGAAATAAGAGAACATGTGCATCAAATAAGTTTTATATTGTTTAGAAGTGGAGATTAAACGAAGTTCAAATATTTTTATATCATTCTATCGTTCTGAAATGTTTTTTAAGGATAAAATTGTGACGGAGTTTAAATGTTTCAAAACGGACAATACATCAGAAACACGATGATTATTTCTAACATGATTGTCGAACGAACTTGAGTCGGAATCGGAACAATTAATTTTGAAATGTTTTGTTTAGAGAAATGACTTAGTTTTAATTCCTTCGTTAATTAGAGTCAACTTTTGGATAAAAGAGCACGTGTGAAACGAAAAGGAACAGCATCATCTCGATAAAAATATGTGCTTTTATAAACCTAATTAGGTCAAAATGCATCAACAATATTGCTCTTTGTAGTGCAACAAGAATTTCCCACAGCACTTTAAAAATAAAATATATATGCACATGAATGACCCGTAAAACAAAGTTCCATAATGCAAGAATTGATTGGATGATTAATTATTCTTAGATACCATAAAAAAGGCACGAAAAAAATAATAAAATAGTCACGAAAAGAATATCCACCACCACCACCCAGAAGCTTTTTACGTACTATACTAATTAATGCTACGATAGGTGGTTAATTAAGTATTAGTTTAATTGAAATCAATCATGGTGTAGTTAATTAGGTTAATTAACGTAGACTTGAGATAAGAAAAGTGTCGCGGATTAATTTAATAGTCTCACATCGTTTAGAAGTTGAGGTCTAAAATGATTTAAATGTCTTTTTCTTCTTTCATCGTTCGAAACACTTTAAAAAACAAAAATTATGACGAGTACAATTTTAAAGAGTACAATATTCGGAAGAGAAAAAAAATTAAAGTTTTTTGGTACTATCAAGAAGGCAAGGGTGGTAAGCAAAAGAATGGGTCCTTTTTTGTTGATATCTTACAGCTATTTGATGGGGTCATGAACATATACACCATTTTTGAAATGAGTTCCTTGGATGGTGGGGAAAACAATCTTGCAATGTTGAAACAGGTGTAAGAAATGGTGCAAGGCTACTTCTCAATTATTGAAGCAAAAGTCACTATTTGTAATTGAGTGCACCTACCCTTCCTTTTCTTCCAATAATGCCGTGTTAGAGGTAAGAGCAGCATCAACAAAAGGTGTTTTAATTCACTTTAGGAAGCCATGTTTAATCATGTGTGCTAAAAAATTTATAGAGATTTGTTGTTTATTCGATCTATTGTATCACCCGTTATTGAAAATTTTTTTAATGTTTGTTGGATTTATCGTATCACATGTTATCAAAATGTAATCAAATCATTCTTTATTATCTAATCTCATATTTGAGATGTATATATTTACCATAATTATTCCTCCTCTCCTTTTTTTTCTTTTTTTTCATGAAGAGTGTACAATAAATGTGCCTCTGTAAAGCTAAATGCTTTTGATCAGTTCATAGTATAGTTTTAAATTTTCAGGGTTACCAAAACTTACTGTATTCACATATTCATGAGCACAAAGATTCTAGCAGTAGACCACCACATCATAAATTGCGTTTCTATTTATTGTAGTAAATCGTAGATGAAAATCGACCAAAATCTTACCAGAAGAAGTCACAAATACTATTTTACTTTTTTGCCACCAACTGCATGTACTGGAAATAGATTTTATTTTCTTTTCATAATTCAAAGCAAGAAAAATTGTTTATTTGAACATCTGGGAATACTCATGAAAAAAAAAATTACAGTTTCATGAATACATTTATGACCCCATTTACATGTGTCGAGAGATTATAGTTTTATACGATTATATGATATTAGTCTTATACATATAAAACATTTGATACTACTTTTATTCCAAAACTTTAAGACAATGATGTTGTGAACCTTTATTCTTATATAGTGTTTAACTCTGTCTATTTTATTCAATGTAGGACTTTTGACTGATACTTAGACTATTTCCAATAAAAAATAGCGTGGACACATGTTATATAGTCTAACCTAAATATTTTTTAGAGGCTAACTTTCCCTAATAAAGTGAGTGGTGTGAACACAGCATTTTCAGCAATAAGCAAATTTGCATAAATTAAGGGAATGCCTCTCTTCACACGTTAGGTTGGAGAAAACAAGGAAGAGATTCTTGTATATTAGTTTGGGTTGTCTAAGGTTACATGTTTTTTTTTTTTTAATTATTATTTTTTTCTTGTTGAAAACTTATGATTTATATTTATTTTTTTCGAATCAAATGTACTTGTGCAGTGGCTTCTGTGATTTAGGTTGGGATACTTATAATTCCTAACCATAAACTCATATCTGATGACAATAACTATCTAAATTTAAATTCACAACCCAAAGTGTACTACAATACAATGTTCATATATGATGTTTATTATGCCTTATATAACCAAACCTAATTTTTCTGTGTCAACCAGAGATCATAAAATGGATAGAAAGAGAAGAGAAAGAATTAATTTGATAGTAAAAAGGAAGAAGAAAATATCATCATAAAAAAATTAATAATATTTTTTTTTTGATAAATAAATATTAAGACTTAATATTATAGAATTGACTTATAAGTAAAGAAATATACGTAGCTCAAACATATAGGTTTAGAATATTTTTTATATTTTTTTTAACAACTAAATTTTGAATTTAATTAAATTCTAAAATCAATTTATAAGATGTGATTTATATAAATTTATCCCTTTTTAGTTGAAATTTTTAACAAAATGCTATAACGTCCTTTAACACATTATCCATTAAGTAAAATTTGTTATATATATATATATATATATATATATATATATATATCTATATTATATTTTTATTTAGTTCATGAATTTCACTCATAATATTTTCTATACGTTTTAATATTAAAAAAAAGAAAAAAATATGTAAGAGAATGAATTACTAAAACTGTTCTTATTTAAATTACCAGAGACATTTTAAATCTAGATTTTTCAACACGAAGATTACTTGTGATAATGATATGATCATAGTGATCATTGTGAATTTACATAGAACTTAATTTTTTTTCTTGTAAAATAAATTATTCACTAAAAATATAAATAATAATAAAATTTAAATCAATTATGTTTGACACCATTTTATAAATTAAAAATTATTAAATTTTAAAAGAATTTTTATTATTAACAAAAATTATAATTGATTTATAAATTAGAATCTAAATTAATTTCTAATATTAGTTATTAATATTTTAGTTTATTTATTGTTGTTTTTAAATTGATCACTAATCTAAAAATAGAAAATAACTTAAAGTTAGTAGTTAAAACTTTGATATATAATAATAGAAATTAATTTAAACTTTAATTTATAATAAGTTTATTATATTTTTTTATTAATAATAAAGATGATTTTAAATATTAATAGTTTTTAATTTATATTAAAATACTTAATAACTAATTATTTTTGATTTTTAAATTTGGTAATTATTTAATAATTTTCTCATAATAATTTAAATACGTGACCATGTAATTTCATACTTTCCACAGCCATTAAAATTTATTAAAAAGGCAATAATCACACTTTAGCTTCAGTAAATTTTACTCATGTATATAACTTTATATAGCTTCTAACAAAGTCCAACAATAATAGAAAAATATATGATGTTAAAGAATTATTCTCTCATTTATATGATTTTACAAGAAACATCAGTCACACTGACAATATTAGAGCAGACACAACTCTGGCTCATTGAGAACCATACATGCAACCATGGAAAAGAAAGAAAATAAAATAAAATGTGGTGATCCACCACACTGATATAATATTATATATATATATATATATATATATATATTTAATTAGTTGGATGGTACCCACTTTTATTTAGATGTGTCAATTTGATATCTACTTTTAAAAAGATGTTAAAATTGAGTGTCAACTTTTGAAAAGATGTTTCCTTTTTAACAAAAAATTATTAACACCGTTAACGGTATTGATATTTAAAATGACTTATAAAATTAAGTATTGATATTTATATCAAAATTTAATGGTAAAAGTCACAAATTAAGTTAACAGTTTTAGTAATTTTTGTCCGAAAGATATCTGATTAAAATATTTTTTTCAAAAATTGAAACTAAATTGACACATTTTTAAAAATAGATATCAAACTGACATATTTGAACGAAAGTGGGTATCATCCGATTAATTATATATATATATATATATATATATATATATATATATATATATATATATATATATATATATATATATATATATATAAATTTATGTGTATGTACTACAACTTTTGATTGCAGCTATCAGTGTTACTTTATGATTCAAGCTTGAATTTGTGTGTGTTTGACCATATTGTAAAGTGTAGACATCATAAACATACATCCACACGCGTCACAACAATGCCATCAAAATAAACTGTCACTAGAAAGAGCTATTACAACCCCACACCGCCACTAAAGTCAGGTGCATATATAAATCATGTAGAAAAGGGGAAAAAGTACTGTTTTTACTTTTTTCTTTCTTTTTTTATTTCTTTAGATTTCTTCCATCATTTCTTTTATTTACGACACAAAATATAAAATCAATAACATGATATCATCAAAAAATCAATCACATGTATCATGCCTTTAAATTATTATTATTGCATCTAGAAGTAACTAGCTACCACAGTATATTAAGGCTAAAATCGCAATTAAAATGGAATATACGTTAGTTCCAATAGTTCCATATAATAATAATGCAATAATACTTTTAGTCAAATAGTGATACCATTAAGTATATATTCATTAAACTCCTGCTACCTGCCATCAATATTTATAATAATCAAATCATCGCATCATATTAAATAATGTAAAATATCCTAACATGGACGGAATAAAAATTTATCTTTTTTTTCTTAACAAGTAAAAAAATAGGAAAATTCACTTTTTTTTTTTTTTTCCTTTTTGCAGAAAGTTTGAATTTGCAATAAGGAAAATGAAAAACATGAAGTTTGAGGTTGCGTGTGTAGAACAGCATCATCACTTCATTGCTAGCTGTATGTACCATGACTCCATGAGTTGAATTTGTGTTCGAAGCTTCATTCTGTTTGGAAAAATATTATAAAAAAAAGGAAGGGTGCACGTAGTACATTAATAATTATTATGGTTGTTGTTTTATTCGATCATACATATACGATGTAGACTTGTAATTTTGTTACCGTCAAGAGGGTCATTTTCTGAAAACAGAGAAACCAAAAAAACAATGAAAAGAGGAAGAATGAGCTGTAAAAATAAAATAAAAAATAGAAATAAAAATCCAATGAAGAATCTTCCTTTAACCTTTATTCTTGTCCTCTAAAAGCAGAACTATATAATGTAAGCTTAGAACAACTTTCTACACGTATCTTTCGCTGCATTTCCATCGTCATTATCGTCATCATTATGAAACCAGAACACCAATCACCTACCACCATTGTATTGTGTATGAAGCTCGTAACAAACCAGAAGAGGAAGAAGAAGAAGAGAGAGTAATTACAAGCAAGAAACAAAAAAATATTCATATATTATGACCCTTGAAAGGAAAAAATTGCCGAAGGGCCCATATGATAAATAAGTACTATGCAATTCAGGAAAAGAAAATAAAAGGAAAATAAATACAAAAATAATGAAAATTGTTGAACCTAAAGTTCCTAATCGAGAATTATGGTATAATTTCTCGATATATTGTATCGATTTTGGCAGGTCAATAGATATTATTTTTCTATTCCATATACATGAGCCTGAAAAATCGAATTTTTTTTTTTACCAGATACTTTAAGAAAAAAAAACACGATGATGAACTAAATACCACACACAAAAATATGAAGAAAAAAAAAACCATACTTCAATGGGTAGCATTAGTGTAATAATTTGTTTGTTGCCTGAGTTCAAGGCCACAAGGAAAGAACCATGCTTTCTGACTCTTGCATTGAAACCATGTTCATGTTCATGTTCATGTTCATGTCACCGATGAAGTACCCACCGTCATAAATGCCGTGGCACCACGGGTGAGGATAGGGCCACCCTTCATCCGGGTCGAGGAACACGAACTCCGTATTCGGGTCGGGCGAGTCGAAGCTGGACCCCAGAGGCGGCAGCTCCACAATCTCGCCGAGGTCGTCCTCCGGCGCTGCGGGCGGGGAGGGAGGGGTCCGGGGAGGCGCCTCCATGGAGGCGGCCTTGGCGGCGGCGGCCTGCACGTCGCGGGGGGAGTTGGAGGCGGGGCGCGGCAGGGAGGCGGCGAGTTCGGGGAAGTTAAGGATGGCCGAGGAGCCCTTTATGGTGAGCGCCGCCACGTCGTGCGCACGCGCCGCCATCTCGGCGGTGGCGAAGGTGCCGAGCCAGATTCGGTTCTTCTTCCGCGGCTCGCGGATTTCCGACACCCATTTCCCCCACGTCCGCATTCTGACTCCTCTGTACACCGAATGCTTGCCGTCGTTACTACTACCATTGTTGTCGCTGCTTCTACCTCGTTTCTTGGAACTGGACAATGACGATGACGGCGAAGAAACAGAACCAGAACCAGAACCAACGGCGTTTCTTGTCTCTGATTCCGAGGAGGGTGCTGGGTCGACCATGTTAAAAAGAATAGAACTTTCTTTGTTGCTGTTCTTGGTTTGATGTTTGTAACAATGTCCCTATGACAGTGACACAGTGTGTGCGATGAAAGAGTGAGAAAATGTAACAAGGAAAGTGAGATGAAGAGAGTTTGAGGGAAAAGAGGGGGTTTTAGTAGAGGGAGAGAAAAGAGAAGAAGAGGGAAAATTAATTGGGAAGAGAAAAGAAAACGTGGGGGGTTATGTACGTAAGCAAGGACCCTTCAGAGACCCACACGAATGGCTCTGCTTTCAAAACCCCATCATCAAACAAACAAGGTTATCTATGCCAACATAAACATGCTACTTCCATAACTAAGGTTGCTTCTAACATTTTTATAGTTAATTTGTTTGGAGGTGCCGAAGGATGAAGGAAGGTCACAACACAACACAACACAACCCTCATGAATAATAATAATAATAATAATAATAACAATACCTCACTCACAGCCTGGCACTCCTTTCTCCACAGTTTTCATGGCATGCCATGCCATCGCCTAATATTTATATATCTATAACTCTTACACTCTTCTTCTCTTGTCTGTATCTTGGGAGAACCAAACAGTAAAAATCACTGAAACTAAATTTAATCTTAAATATTTGTTACGAGTTATGTTGTTTTGTTTTTGGTTTTCCCTTTTCACCTATCACCCTTTTGTGGCATAGGGATACTGTTATTGTCCCATTCTCTAAGCTTTCTACTACACCAGCAAAACACCGTGAAAAACATCACTAATTTACCCTTCATGGCTTCTATACTTCTTTCGACACATTACACACATTGTTATTATTATTATACGCGAAGACGATCCTATGTAGCCACCTTTTTTGTCCCCTCTCACGGAAAAGAAGAAAAGAAAACACTTCCCATTGTTAGTGTTGTGGTAGTAGAATTAATTAGTTAAGATTATGTTATGTTATTTGAATAATATATCGTAAACTATGTCGGTGACATTACTATATATTGAAGCTATGTACCAAAAGGGTGGGGTGGGGAGAGATTTTAAGAGCTATAAGGAACTGTTATGGAGTGTTTTTCTGGTTAGGGTTCATGTTGTTGCAGTTGCAGAGATAGAACTGATAAGAAGAAGAGGAACAAGCTTCATACTATGAAAGTAAATTTTTGGAGTTTAAATTTACTCTCTGTATTCCTCTTTTGTTCATGTATCATAGGGGTCTTATAAAGGGAACAAAAAACAGGGGCAATGTTTACATTTTAAAGTCACTTATTATTCTCTTGTACCATATTTTGCATAGACAAAAAATAAACCTAAATTTGTGAGTATTGATTTTACTTTGACTTTATTTTAATTAAAAAAAATACTTTTTTTATTTAAAATTTAGTATTAAGATGAATTTGCATATATAATCATATCAGCTTTCAGTCTTGTTTTTGCATAAGTAAAGAATAAATATTATTAAAACATCATCGCTTAGACTTTTTTCAACTCGCTTATTATTAGAAGTTGAAACTTGTCAAAATATTTACAAAATTTTACTAATTTTACTTCTTGTTTTGAAGTGATTCCAATTTAACAGAAGTTAATTAAATACGGGAACTTGAAGGTAATTAAGCCGAAAGTGTGATTATGTGTATGAAAATATGCTTTTATCTATTAAATGTAGTTTTATTTTATAAATATGCTTAGATATAAAGAAATTGTTTATATCTTATTGATAGATCATGTTAAATTTTATAATTAACTTATTTGTATAATTTATTTTACTACAAGCTTACCTTTTCCAAAAGAAACATTTGACAAAATCCACCTTTCAAAATTAGAATTTTACATGTATAATCAATAGCAAATTTGATTTCTAAATACTCAGATTATTTAGTTTTTATAATAAAACTGACAGTAGATATTTATACTTTTATATATATATATATATATATATATATATATATATATATATATATATATATGGACCCAGCAATAATAGTCGTACCTCAATTTAATTTTATATTAGCCAAAATCCAATATAATAATATAATTGGTGAGGAAAGAGGACATGTATTATATATCATTATTTTAAAAGAAATGAGTAAACTAGAAGTCTCCTCAAGAAGAGATTATTTCAGAGAAAAAGAGACGTGTACTAATTTAGGTACACACACACACACACACACACATATATATATATATATATATATATATATATATATATATATATATATATATATATATATATTTTTATATTAAAC
>Ga0214542_1001686_pt1 | contig 45534 bp, 28 predicted proteins | sample CNSS1metaG_FD_160096 | JGI IMG/M metagenome (GOLD analysis project Ga0214542, IMG submission 160096) | Root nodule microbial communities from cowpea collected in UCLA plant growth center, Los Angeles, California, USA - CNSS1 | ecosystem: Host-associated > Plants > Roots > Nodule | place: USA... | reverse complement strand
TGACATTTATAAATTAATACAAGTAATTCTATACATACAATGAACAAATATATACATACAATGAAAAACTAACCTCTTCTAATTGAAAGACGAACTTTGAGAGGAAGTCTAGGGTCTCCGCACACTGTTGGCCAAATGGGAACGAAGAGCAAGTGGGACGAATCTCAAAACGCTGCAAATAAGGATGAAAACGGAAAATAATCGGTTCAAAATGCGTAAAATCAACCCATAATCAAACCCCAACAAGTTTGATGGCGAAAACCTTTTGAAACTCACCTGGAGGGGGTCGGAAATGGCGTCGCCGGCGGGAACTCTCGCGGAAACAATGAACAGCGCGAGGGTTTCTGCATTTCGCGCAGAGATAAAGCAAAACTTAACGTCGGGGGTGTTGTATCCGACGTTAAGTGACGTCGGGGGTGGGAGGGGCCGACGTAAAGGGACGTCTGGCGCGCGCTGGTCCGACGTCAAGGGACGTCTGTCGAGCTGGGGGCCGACGTCCTTTTTTGAGTGACGTCGGGGTATCTTTTAACAGACGTTAAGTAACGTCTGACGTGGAGCGGACAGACGTTAAAAAGGTCCCGTTATTTACAAAAATGTCACCGGTCATTTTTAACGTTGGGCTTTTTTTAGGCAGACGTTATTGGGGTGACGTTAAAGACCTTTTTTGTGTTAGTGTGCACCTGATTGATACACTTAAACTTATTTGGATATCAAATTGACACTTTTTTTTCGCGAGATACCAATTTGACACCATTGACCCAAACTAGGTACATTACAAGTAATTAAACCTAAATTTTAATAACTGAAAAATAAGGGTGTTACAGACAGCTAAGTATTTTTGTGTGTGTATAAAAATTTCTAAGCTACAAGAACCTTTCAGGATTTTAAAGTGATAGAGACAAATTAGTCAAAAATTGGAAAGAGTTCCGTTTCCAAATAATGCACTCACCATTCCCATACATACAGAAAATTTACTGTATCAATCTGTTGACGCGTGTGTAGTCCCCACCATCAATTATTGAACCCATATTTATGACGATTTTAAAATAAATAGTTAAATAAACATTTTTTAAATAGATAATTTTGTAAGGAAAAGAAGTCTTAAAAAATTAAAAGCTAATCATATTTTTTCGTAAAATTTTGAGATGATTATAATTTTTTAAATAATACTTAAATATAAAAAATATAATTATTTTAGTCCCTAAACAATAAATTTAAAAGACTAAAAATATAGTTTTAAACTTAAAAATGTAAATCCTAAACTCTAAGCACACGTTAAATCCTAAAAACTTCCTTTTAGTCTTTTAAATTTAGTATTTCAAAATTAAAATATATTTTTTAATTTTTCGAATTAAACATTTTTTAAATTTAAGAAATCAAAAGAAAAGTTACTAGGAAATAATAGCATAACTAATCTTGTTCTAAAACAAGCAACATTAAATAATCATGTATAAAAGCAAAAATCTATTTTTTAATTGTTTTTTTCTTAATATAATTTAGTACATACAAACCCATTTGATTAGTATATACAATTTATAGAAATATATAAATAGAATTATTGTTTTCATATTATTTCTCAATATTTTTACTCACTCTAAAAAAAATACTATAAACTATCACATCTCAAAGAGGTATACACTTGAAAATTCAACGATCATGTCTCATCACCAAACATTTTATTAAACTCTCTCTCTCTCTCTCTCTCTCTCTCTATATATATATATATATATATATATATATATATATATATATATATATATATATATATATATATTTATATTTATATTTATATTTGTTTGCTGATTAGAAAAAAGTTGCATTGTTTTTCATAAATTCCAAGTAATCTCTCGTTCTTATCTTAATTCTCTTTTCTATCTAACTGGTTAATTCGAATTACTTTAATCTTAAATTTAATTCTCTTAAGAAATATCATAAATTTTAAAAATAAAGTCACATAAAAATAAATATATTATATAACTAAATATGTATTAAAAACATATATGAAAATTAAATTTATATAATATGCAGACACAAACATAATACACATGTTTCTTGTAGTATTAATTAAATTATAATTACGTACAAATTAAGGATGACAAAATAGATGCTCTAAAATATACTCATATATTCACCTAATCAAGAATTCAAAAACATAAAGTACTTAATTTTATTTAAAAGTGATATCTAAATGAAATCCTAAGTTGAAATAAAAATATTTTAAAATAGAAATTAACGATATTGTTTACTTATGTTTGTATTGTTATTCTATTTCAGGCAATAAACACGTTTTTTCCTTAAGAAAATTTTGTTAATAAATTTATTTTAAACATGATTTGTAAATATTTTATTGTTTCAAACAAAGTACAAATAACACATTTAAATAGTATTGAATAATGATAATTTATAAAGAAATGAAATTTTTTTGAAACCAATTGATAAAAAATAACTCATTCAAAATCAAAATGTTATTCGTTTTAATGATGGTTTTTTAATTTATATTAGAGTATAGCGGGTACGGCTATCTACAAATACAAATATTATGATTTCCATACCTATTCTATTAACATGCGGATATAAAAAATACTCGTATTCCTTATTCATGAATATCTATTTATAATATTCATTTTCTATACATTGCATTTATCTGCCTCGAATGAATTTTGTTGAGATCCCTAATCATAATTAGTTTTGAAAAAGATATTGGCTAAGATTTGTATATGGTCTAATAAGAAACATGAGAGCCGCAATATACAACGCATCGATTGGATGAGAATGATCTTCGTATATAAAACATTATTGACTTAGGTCAATCATGGCGCACGTGTAGTCAGTGGCGGAACTTGGAGAAAATGTCTAGGGGTGCTAAAAGAGATTTTTTATATATAATTTTCTTAATTAAAAAACTATTTTTTTTACTCAAATCGTACAATTCAAATTTTTCAATTTTTAATCTTCCTAATTTATTGAATTCACATAAATGAGTATTCTAATTTTTATTTCAATTGAATACTATTTAACTAATTCATTGTATGCAGTTAAAAATACAAAATATCAACATTTTATAATGTTGGGTTATATTTATTTGAGAAAATATAATTAGGGTTCATGCCAATTTCATACAAAAAATTCCTAAAATCATAGTTATGGTTCATACTAATTTGGAAAAACTTAATTTGGAAAAAATATCATAATGAAAGAATTATAAATTTAACATAGATAAATCATACTAGGATACTTATTCATGAGATCGTGTGAGTATGCATTATTTGCTCTCTATGTTCTCTAAATTTTTTTTCCTAATCTGTCTTTCTTTTAATCTCTTTAATCCAATTATTAATTTATCAAATTAATTTTTATTTTACTTTTTAAACACTAAAAATATAATATATAAATATATATAACTTAATAAAAATAATATAATAATATAAATTTTAAATATATATATATATATATATATATATATATATAATTAAAAGCTTGGGAGAGCCATGGCTCCCCTTAGTCCCAAAAAAGTTCTGCCAATGCGTGTAGTAGTCTAAAAAAATAATAGTTAGTGTATGACTATTACTTTTGACTGGATGCACTCACATAAGTGCTTTGTCACAATTACGTCATATTCAGGCTTGCACCGTACAGACTTGTTGTATTATAAGAAAGGAAAATAATTTTTTGACTATTAAATTTTGACAATTTTATCTTATAATATGAGATGTTATTTTTTAAGTGATTTTTCATTTGTCCTTTTTTTCATTTTTAATATTTTAAAATCACTTAGAAGATAACACCTCATGTTATAAGAGAAAGTTGTCAAGATTTAGTAATCAAATATCATTGTTCTATAAGAAAATATTAAAGTTGGTTAAATTAAGTAAGAGAGCTCTCAATCCCACATTAGATTAAAAATAAGAAATTTGAGTAATATTTAAAGTAGAAGATTCAAATTGCGATAAGGTTTTGTCTTCTCTATGGAAGTATATTAGCATAAAATTGGAGTTGGTTTATCCAAATTTAATATGGTATTGTATTTTTTTATATAAAATATAAAATTAATTTTAAATAATTTAGTTCTGAAGTAATAGTGTTCACCTAAGCTAAATAGCAAAAGTATGTTTAGTCTTATTATTATTTTTAAGTTCTTGTCGTAAATAAATATTTAAGTCCTTCGAAATCAGTTTAGTTAACACTAATAAGTTTAGTTAACATTGATAGAGTCGACTTAACAAATTTTAAGAAGATACTGACTGCTTTTAATTTTTTAATTAGAAAAAATATGTTTTAACGATAATTTTATTAACGATAATATGTCAAAGAAAATCTACAAATATATTATAAATATATTGTATACTTAATTAACGATAATTTTATTAATTTATATATATTTAAGTTAATATAAGCTAAATTGATACTAATTTTATTTATTTTAATGACTTCTTGTTCATAATTTTTTTCTCTCATCTTTTATATAATTCATTTCACTAATTTTGCACTCATCTCCTTAGACAATATCTATTCCTTTCACACTCATCTTCTTCGTCAATATCCATTCTACTTTAATTTAAAATTAATTTCAATTAACATTTATTTAGTTTATACTACTTAAACTTACCTTCAAAAATCAACGCTAATGAATTAGCATTTATAGTTTTAAAGTATGTTGTACATGTGACATAAATATAATGCTATTCACTAATTGACATCAATTTTTACTTGTTAGTATTGGCTAAAATTGAACAATGAATGTTTATTTTCTTATAATGGATGTCTTTTAATAATATATAGTTGAAAAGTTTCATTTTAAGTGAAATGAGACAGATGAACAATATATAAAACGAAAAACCTACAAACATAATAACTTAAGGATTTGAGGTAGAAATAATATCATATCTCTTTTATTAATTAACTTATGACATCAAATCTTTCTGATTACATATTGGGTGTCTTGATATATTCCTAAAAGAACTCAACGAAGCCAAAATAAGATTTAGAGCTCAAAAACTGAAGATAAATATTTTACAGAATATATAATTCAGAAAAAGGAAATTTAAGACTATCACATAAAATATCACCTTAACTACCAATATTAAATACAAGACCAGTATTAAATATAAGACTATTAAATTAAAAAGATTATTCAGAGTTAAATATGATTTTAGTCCCTAAACTTAAAGGAAAAATTGAAATTCGTCTCAGTCCCAAACTTTGATACATTTTGGTTCTGAAACTTTAAAAATGAATTAATATAGTCCTTTTAAACTATTGATGTTAATTTGTTTGGGCTTGTTAAACGGTAACATTTAAGTTGGGACGTGTCAAACATCATCCTAAAACACGATTGACACGTAAATAAAAATTTAACGCATTTAGGTTAAGAGCATTATATTCATTCATTTTTAAAGTTTGGTGTTAAAATCGCGCAGCAGAATGTTTACGTTTGGACAAAACCACGAAGGTGGGTGAATTGGTTTCTTAATAAAAATTGTGCTTTAAATTTTTTTCCTTTTTAATATCAAAGTTCAATTAAAATCCTTTCCTTTACTTCAATAGTCACAATAAAATAAATCGAGTATGAAAGAGAAAATTGCACAAGTTATTTTATATTGGTTCAATTAAAAAGACCCTACCTCCACTTGTTAATTTTTATGAGAGATTGACTAAACACCAAAAATAAATTGAGATTACAAATACGAGTAAGAACAGTTTAAGAAAGAAAGCACCTCTGTTGAAATCAAAAGAGATGAAAGACCTTCACTTGAAATCCAAAAGGGATGAACGGTTAGAAATATTAATATAATTTAATAAAAAAATTAAAATAAAATACTTTTGTTACTAGTGTTTTAATATAATGTTAATTTCAGAGTTAAATTCTATTTATGTATAAATAATTTTTTATTTTTCATTGATTAGAAATTATTCTTGTTTAAATCAGTTTGATAGTTATTTACTCTTGTGTCTTCCTTTTCTACCTATAAATATACCACCTAGGTGCATGGGGAAAGACACACAATAAACACTAGAGTTCTCTCAAAAGTATTCTGCTTTTCTTCTCTATATTATCTCTTAAAACAATGGTGTTCATAAGGTTCAGAGATCTTTCGCTGTACTCGATTCATCTGATGACTTGTTGTATCTTTGGGGAGGAGCGCGTAATATTGTGCATTTCCCTGTGCAGTGGGATTGTTTTCGCTCTAAGGATAGCGCTCTGCGTGCCTCAACCTAGACTTTTTCTATCCTTTCCTCATTTACATTATCTTATATTGTTATTGTTTGTTATAAGAATGATTTGACTTGATAATCTCTTTTATCCATATCTTTATCTTGTTTATGGTTTATTATTATTTTATTTTCATTTTCTAACATTCTTAGAGAGAATTTGTTTTTTTCTTATTATGTTATATGATTAAGTCACTCTCAAGGTATCGCAGTGAGGGTTGTGCGTGTTCTTCGTGGACATCACAACAAAATAGTGTCTCCTCCCCTACTATTTCGTATAGGGGTGTGGGTGGAACACCAATTTGCTATTGTAGGGAGGTTGCAGTGTTGAGAGTTGCTAAAACAATTAAGAATTGTGGAAAGCAATTTCTTGGCTACTCTAACTACAAGGTATGAATTATTGTTTGAATTTTTGGTTTCCATAATGTTTGTTTGTGGTAAGCAATTTTGTGGGATTCATTTTCTGTAACCAGCGAAGTGGTGACAATGAAGAATCTAAAGGATGCAATTATTTCAAGTGGTTCAGAGATCCTTCGTTGTACTCGATTCATCTGATGACTTGTTGTATCTTTGGGGAGGAGCGCGTAATATTGTGCATTTCCCTGTGCAGTGGGATTGTTTTCGCTCTAAGGATAGCGCTCTGCATGCCTCAACCCAGACTTTTCATATCCTTTCCTCATTTACATTATCTTATATTGTTATTGTTTGTTATAAGAATGATTTGACTTGATAATCTCTTTTATCCATATCTTTATCTTGTTTATGGTTTATTATTATTTTATTTTCATTTTCTAACATTCTTAGAGAGAATTTGTTTTTTTCTTATTATGTTATATGATTAAGTCACTCTCAAGGTAAGCTTGAAAAATTTATGGGTGAAAATTGTTTCTATTGGCAACAACAAATGGGGTTTTGGCTCACTAAAATAGGATTATTTTTTGTGATTTATAAAGCTACTGAATCCTTTATCATCTTAAGTGTTTCTTCAACTTCTGATGCTTATGATAAAGATATTTTATGACATGGACATATTTTAAGTGCTTTGTCAAATAATATTTGTAAAATATTTTACCACACCAAAACTGCTATTGAGTTATGGGAAGCACTTGAAATTAAATATGGATCTGCAGAAAAAGGTTTATCTAGATATCCTTGTGAAAAAATTATTGAATTTCAAATGGTTGATAATAAACCCATATCTGATCAGATTCGTGAGTTTGAAAATATTGTTTATGACATGAAATTATAAAATATTATTTTACCAAACATTATGGTTGTGGCTCTCTTGATCTCAAAGTTGCCTCCTTCTTGGTCAGATTGTGCTCAAAGTTTAAAAGATAAGCATAAAAATTTCTCTTTTGACAATTTACTTATGTGTCTTAGTATTAAGGAAAAACATCATTTTTCTCAAAATTTTGTTCAAAATTCTCAGTCTAAAGCCTATTTTGTTGAGAACTCTAATAAATCTAAGAACTTTTATAAGCCTAATCCTGTGTCTAATCATTTAGCCAAAAATTGCTTTTAGCATCGTCGCCAACCTGTATCTAATTCAAAACCCGAAGCTAATATTATTACTATGGGTGTTGTCTCTAATTTCCTATCTCCAAAGTGTCATGTCACTAGCCTCGAGTTAAATTATGGTTTTAACTCAAACAATGGGTTTACAAACTCTGGGGCTAATGTTCATATGTGTGCTGATAAAAACTTATTTTCTTTATATCAAGAAACAAACACATGTACCATAAGTATGGGAAGTGGGAGCATTGCACATGTTCTAGGAGAGGGTCAAGTGAAATTAGAGTTGTTATCTAGAAATTATCTTGTTTTAAAGGGAGTCTTTCATGTTTCTAAAATTAGATAAAAATCTCATAAGTACTTCTTTATTGGTACAAAAAGGTGACAAAGTTTTTTTTTAGTCCAATAGAGTTGTTATTACTAAACATGGTGTTTTTATTGGTAAAGGATATATTTGTGATGGTTTGGTTAAATTAAGTTTTATGCCTTTTTCTTCTAATAAAAAATTTGATGGTTCTTCATTGATTATTACCAATGTTGAAAGTTGTGATATGTGGCATGCTAGACTAGGTCTTCTAAATTTAAATTCTATTAGAAGAATGATGTCTCCTAATCTTATTCCTAAATATTCTGTGTATTTCAAGAAAAAATTTGAAATATGTCTTCAATCAAACAAACCAAGAAAACCTTTACATACACGCATGTAAAAGGAAACTAGTATACTTGAATTGATACACAGTGATGTATGTGATAGTAATGATGTTTTACCACGTGGTGGTAAAATATATTTTATTACATTTATTGATGATTTCTCTAAATATTGTTATGTGTATTTAATAAACCGCAATCGTGAATTTTTTGAAAAATTCAAAATATATAAATCTGAGGTAGAAAATCAATTAGAAAGAAATATTAAGATCCTTCATTCTGATAGAGGGGATGAGTATACGTCTTTAGAAATGGCACTACAACAAAAATGACTTTAGACAACACTAAACGAGTCCACGAGTATAAAAGTGTGGTCTAAACATAGTAAAGGCAACATTTATTTAGACGTGACTTTAAAACTATCTTAAGCAACATTTATATAAATGTTGCTTGTAAAAAGTGTAGGCTAATCCAAAAAAATGTGGTCTAAAGTACACTAAAAATTAAAGCTTTTAGATTAGAAATATTCCATCCCTCCTTTTTTGACTGAAAATGCAAAACTTATATCCAAAAAAGCAAAACTTTAAATTTCTTCCTTCCCTTTGATTTTAGATGGAAAACGCCAAGAGCTCATAGTGTTAAAATGTGAAGTTTAGGAAAACACATACATTAAAATCATTGCCTTTTATAAGGATTTTAAGCAACGGTTTTAAAATTGTTGTCGTACTGAAAACCGTGGCCTATTACCTACAACTACGCTCACCTAGACTACACCTAAAATATTGTTGCCTAAACTTTAGTCCACGATTTTTGTGGTTTAACTCACAATTTTGTGTTGTTGCCTAAAGAAATTTTTGCTATAGTGTGGGTGTCTTTTGTGAAACTCATGGTATTATTCATGAAAAAACACCTCCATATAGTCCTCAATCTAGTGGTGTAGTTGAAAGAAAAAAAAATAGAACTTTGCTTGATATGGTGAATGTTATGCTTACAAGTTTTGGTTTGCCTAAAAATATTTGGGGTAAAGCTTTATATTCAGCTTGTTATATTCTCAATAGAATTCCTTATAAAAATTGTGAAAAACTCCTTATGAGTTATGGTAGAAAAGAGAACCTTTTTTAAAATATTTTAAAGTGTGGATGTGTCTTGCAAAGGTTAATATACCACCTAATAAGGAAAGAAAACTAGTAATTAAAACAATTGAGTGCATTTTTATTGGTTACTTGCTGCATAACACTACTTATAGATTTTTTGTTATTTATTCTAAAGTGAATGAAATCTCCAATAATACTATTATGGAATCTAGTGATGCAAATTTCTTTGAAAATGTTTTTCCTTTAAAAGATAAAATGACTAAAATTGTTTATGATACCTCTAATTTTTGTTTGCCTTCTAATGGTAATGTTATTTGTGATGGTTCTAGTTCTGTTTTTACTTCAAGGGAAAATGCTAATAAAATTATTCAAAATGAACCTAGGAAGAGTAAAAGAAAAAGAAAAGCTAAAGATTTTGGTCCTGGATTTTATTCTTTTATGTTTGAGGATGATCCTAAAACTTTTGGTGAAGCAATGAGATCTATTGATGCTCCTTTTTGGAAAGAAGCTATTAATAATGAAATGAATTCTCTTAAAGAAAATAAAACTTGGTCTTTAATGGATCTTCCTCCTGGTTGTAAAAGTATTGGATGTAAATGAATTTTTAGGGAAAATTAAGGTTTAATTGGTCTATAGATAAATTTAAGTCAATACTTGTAGTTATTGGTTGCCAACAAGTAGAAGGTGTAGATTTCTTTGACACATATTCACCTGTTTGAAATATCACTGCCATTAGAGTATTGATTGCTCTTGCTTGCAATTTACAAATTCATCAAATGAATGTTAAAACTTCCTTTCTAAATGGTGATTTGGAAGAGGAAGTATATATGAAACAACCTAAGAACTTTATTCAGCTAGGGAAAGAAAATAAAGTGTGTAAACTTGTTCAGTCTTTATATGCTTTAAAACAAGCACCAAAGCAATGGCATGAAAAATTTGATCAAGTAATTCTTTCATATGGTTTTCATATTAATAATAGTGATAAATGTGTGCATGTAAAATAATAGGATGATGGTGTTTATGCTATTTTATGCTTGTATGTAGATGACATATTAATATTTGGTAGCAATATAGATATTATAAATGATGTTAAACACATGTTGTAGATATATTATTTTAACGTAGCCTCATTATGTAGATAAATTATTAAAGAAATTTAATTATTTTGATGTGAAAGATGTTTTAATGCCGTATGACCCATCTATTAAATTAAAGAAAAATTTAGGTGAAGAAATTTGTTCTCATAAATATTCTCAAATTATTGGTTTCTTATTACATTTGACAAATTCCTCTATACCCGATATTGCATATGCAGTTGGTAGATTAGGAAAATATACACATAATTCTGATCATTCTCATTGGGCTGCATTAGAAAGGGTGTTTAAATATTTGAAAAGAACCATTAATTATAGAATTCATTATACAAAATTTTCTGTTGTTATTGAAGGTTATAGTGATGCAAATTGGGTTTTTGATTGTAATGACACAAAGTCAACTACTAGTTATTTTTTTACTTTGGGTGAAGGTGCAGTATCATGGAAATCTGCTAAACAATCTATTATTTCCTGATCTACCATGCAAGTAGAGATTATTGCTTTAGATATTGCTAATACTGAGGCAAAATTTATTAAAAATTTTTGATATGATTTACATTGTTAAATAAACATATACCTCATATTTTAATGCATTGTGATAGTCAAGTTGCCATATGTAAAGTTTCTAGCAAAAACTTTAATGAAAAAAGAAGGCATTTGAGAGTGAGACATAAATTTATTAGAAACTTAATTACTGATGGTATTATTTCTCTTGACTTTGTCAGGTTAGAAAGAAATATTGTGGATCTGCTTACCAAAGGGTTGGAGCGTCAACAAGTACTTAAGTCGTCGAGGGGAATTGAACTAAAACCTATAAATTGGTTGCAACAATGGACATCCATCTCCAAATGAATGATGATACCATGGAATTTAGTTCAATGGGTAATAACGAAGTTGTTTTTAACTAAAGTACACTCATTAATTTGATTAAATGTTATGTCTCATTCCTATGGCGATGTGTACTATAAATTGTGACAATAATAAGGTTGAGGTATACGTATTATTAAGTTTATTTTGTAAAATATCTCTTAATAAACCCAATGACAATTTTCGTAGGAGTGTGAGTCACAAATCACTCTTTGAGGGTTTACTTAGTGAGTGTGATGGTGGGGTTGCCATTGTGAGACATGGTGAAAGTCTCAAAGTGACACTCATGAAACAAGATACATGCATAAGACCATAACATGCAACCACGGATTATAACTTATAATGAACACCAATATTGTATGTCTTATTTATTGAAACCTAGTTACAGAGGATGTAGCTCAAGACAATTAAGTCTTTGCATTTTCTCGGGTGAAAGTTTATAAGCACAAGGTGTAAGGGTCAAACCCAAAATGTTTCTTATACTGAAATACAATATTTTATTTTTTAAAATATAATATATATTTTTTTAAATTATGGTGGATAGTTAAGTATATTAATATAATTAAAAAAATTAAATTAAAATATTGTTGTTACCACCTAGATGCATGGGGAAAGACACAGAACAAACGCTAGAGTTCTCTCAAAAGTGTTCTTCTTTTCTTCTCTATACTATGTCCTAAAATAATGGTGTTCATAAGGTTCAGAGATCTTTTGCTACACTCGATCGATCTGACGGATTGTTGTATCTTGGTGGAGAAGCGCGTAATGTTAGGTATTGCCCTGTGCAATGAGGGTGTTTTCTCTCTAAGGATAATGTTCTACGTGCCTCAACTAGGCTTTTTCTATCCTTTCCTATACACTAGAGTTCTCTCAAAATTGTTCTTCTTTTCTTCTCTATACTATCTCTTAAAATAGTGGTATTCATAAGGTACAAAGATCATTCGATGTACTTAATCGATCTAATGGGTTGTTATATCTATAGGGAGGAGTGCATAATATTGTGTATTGCCTCTAACACCCTAGGCAGATATTACTTGATAAAGCAATTAAATATAAACTATAGAATTAAAATAATATATAGAAAGTTCCCAAGCGTGGGAAAAATTTAAAATTGTACTGCGAAAATTCAAATACACTTAATCATCCTTATTACAAATCCATATTAGAGAAAAACATAATAAAGACTTATTAGAAAATATTTGTAAATAAATCACAAGGTAAATCTCCTATAGTTTGTCCATCTCCGTCTCTACCCAACAATGTTCTCACCTGGATTCACATATGCTCCTATGTGACAACATCACACGATCATCGCCAAAAACAAACAGAAAGGGTGAGTTGAGAAAGAAAGCAATCATAATTAAAAAATGAAGAAAATTAACACCCACCCAAATTATCTTAGCCAATTCTTGTTTCATTAACTCCTTTATACCATTTCACCACAATCTCATAACCTATATGAGAATGATCCATACACAACCTTGGTCTTTAGGGATTACCATGCTTCCACGAACTTGCCTACTCGTGGTCCAACTCTACGGACCTCCCCACTCATAGTAGTCTCAAGTGTGAGCACAAAAAATACGAATATGGACCTCCTTGCCTGCATCAATCACGTATCTTCAGCTCCATTACGAACCTCCCCGCTCGTAATTTAATCAAGCATATCCCAGACCAAACCATCAAGTCTATCCATGCAAACCCTCTGCAAAGGACCCTTGCCCCTGCATTATCGCCTGGTGCTGCCTAAGTGTCGCCAAGCAAAATTTTGCTCTAGACCGCTTGGGGGTACCCTCTTGTCGCCAGACGCTAAGCAACATAGTGAACTCTCTATTTGTGGCTATTGTTGGGCGGGAACACCACCGTCGCCAAGCGCCACACTAATAAAACGAATTCTATTGGTTTAGGCACAACATGCTTTCTAGCACATTCGAGCATTGTAATCATACATCCATAACACCAATTTCATATAATTACAATTCTCATGATACATAATTCATCATAACAGTTCCTAAGTACCAATCAAACATAAGCACTCAAGCATTCCATCTTGAAAATAAGATATCATTTAGTGTAGTTAAGAAGGCACATCATATGGTAAATCTTTATACCAGCAATCCAATATACACGCAATTTCACAAACATCACATTATTTATGCTACCACTTCCATTTTGATGTATCACATCATAAAACAAGATTTATCCAGACCCATAATTACCATCCCAAATACAAGTTCTTTTAATTAGTTATTTGGCATTATCAAGATGTTATGCCTACCTGTTAAATGCCTCCACACAATAATCGCTAAAATTTCGCAATCGGGCTAGTGATATGCTGATGTTAACAAAGCTTATTTTAACCCTTTCCTTTTCATAGCTTAATTCAATTCAAGTTTCATTTGAATCCCATACTCCAAGTCATGCAACAACACACCTAGTTGAACACTTAGACATCATGTAATCATACCAATTTTCGCACTAAAATTGTTCGCAATGACCCCAATGTCAGTTTTCCACTGAGCCGGCCAAAGAAGTTATTGGCCACATTTCATCGCCTAGGACGTGCCGATACCGCCAAGTGGTGCACAAGGATTCTATAAATTCTAGATTTCCTTGCACCTGCTGAAAACCCTAATGTACTCAAAATCACAATTCAACATTACAAATGTAAGTCAACCACTAGAAAACACATATTCAACATGTATTTATAATTCTATTAGTTCAACCAATTCTTCCAACAATTCAATTCTGACTTTTGCACATCATATTTCACATTCAATCCCAAACCCATATTGAAATTTTATATACATATAATTCCAATTATGTCAGACTATCATAAAGAGCAATCACTATCAAACGATCATGCTAGAAAACATATCATCAAAGTCCCATAACTACAGAACACCCAACACGTCACACGTCACAAAAACACCAAACAAACATACAAAATCACGCGATTCTAGTTCGTGTCACCTAGCGGTTCTTCATTTCCACCAGGCAGTTCGTCAGAGAACCTAGAAAATCAGGAACAAGATGGTTGTGTCCCCTGGCAGGCCTTCATAGCCGGTAGACAGTTTCTGGACAAAAACCCAGAATTCACGAAAATAGCATAATTTGAAAAGGAATTCAAGCACTCAGACCGTGAAATCATCCAGAACAAATTAATCAAAATTAAAACAGGTATGGTAAGCTCCCCTTACCTGGTTTCCTTGCTCTAAACGCAATCCTAATGGATTTTTCGTTGTTGCCAAAGGCTTCATTCCTTGCCTCCACTCCAACTCCCTTAGAACACTTAATTCTTCTCCCTGGATCACAATTTCTCAGTTCTCCCTAACTCTCCTTGTTGCCATACTATATGACTCTTTATTTTCTCACTCACTCTTTCCCCTCCCACAATTTCCAGCCCAAAAATAAATTAAAAAATTAATAAAACGAAAATAAGGAAAAATTATTGGTTAGTGGCCATTAACTGGTCCCTTTACTGGCACCATTCAATCCCTCTGTTTTCCCAACGAATTTCTAAGGTTTAGAGGTTTTCCACCACCTAGCAAAAAGATTAAAACATAAAAAAAGTCTACTTACGCTAGCCAAGGTTCAAACTCCCATGCTTCCCAACCATCATGCATATGCACATCCATCACACCAACACATGTTTCATACCAATTTTGTATACACATATAATGTTAAACCATGCTTTTACATTCACAATATATATGTAAAATAAAAAAGAATGAAAATATCACACAATTGACATACACAAGATTCAAACCGAAGCTCATTCATAATAGTCAAGTACTCTTAACCACTTAAGCTAATATTATTCCTTGTCTATGACTTGTCAAGAAATTCTCTTAGGGGTACTTCCAACCCACCATTATTTGTAATTTATTAATTATTATTTATTTAAATTTTCCGGTTCTTACATTGCCTTGTGTAGTGGGGTATTTTCTCTCTAAGGATAACACTATGAGTGCCTCAATCCAGACTTTTTCTATCCTTTCCTCATTTACATCATCTTATATTGTTATTGTTTGTCATAAGAACAATTCGACTTGATCATCTCTTTTATCCATATCTCTATCTTGTTTTTGGTTTATCATTATTCTATTTTCAACATTTTTTAACATGAACACCTCCTTTGAATCCCATAATGGATGAAGATACCTCTCTTGAATCACACAAAAGATGAAGAAACTTCTTTCTTGATCCACAAGGAATGAATGCCTCCTTTGAATCACACAAAGGATGAACCATTTCTCTTAGCAACAACAGGAGTACTCAATCACACCACACTAGGTTTTTCAAAGCCTTTCCACGATGAGTTTTCAAGTACTTAGACTTCTCCACTTCTCTATTTTTCTTTGTAAAGGAGAACTCTTGCCTTCATTTATAAAAGCCACTTTCAAATTTAGGTTAAGAATACGAAATGTCAAGTCACAACAGTTGCTGATAATCGATTATCATAATGACTTTTCTCAAAAATCAATTTTCAGTAAGATAATCAGTTATCAATAAGAATAATTGATTATTCCAGTGTTAATTGTAGAAGCAAAAACTCTTTCTTAAGTTTTTTCAGTGCGTTGCTTACTTGGGTTCAACCTTTTGACTATTCTCCTATTAGTTTAACTATTTTAAATAAGATATACAAATTACAAGACTTCAACAACTAAACTTTAAGTCTTCAATGTATCTCTAGAATCCATGCATTTTTAAGTCTTCAACACTTTTTATAAATTATCATTAAGTCTTCCACACTTCTTCATAAGTCATCATCATCAAAAGTCTTTATTAAAGCAATATGTCAATCTCTTTTTTTTGTCAACATTTGAAAATAAAATGTATTAAAATTTGAAATAGAGATGAATTTAAAAAATTAAGAACTAAAAACATATTTAATCTTTATTCATATATTTGTTTTAAGAATAAAAGTTGTTATTAGTTTCACACTCATGTTAGCATCATTCAGTACAAAAATGGACAATTATTAAATCAAGAAAATACATGTTAAAAATTCTACATTTAATATATATATATATATATATATATATATATATATATATATAATTAAATTATATTTCATGTTATTAATTAAATTAACTTTAAAATTCACATAGATTTAGAAGTTCCCAAAACAAATCTTAAATAAATTATTACTTTATGGTAATCCATCAATTAACTAGAATCGTCAACTTTTCATGTAAATTGTTCCTGTAGAGAACAAATAAGATACATTAGGCACAAGTGTCACTTTACCCGTATAGTCTGCTATCTCCTCAATTGGTTTCTTCTCGGTTGGCACATGTTTGCTTGGACCCGGAAGGGGTTACTTGCAGAAAGGACTTTGAAGCTTAAGTCAGCCAAAGTTCTCAAAAAGTCAAATCAGGTGATTAATGGAGTAATGAATGTATACCTTTAATTACTGGGGTCCATGCGTATTTATAAAGTATTAATTATGTCTGGCCATGTCATGGATCGGGTCCTAGCTTGGGCCCTAGTTTGGGTTGTAGGTGGGCCTGGGCCCTAGCCAGGCTCTTAGTTCGATTATTGTGGGCTCATTGGATATCAGGGGGCTTTGATTTCGCTAAGTGTATTAAGGTTGTCGGCCTAAACCGACTACTCCCTTTGGCGGTTTGTATTGCTTATATGCTGTCTTAGGCAAGTTATTCCTCTTAACGTTTTATGTTACCGGTTCAGGCTGGCTAGGCTTCGGTCAATCCAGCCCAGACCGGTTACTTGAATGATTTAGCGTATAGATATGGTGATTGTTTATTATTATTTTGTTAAGTTGGCTTAGTGTGGTACACTAGTCTCTCACCCTTTGCCAATATAGATATGTCGGTCAAGAGTGATATGTGTTGATATGCCGATGAGACCGGCTAGGTGTGTACATAAATGAAGATAAGAAAGTCGAGTATTCTATTTGGATGAAATAGCTTTTATGAAAATTTCATATGTGAAATGATTCCATATACAGTAGCAGTACTACTTATTGATTATCGTATACCAGTCAAACCAATGATTATTATTTCAGAACGCAAATCTTAATCTTTTACCAATGCACATACGTGTCTTTTAAATTAAGCAAACAGACAAACAGAAAAACTGCATGGTCAAAAGGTTGTTTTGTTGAATACACACCGAAAAAAAAATGCACATATACAGTACCCTACCCTAGTTTTTGTTTTTATGATTTCATTTTTTTTTTTCAACTGAACGTTATTACAAATAAATTTAGCAGAAAAGGAAAACCGATACTAACTTATAAATTTATTTTTCATTTTTTTCTATTTAATTGACATGAATTTTGTTTAATTAGACTCAGGTGTTATCATTCCAGTAAATATTGTCACTACCATATATACTTAGTAATTTTTCTTAAAAACAATAGTTTTATTTCCACTTTTTCCTTTCCTTTCTATTTCTCAGTTGTTTCCTTTTTTCACTTGTTTTATTCTTTTAACTCTTGGTAGGAATAAAATAATTATTAAGTGACCAACCTATACCCTTCAATATCCATGAAAAAAATCATTTGGTAAAAAAAATCAAAGATGAAAAAATATATACACTTTTTCTAAATTCTTCGACGCAACTTTTCATCACTATTTTTAAAGAGATTTTATATTTTATCTACTAAAACTCATATATAAGGTACCAACGCTTTTTACATAAATGTGAGTCTTTTATGCCATTTAATATATTTTACCCTTAAACTTCTAATGCAATAGCCTACAATAAGCTTTCCCACTTGATTAGCCTCAATTTTCTCTAGTTCATTATGAGATTCTAGAACTATTATCCACATGCCACTTCAAATGCTACAAGAAAATTTATAAATAATAATTAATTTTAGTGATCAATTTAAATATTAATTAAAAAACTCAAAATTATTGGTTACTAAAATAGTCACTATTATGAATAAAAATTATAATTAGTCACTAAATTGATCTTTAAAATTAGTGATCAATTTAGTGACTAAATATAATTTTTTATTTATAATAGTGACTATTCTAGTAACAAATACTTTTTTATTTCGTAAATTTGTATCTAAATTGGTTACTATAGTGACTAACTATTTTTGGTTTCTAAAATTGGTTTCTAATTGAGGATTTTCTTGTAGTGAAAACATGTGGAAAAATTAAAAATCAAAGTAAAAAGGAAAAAAAATATTTTTTTTTTCAAACTTTTCCTTAATTTCAAAATTTAACAAAAACTAATTGTCTTAGTTGCATAATAGATTATGTCTAATGTAATATGTAGTCTATTATATTATTATACCAATTACATATTTTACTAAATTTTAATTCACTTTCCACTCCTTCCAGTTTAGTTTCTAATTCAAACAAAATTGATACTAGCATAAGTATACCTTTTACATTACATGTTGAGCGTGTCAAGAAATAATTGAACAGAAGGATGTCACAAGCATGTCGGCATGCAAAAAAGGTGGAAAAGAAACGTGTCAAGGCAAGTAAGACTGAAGCAAAAGATTGAGTAGAGAACTTTGTTGAAAATCAAAAGTAATATTAATGTTCTAACCGATCGAACTTTCAACCTTTTGGTCAGAACATTTTGGCACCCACTTTGTGGCTTTGGAGAAACACTTCTCGATGCCCCAAATTTTTTTTTCAAAGCATAATATCTTAGACAATAGGGTGAAACACCTATTGTCGCTCTCTTATCGCATGTCGCTAATCCACTTGATAATTGACATTATCATGTTTTTATTTTATTTATTTTTATATCTTACTTTTATTTTATTTTTGAATTTTATTTAATATTTCAGGTTTTCAAATATAAATTTAGGTCCAGTCCAATTATGAAAGTCTATAAATTGAGGGCCTGACATAGGCTAAATACACACTTGGAGAGAAAGAAACTTGATGTCTTTACACTTGAAGGATGGAAGCATTCAACTTCAGCATCAATCTTGTACATCATTAGTCATTCATAACATCATAATTTTGATCATTAAGGCAAACTCTTAATAAGGAAAGTTCTAAGACATTAGGGTTCTTATTAAAGTTTAGACTTGTTGCTAACACATTAGTGCTTGTTATATAAGGTGTGAATACTAAATTAGGAATTAGAAGAATATAGTTTAGTGTTTTTGCTTTGAATTGGATCATAAAACCCAATTGCAATGAAGCTTTTATTTGATACATATCTCAATCAAGTTCTTTGTTTCCATTCTGCCAATTCCTTTTAGTCTTTACAATTTAATTTTGAATTTATTTTCTTTTTTTTAACTAAACCTAAAATGTTTGTTATTCTCACCCTTTTAATTAGTCAATTAAATTAAACCACATTAGTCCCTGTGGGATACGATATCTGACCCGTTGTCGGGGACTATAGTTTGGTTTAGTTTAGTTGTGTTTCTTTAATGATTTAGTTTTTTTTTTCAAAAAATTGTCTTTATTGTTTTATACTATTTAACAGGCCCTGTCTAGTTTTCTTTACTATGGATGAGACGTAGGTTTTTGGCTGATCAATTACTCTACGATCTGAAGATTGAAAGAACAGCTTGGAGAAACAACAATATTAGGAGAAGAGTATTAAAGGAAGCACAAGAAGTCTCCTCCACAACCATAGAAAGTACAACAAATTTCTCTTATCAAGCATATATCCAACCATCAAATCACAAAGAAGAGGTGGATATGGCTAAAGAAGGTGAAGGAAAGTGTACTTTAGGAGACTATGCCACATTTATGGGCCCACTCAATTTTAATAGCATTGCTAGGCCAACAATAATTGCAACAAATATGGAGATGAAGTCTACCCTAATACATTTGGTGTAGAGTAATCAATTTTGTGGGTTATCACATGAAAATCCATATAATAACCTGGCCACGTTCTTGGAAATTAGCAATACGGTGCAAATCAAGGCCATGTAGATGTGCCATGTAGAGTCAACCATCGACGGAGGTCAACTACATGGGAAATCAAGGCCGCCAAGGAAATTATGGGAATTTCAATAACCAATGGAAGTCTCATCCAAGCATAGGACAAGATGGACCATTCAATAAGAAATAACAACATCAACAACCTTCCCTACACAAGAGACAAAAAGTTGGAGGAGACACTCCAACAATTGATGCAAGTCTCTCTTTAAATTCACAAGAGCACAAAAGCCTCAATTTGTGATTTGGAAACACAATTGGGTAAATTAGCAAAGATAGTAAAAGAAGATTTTGAAACGAATTTTACAACCAATATAGAGGTAAACCCAAAAAAGCATTGTAATGCTATTATAACGCGGAGTGGAAATGTGTATGAAAAAAGAGAGGAAGAAAAGAACGATGGAAAGAATGAGAACGGAAAGAAAAAAATAGAAAATAAAAAAGAGGATGTACTATACCTAGGCAGTCAGGACCGATATGGTTGACTACCCGGTCTGAACCACCTACGACTACTCCTACCATAAAAAGAATAGATTGTTAGTTAACTGCACAAAATAAGGACACATATATAACGGCTAATGCCGCCTACTTTAAAGAATAACACACAAGTAAAAGTCGTCAACTCCAAACATAGGAAATCACAATGGGACTTCTATTGTCAGATCACAAACATGGAACTTGGGCCTGGCTTAGGCCCAGTCAAAGCCTAAACATTGGCCCAACACAATAAAGAGGGGCCTAGCCCATAAAGGGGGTAAAATATAGTTAATATCTCTATAAATACATGTGAACCCTAACAATTAAAGGTACATTTTCATTAATTCAGTAATATGTGATTTGACTTTTGAGAGCCTTTGTTAACTTGATCGTCGGAGTCTTTTCCGCAGGTAACCCCCTAAGGGTCCAATCTGCCAACACTAAAAGAGGACATATCTAATCCAAGGAGCAACCAGTCTGAGAAGTCGACGACTGGTGTAAGATATGATTTGTGCTCCCTAATACGCTATTAGTGTTTCCGTAGGAACAAAGGAGGAGAAAAGTGAGAAAAGAAAAGAAGAAAATTTGGAGAAAATCCTTCCATATCCTCTCGTACTATCCAAGAAAGATAAGGAAAAAAAGTTGACTCGATTCATGGAGATCTTCAAACAATCGGAAATAAAAATTCCTTTCTCTGAAGCGATAACACAAATGTCAGTGTACATAAAATGTTTGAAAGATTTCCTTAGCAAGAAGAGAAAGTACATTGAGGAAGACATCATTGAAGTCCAAGGTTTCCAAACTACTGAAAAATTGTTCCAGTTTCTTTTCTCCACAACAAATGAAGGGTCGAGCTATCTTGTGAAACCCTAGAAAATGTCATTTTAGAATTGATAGAGGTTTAAAAATAGTGAGACACTATTATTTTAATATTAAAAGGTTTTAATATAAATAGAATTGTTCTAAAAGAGTTTCATTATTTTAAAATACATTATCTCTCTAGAAACCACTTTTCTATAGCTCTTTGACTTCTCTCTAGGAATTTTGTCTCTCTAGTAATTTGATTGAAAAATTGAGAACGTAGGATTGATCCTCTCGACGAGCTCTTCAAATTGGACCGATCAGTTTCTCCATTCACATAAGTTGAGTTTTCACCTTCTTTTTAGTCTTTTTCTGTTTTTTGTTGAATGTGAGTTCCTTCAGCTTGCATGCGATGTTTTAATCATCAATATGAGTCTATGTTGATCAATGATCATAACGGTGTGTCTTGATCGTTCTTGTGATGTTTCTATGTTTAGATAGAGCATCCTATGGAGTTAGAGGCGTTTGATGTATATAGAGTTGCCTAAGTAGGATAACAGGTAATGGAATCTAATAGCTTTTAGAGTGAGTGAGTTATATATTGTATGATTGTGAAGTATTTGCTATGATGAATTATTGAGGCTTGTGATTGTGGTATGTTGATCTTTTAAATGATTGTATTGTTTGAATTGAGGGTATTTGAGAAATATGAAGTTATTGGATCATGGATCTAATTGGTGCTACCTACTATAATTTATAAATTCTTTTTGACCATTGCTTATAGTAGAAGTACCAATTGGAGTAATGAAGCAGATCCAGATTGCTTAAAAACCTTAATTTGTGATTGTTGATATTTGATACAACGATAAGCCTCACCATGGCAGCGTTGAGCGTTGGATTTTACGAGCCAATCAACGTTAAGCCTCACCGTGGCAGCGTTGAACATTGGCTCTTTTGATCCGATCAGCGTTGGGTGCCACTTTCTGGAGCTGAGCATTACTCTGTTTTCGACACTGCATCTTATTGGTAAAATGAAGATTTTCGCTTCGTTAACCATTAAATTTAGTAGAAATTTTGACAGTTGATTCTAGACATGTGAATCTTCATTGTGAACAGTGGGATCTTTATTTTGAAGTCTGTGATTAAAGAAATGGATTTCACCATTTATATGTCACTACAAGAAAATGTCTTATTAGTAACCAATTTTAGTGACTAAAAGTTGTTAGTCACTATAGTGACCAATTTAGATACCAATTTACAAAATTAAAATTTATTGGTTACTAAAATAGTCACTAATATAAATAAAAAATTATAATTGGTCACTAAAATTGTCACTAATTAATTAGAGAGCAATTTAGTAACTAAGTTATTTTGGTAGCGAAAACTTAGGTAGCTAATTTTTAGTGACCAGTTTTCTTTCGTAGCCAAAACTATGGTAGCTAACTTTAAAAACCAAGTTAGTGACCAATTATAATTTTTTATTCATAATAGTAACTATTTTAGTAACCAATAATTTTGTTTACTTTGTAAACTTGTATATAAATTAGTAGTTCTAGTAACTAACAACTTTTGGTCACTAAAATTGGTTACTAATGAAGCATTTTCTTGTAGTGTGTATTCATGTATAACTTTAATTGCTCTCTTTGGTTGTTTTTGTTGTTTTGATTATTTTGGGTGTTCTATGTATACTTGAACTGGATTCTATAGTCCTTATTGTTATCAATTGAGATAAAAATGTTATTATGGGTATATATGATCATAATTGGTATGAAATGTTGTGTGAGCATGCAAAGTTATAATGTTTAAAGAATTTCAAGGAGAAATTCTGTGTGGAGGTTTTAGCGTATGCATTTGCATAAGGATTCATTATTGGATTGGTATCGTTTCTCTAATAACTTCTAACGCTCAAGTAGAATAGAGTAGATTATGTGGTGAAGACATGAAGGAGATCCTAGCTACTGGACTCGATCAAGTCCTAAGCGCGAAGGGGTTTTACCTTGTTGGTGGTTGGGTGATAACCCCTTGAGGTCAAACTCTACATAGTTTGGAAACCATCCGCAGGTACAAGCCGATAGGGGATTAGATGTCAAATGCATGTATCCGGATAATTGAGTTTAGTGTCACTGCGTGTGTGATTATATATCAGAGTTATGTTTAATAACATGTTTGTAAGTATTTAGCATTATTTAAATATAAATATGTTTGCTTATCTGTTTTGCAATTAACTTACTCTTCTTCTATGTTTCTGTGTTGTTTGTCTTTCTTTTGCGATGATTACCTATTCGGTGGGGGCAGATGTGGTTGTAGTGTTAGAGGCACCTCTAGATGATGAGGAGTCACCTTTTAGGGTGGTTGAAGGTTTCTGTGGGAGCTGTTGTAAGTGAGTGGTTTGTGCTTAGAATTAGAATTGGTTTTTAGTTGGTTTGTATAAATGTTATGCTTTTATAGTCCTATTTGTTTTAGGATTGTATTCATATACTTTATACATTGGATCTTCTGTTTTTAACTACTATAGTGAAACAATCCTATTTTATTTGTTTTTAAGCTGCTAAAATTGGGATGTTACATATCAGACATTAAACTAGCACTTACTAAGAGGCAACCCAACATTTTTAAATTTTCATTTAATTTTTATTCCATAAAAAACACAACAACAATCGAGTTCGCTAGACGAACACATTCGCCCAACGAGCACTTAACCCCTATTTTATCATTCGTTCAACGAAGGAGCTTTCCTAGCGAACAACTTCCCCTAGCGAGCATTTTCTCTTTGTATTTTACGTGTGTTGTGAATCAATTGGCATGCGAGCAAGCTAGACTCGCCTTGCGAAGAACATGGAGTTTTCTTGATTTGTATTCTTGCTTTGAGTAATTTTAATTATTTTCTTTTGTTTCTACATTGTATTTCTGTTTGGATGGGTTTGCCATTATCTTAAGCTTCATATGAGCTAATCATGTTCTCAATTTGCATTTCAATTAATGTAATGATTAATTCAACTGAAATACACATTAAGCATTGACTATTTTTCATCTTGATTGTGCATACTGATGGAATATATTGTGACACGCTTTAAGTGAAAGATAGTTGGTATGATTATATGATAGGTAGTCCTTTTGAAAATATTTGGGTGTACCACACCAAGCCAACTTAACAAAATAATAATAAAACGATCACCATACCTATACACCAAAACATTCAAGTAACCGGCCTAGGCTGGGCTGACCTAAGTCTAGCCGGCCTGAACCGGTAACATAAACATCTAGAGGAGTAACCTGCCTAAGACAGCATATGGGCAACACACACCGCCAAGGGAAGTAGTCGATTTAGGCCGACAACCTTAATACACTTAACAAAATTAAAGTCCCCTGATACTCAATGAGTCCACAATAATCGACCTAAGGACCTGGGTTAGGGCCCAGGCCCACTTACAACCCAAACTAGGGCCCAAGCTAGGGCCCGGCCCACGGCATAACCCGACATAATTAATGCTCTATAAATACACGTGGACCCCAGTAATTAAAGGTACGCATTCATTACTCCATTAATCACCTAATTTGACTTTTTGAGAGCTTTGGCTGACTTGAGCTTCGGAGTCCCTTCTGCAGGTAACCCCTCTTAGGTCCAAGCAGACATGTGCCAACCGGAAAGAGGACAACTGAGGAGATAGAGGACTATATAGGTAAGGTGACACTCGTGCCTAACTTATCTTGTTTGTTCTCTGCAGGAACATTGAGTATTATGAGCTTTTGTGTAAAGAGTTGTAAGGTGAGCAATTATTGTCATTAAATTGATTTTTGCTTGATTCTCATTAATAAAATCACATAATTGGATAGAAAGGATAAGGGTATTGTTTGATGTGTAAAGCAACTTAGCCAAATGGCCAACCAAAAAGTTTCTTATCTATTGTTACCCTCTTGGAGCCTACATGTTTCATTCTTTACCCTTAGATTTTAAGGAAAATATATTTTGTCCCATACCTTAGCATAGAGAACATATACATGTTGAGTGGAATAAAGGTATGAGATGGATCAGTTTGGTGTACGATGTAAACACCCTACCACATATCAGTGTATAAGATTAAAAATGTTTGAGATACGCTTTTGTAAACAAACCCTGCCCCAATAATTTTAGGGTAAGCTTTTATAAAAACCCTACCCTAGAGAAAAAAAGGAAAGATAACAGTTTTATGTGATAGAAAAGGGTTGCATGAAGCAGATGAAAGAAAAAGTGGAGCATATTCATAAAAACATTCACATGTGTTTATTCTCTTAGGCTTAATGGTGTTTTTGAATTCCTGAGAAAACAAATATTTTTTTTTTCTAGCCAAGCCGCATTACAAACATATGAAAGACCTTTTTATCTTACCAATGATGTGAATTTAATTATTTAAATGATGGGAAATAATTGATGAAGTATTTTTATAACATGCTGAGTGTGAGTGATTATTATTACTATAGATATATGTGTTGAGTAAAAAACTAAATTGTCGTGAGTTATTTCAATAGTCTGGTTCTTAATTCATTTTTTAGATAAAAACTTGAAATTCATTGAAGTAAATCGATTTTTCTGTCAATCATTCATTGAATGATAAATCACTACAAGTGATGGAGATATGCGATTCAAATAACGGAAAATCCAATATTTTAAAATTGTATCTAAAATGACTGGAAAACTGGACACAAGATCGGATATAATTTGATCATTTTGAGCAAATCCAAAATCTTTATAAACGAAGCCAAAAAGTAGTTCCCACCCATTCTTATCATGATTGAGGATTGAAGTGGATACATGCAAATCATATTGTACTGTCTTGAACTTTTAGCAACAAGCAAAATTCTTCGATATAGCATAATTAGGATTGAAAGTTAGTTGCTCTTGAAATGTTTTGATCAAGTTGACAGTTTTCAAAATCCAAAATTTTTAATCTTTCATGAGGACATGAAAATGTTTAAGTTTGGGGTATTTTCATAATTGACATTATCATGTTTTTATTTTATTTTATTTATTTTTATATCTTATTTTTATTTTATTTTTGGATTTTATTTAACATTTCAGGTTTTATTAAATGTTTAATTACTCGGATGGTACCCACTTTGGTACAAGTGTGTCAATCTGGTACCCACTTTTAAAAAAGTGTTAATTGCATTCCAACTTCTGAAAAAGTGTTTCGATTAGGTCCCTTTCAGACGAAGTTGACTAACGTCGTTAGTCAACGTGCCACATGTCAGTATGTGTTTTTTTATTTTTTATTTTTTAAAATTTTAAATTTTTTTTTTTTTAAATTTTTTGAAAAATATGCCACGTGTCAGGTCCCTGTGTGTGACATGTGGCATTGTCAGTGCCACGTCGCATTGCAATGCCACGTGTCAGTGTCACTATCAGATGTCATTGTGTTGATTTCGATTTAGTCCCCATATATGTCTTTTTGTTTCAATTTAATACCTACTTATGTGTATCTTATTCAATCTTGACCTAATTTTTTTTAATAATTAAGATTCATTTTTTATAAAATTAAAAGTAATTAAGTATAACATTTTTACAAAAATTAAGTATTTGATATTTATATTAAAATTTAGTGGTAAGAGTCATTTTATTAAGTCATTTTTAATAAAAAAAATTAGTATAACATTCAGACAAATAGAAATTTTGGTTTAAAATTAGTAAGAGATAATATTGTTCTATTTTGGAAAAAAAAATTAACAAAACATGAGTACTTAATAAAAAAAGTAATTAAGAAAGTAATATGTTAAAAAGTCATCTTTAATAAAAAATATTAGTAAAACATTTATACAAATAATAAATTTGGTCTGAAATTGAGAGAAACAATATAAACATTAGTACATAATTTTGTAAAAATATTTATACTTAATTAGTTTTAATTTTATAAAAAATGAATTACAAAACTATTTTACTTATTAAAAAAATTGGGACAAAATTGAATTAGATACATATAAGTAGGTACTAAATTGAAACAAAAAGACATACATAGGGACTAAATCGAAATCAACACAATTGCATCTAATAGTGACACTGACAATGGCAGATGTCACACATAGGGACCTGACACGTGGCATTTTTATTTATGTTTTCAAAAAATTAAAAAAATTAAAATTTTAAAAAAAAGCCATATACTGACACGTGGCACGTTGACTAACGGCGTTAGTCAACTCCGTTTGAAAGGAACCTAATTGAAGCACTTTTTCAAAAGTTGGGATGCAATTGACAATTTTTTAAAAGCGGATACTAGATTGACACACATGTACCAAAGTGGGTATCATCCGAGTAATTAAACCTATAAAAGTGGAAAAGATAAATGTGTGGATTATATTATGCAAATAAAGGGATATCTCTGAGATTTGGGAATATTATCAACAAAATGATTGGAATATTGAGTAGTCAAAGATTATCAACAATATTAGATATCCACAAAATTGGCTATTCAAATTACAAGTCAGAATAATTGAAGATTAATCCAAAGATATTGAATCTCCAAAGATTAAAAGATATATTTCAAGAATTATATCTTACAATTTATTCAAGTATCAAATCAAATCTAAATTTTAGGCCTAGTCCAATTATGAAAGTCTATAAATTAAGGGCCTAACATAAGCTAAACACACACTTGGAGAGAAAGAAACTTGATGTCTCTACACTTGAAGGTAGAAGGGCATTCCAAAGGCTAGAGGAATTCAATTTCAACATCATTCTTGTATTTAGTATGTCTAGGAGTAACTAACTCCCTCATTCACACGGGTTGGGTGTAATGTATTTTTAATTATCCATGAATTCCATTAATGAATATAATTCTTTTTCATCACTCTTGTGTTTTATTCTTGCTTTAACTGCATGATAATTATTGATTACATATTTGTGAGTATCCAATCATTGGACACGATATTAGAACCTATACTAGAGTAGACAACTAATTGATTGTGCATTTAAACATAAAGTACATTTACTTATTTAGAACTAAAATAATAGAAATATTAATAAATCACATTTATTAAAGAAGTACTTTCCCAAAACATGGGAAAATTCAAACTTTATTTTATAAGCGCCAAAAGATAAAATCCATAAATGCGTTCAATGCTTACAAAACAATTTATAGTAACTGATTACAAAATAATCCATAAAATCCAAAAAAATAAGTCCATAAAAAAAGTCCCCCATGTTGGCTCTTGTTCGGCTCTAAGTATCCATGTGCTCACATGCATCAACATCTGCTCCCATGTAACGAGTTACATGATCATCACCAACCACACACAGATAGGATGAGCTCAAAATAAAAATACATTACAATGTACATTACAATAACAATTTAAAACCCCTAACACTTCTGATACACCTAAACCTTACACCCAAACATTCACATCTTTCTCTAGATGCCTTTTGATCCTACAACTTTGATGATTCGCTTGGTCGATTCTTGCTGCCATGAGTGTCTACTTGCCCCTTCGACTACAGGCCACCACCTATAGTCCACACGTGGGAATGATCTTGTTATGGACTACAATCTACAATACCAAGTGGAGTTCCCCAATACGAACCACAGTCTGTATTTGTCCCAAGACTACCAAACTCGTCGGCTAATCACCGAGGACGACAATCTTCCGAAATCCATTCGTACGAGCCACAATCTCGCATACTCCACTAGACCTCCAAAACCACCAGGCTACAACCTCAAGTAGCCACGTGTTAACCCAGTATGAGCTACAACTTGTAAAAGGCCCCTAACAAGTCATCGCCTCAAGAACTCTATCCAAAGTTGTGTAGAATCCTCCATGCAATCCAACTTTGTACTCGACACCGCATGGCGCTTCACACATATCGCTAGTCTAAAACTGGTTCCAAATTGCCTAGCAGACGCTTCACGCCGCCAAGTGCCCTGAATCTCCAAAGCACTCTACCTGACCATTTTCGCCTAGTAGAACCACCGCCCATCGCTAGGCGCCATGCGATTCTAGTGACCACTACCATTGTTTTGGATCCCTATCGCCTAGTGGCTCGTCCCGCGTCGCTAGGCACCATACTAGTAGCGACAGTACTACTGACTTCTGGCATTTTGGGCAGGTTCTAAAGAACCCTAGACACACACCCAACAATTAATAATATCAATTATACTTATCCAACCATAATTATATGATTGAATCACAAATTCAACACATTCATTTACCAACAATTTCATAATTGAGATTATGCCATCACTCATTCATTAATTTAATTTACTATGTCCTTATTCGTTTACCAACCAAAACATGCCACCTTGAATTTCAACTAACATTCCAATTTGCACAAAATGACAGGTTCCAAAACATACACTATACAACATTTCACACCAAGCAACCTTACTTTTACACACTTTTAGTCCCATCCATCATTTTATATAAATATTTAATCATCTTACATGCAAGTGTTTTCTTCCCACACCGTCTGCCCAATTAATCTATATTATGCACGAAATTACTAGATAAACCCTCCCACCAAGAACGTCAAACATAGAACACAACCAAAATGTCCTACTACACTAATGTGTCGCCTGACGACAGTTCATGCGCCGCCAGACAGTGCATACAAATCTAGGTTCTGCCCAGATTTTCCTACACCTGTACTAACTCGAAATCTCCCCAATCATCAATTTTGTCATGCATTTTGGCACTCTAGTGAACAATATTCAATAGATAAGGCACCCCATTATACCATATACCACGAAAACATATAATTTAATCATAAACACAGATAACAACTCCCCTATCCTGGATTTCTCACTCCAAAAATGTTTCTAGCTTTCTCCTTGATCTAAGTTGTCCTCCCTTTGATCCCCAACTATCTCCACCTTTCAATTCACTCTTAGTTCAGTTCTATAGTGTAATTTGGTGGCTGATACCTTCCCCTTGCCAACACTAAAACTAATTTAGTTAAATTTAAACAAAATTAAATGAAATCTCCACATTAATTTGGTCCTTAATTAACCTCTTTGTCTGTGTCCCGATTCGTAGAACCTACATTCAGCTCTTCACCTACTCAAATTCGTCACCAAGGCAAAAAAATAAAATATTATGATTTTATTCTAGACAAGGTTCAAACACACGACCACCTCATTGATAATCTTAATTTTTACCTCTATCTAGGTTACATTTTATTAGCAAAATCAACTCTTCCATAGCTTTCAACCTACTTAATTCTCAATTTTACCTTGCTTTTGTAAATAAATACATTTTGGGTTACATTGATATAATTTTACAACTAATCCCCATTTTTTGTATCTTTTGGTAGACAGGAAACTTTGTTCCAAAACCTAGACAAGTGAGTGACCCGAAGTAGAAAGGAGAAGATAAAAAATATTATAAAATGGAAGAAATAGTAACTGTCGGGTGACACAAAGCTAGAGCCAAGCGCCAGCATGCATTCAGTGACTCAGTGTCAGGCGGTACCTAGAGACCATCGGCCGATACACGTAAGTCTTTAACACTGATTTAACAGGTCGCGCCTGGTAGCAAGTGGCTTTCGTCAGGCGTCACTTTCGCTGATGTGGCAAGTTAGCCCTATTTCTTCATGTTTTTGCAAGGGAAACTCATCTTGGACGTTGTGGAGCTCAAACAACATGACTTGGAGTGCTTAGAGGACTGCTAGAGCTTGTGGGAACTCTCATTTTTTCCTCTTTGTATCTCCTTCCTCTTCCATTTCCATTTTTGTAAGCTTGTGCTCTCCATGACAATGGAGAGTTAAACCCATTTTTTTGGGGTTAGATGTAGCTTTTAAACTCTTGTGTAAATGCAAATGTTTTTAATATATATATATATATATATATATATATATATATATGCCTCTTTCATTAAATGCTAGTCTTCTTGTTTCTTCACTTAATGCTTGCATTGATTTGGCAATCCATTGTATGATATTTGGTTCATTAGGTATGGAAATATGTTTTGAAACCTTGATTTGGAACAAGAAAACACAATGAAGCTTGTATCTAGGATTGGGGCTTGACCTATTGGTTGTCTTAAACCCTAGTGCTTAAAGCGTGTTTGCTTCTTTAGAGTTCAAGGGATTAACTCTTGATAAGGAAATTTAGGCTTATTCCACTAAGGAATTAGGGTTTGAGTATATTTGTGGGTTGATATTAGCATATTGATATAGAGTATGTAAAATTATGTTTGCATGAGAGCGAAGTAGGTGAATTCTAACCCCGACAATATCAATTCATATAATTTCTAATCTATTCCGTTGACTAAGTTCCTTTAACTTCCAAAGTTCATCTTTAATCAATTATGCACAAATTTACTTTCGTACATGAAACTCAAAATTTTGGATTCATTCTTTAGTTTAAATTAGGTATTAATTACACTATCAATTAGTATTACACAAGTCTATTGGGAAACGATATCCCGGTCTTACCGTTTACTACTTGTGTAACCTAGTACACATGTTAGAGTCTTAACAAGTTTTTGGCACTGTTGCGAGGGACCCGTGTCTAATACTAGACTATTGTGTGATTTTTTACTTTTTTTAAACTTAATTCTTTTGTTCATATTTTACTTTTTTTGTTTAGTTAGATACACAGATTATTTGGGCTAACTTGTAGTTTGAGCTTGTTGTTGTTTTCTAGTGTATGCAGGGTAACATCCATACAAGGAGGATTGTGTCTTTAGAACCACTCCTTGTTGATCCTAAGATAGAGAAAATTGCCCCCATAAACAATAGTGCCACTAGGAGACGACAAGCTCTAACACAAGTTGCCCTGGAATCTTCTACTTCAGACAATCTTGACACTACTTCTTTGAGTATTGACTCATCTCCAGAGGAAGAAATGGATGAAATCCTCATGGTGATGGTAGAGGTCGTGAAATATGCACTTTGGAAGATTATGCAGCGTTCGCATGCCATATCAACTTCAATAGTATTGCTCGATCGACCGTCAATACCACATATATGGAGATGAAGCCAGCTCTCATTCACTTGGTCTAGAGTAATCAATTCAAGGGATTGACTCATAAAAATCCATACACTCATCTATCAACTTTCTTGGAGATATGGAACACAGTGAAGATCCATCAAGTACTACATGAAGCCATTTGCCTAAGTCTATTCCCCTTATCATTAGTTGGAAATGTTGAAGCTTGGCTAAACTCCTTCCCTGAGAATAGCTTAAATGATTGGGATGATGTGGTGGCCAAATTCTTGAACAAATACTTCCCTTAGTCCAAAGTCAACAAGGGAAAGCAAGAAATATCTGCATTCCAGCAAGATATTGATGAGTCCTTGGGCCAAGCATATGGTAAATTTAAATGACTATTAAGGAAAACTCTCGTTCATGGGTTTGATCAACGTACACTGATTACTTTTTTCTTGGCAGGGCTTAGATCCCAAACAAAGCTTATGTTGAATGCCTCAGCTGGAGGAAATATCAAGTGGAAGACACAAAAGGAAGCGTAGGAGTTAGTAGAGAACATGGCAACTAGTCAAATGACGCTTATATTAAGAGAACCCATTTGCAAAAGATAGGTGTCTTAGAGCGTCAATCCCAAGATGCCTTGCTTGCTCAAAACAAAATCATGACTCAACAACTTGAAGCTCTCATGAAGAAACTTTCTCAACTTCCTCAAGAACTTCAAAATGCTTCTCTAGCTCAACATCAACAAGGGCAAGGCTGAGAATTGTGTGGGAAAAACCATTCTAATGGATAATGTGCAATGCAAAACACATCTCAGGAGGAATTTAGCTATATGAGTAATCAGGGCCATCCTTGATTGGAATTTCCATCAAGGAAATTTCAATTAAGGACGGAGGCCTCACCAAAACATAGGTCAAGAAAGAACGTCCAATGAAACCCCCAACTCAACCAAGTTACCAACACCCTTTTTTCTTTGATAGAACCTCAAAGCTTGAAGACATGATGCAGCAGTTTTTGCAAATGTCAATTCAAAACCAAAAAGTGGCAAACCAAAATCAGAAGAACATAGAGGCATCAATTAAAAATTTGGAGGTGCAAGTGGGGCAATTAGCCAAGCAATTAGCAGACCAACATGGTGGCTCATTCTTCGCTAATACTCAAGCCAACCCCAAAGAGGAATGTAAAGTCATTTCCCTATAAGTGGAAAGGAGGTTGGGCTAGGTTTGAAAGAAAAAGTGGAGGTTAAAGAGAAGAAAAAGGATGAAGAAAAGATCCAAAAAGATGAAGAAGTTGATGAAGAGAAAGAAAATAAGAAAAAGAAAAAAGAGAAAGTTGTTGTGAAACACCTTCCATATCCTTAGAATCCTTTAAGAAAAGAGAAGGAAAGACAGTTAGCTCAGTTCAAAGACATATTCAAGCAACTTGAGATCAAGACTCCCTTTCTGAAGAACGACAACAAATACCTTCTTATGGAAAGTTCATGAAGGAATTCCTTGGAAAAAAGAAGAAGTACATAGAAGAGGAAACCATTGAAGTGCAAGGGATTTGTAGTTCCATTATTCAAAAAAATCTTCCTCCAAAATTCAAGGATCCGGGTAACTTCACCATCCTCTACACCATTGAAAATCAAGATATGGGGAAAGCTCTTGTTGACTTAAGGGCTAGAATCAATTTGATGCCCCTATCTCTACTTAGAAATATTAGTGGACTCAAAGCTAAATTAACAAGGATGGCCTTGTAATTGGCAGATAGGTCCATCAAATATCCCTAGTGTGTAATGGAAGATGTAGTGGTTCAAATAGATAAGCTCAAATTCTCGGTGGACTTTGTAGTTTTGGAAATGGAGGAAGATGAAGGGGGTACTGCTCATTCTTGGGAGACCATTCATGAAGACAGCCAAGGTTGTCATCAATGTGGATGAGGGAACACTGAAATTGAAAGACCAAGATGAGGAGGTAACTTTCAATGTTTTTGAAGTTGTGCAAGAACCTAGTGATGAACAAACTAGTCTTAAGGCCATCAATGAAGTGTTATCTGTGACTAGTAGACCATGGCAAACTTCAAAGTTGCTTGGAAAGTGTTTCAATTATTTCTCTACTAAAGTGAATAAAGAGAGGGAAGAGAAAGATGATGTTCTAGTTCGCCACCACTCTTTGATGGGAACTAATGAGCTTAGACTTGGCCAACCAATTGTGATGAGAAAGGAAAAGTTGAATATTTCTCCTAGAAGATTCAAGTTAAAATGGTCAAGGTTGTGGGTTATTAGAGACATCAAAGTTGATGGAAGGATTGAAATTTAAGCTCCTTATTCTAGAAGGACAAAATTGGTGACTACTGAACAATTGAAGTTGTATAAGTGTGAGGTTGGGAAGGAGCACACCAAAAGCACTAACCAAGCATAAGCGCATCACCTGTCAGGCTCGTGACATTAAACAAGAGCTTCCTGGGAGGCAACCCAACGCTCTAAACTCTTTTTGTTTTAACTTAATGTTGTAATTTAGTATTATGCTTGTATACATATGTGAAATGTGTTAGTATGGATTGTTGTGTTTTTTGAGATGTTGAACTTTGTGTTAAATTTGCATATGTGAACCTATGGTAGCATAGCTTTGAGTGTTGTCATGCATGTTGAGTTTTAGGATGGTGATAGCTTGTGCGTGTTGTGGCATTTTAGATTTAGTTCAATCCTAGTGCATTGTAGAACGTGGTAGTGAAAAATTAGGTGTTTGTTAAAATAGTAGTAGCATAGCTTGTGTATTGAATTCATGTCTTAAATTGTTGTGTTTATGTGTTGTTGTATGCATTCTGTGCATTGAGTGCTTTGCATGAGTGTGGGTGCATGGTCTAAGATTGAGAAAGTTTGAAAAAGTTTTATGCAAGAGTGCAAGGTTGGTGGGAGCATAATAAAGTCAAGCCAACCCAACCATAACCCAAGAAACACAAAATTTCCACCACTACAGCCTAACCGGTTGGCAGCACACTCCTTTTCGCCTGGCACCAACTCCAAATCAACCCTTGGGAGCATTTTAGTGGCCAAGCACCTGGCAGCACCTTCGCGCACGCCTGGCGTCACACCAAAAAAAGGCCCTTGTACTAAATTACTAATATAGTGCCTGACGGCTTGAGACCCTTCGCCAAGCAATAGCACTACGCTTGTTGTGATTGGGTAGTTTTAAATCTGTTTTGAGCTGGTCCACTCCCTCACAGTCCTACTGCACCTCCTCTTTCTAGCCTTAAGTCTCATTTTTCCCAAATAAGAACCTCCTTTCAAATCCCTAACCTTAATTCCCAAATCAAATCTCAAGCTTTGACACTCTTAATTGATTTTAGAAACCCTAACTCCTAATTTCAACTTCCACTCTTTAGACCCACTAGCGCCAGGCACTACTCCTTCCTTGACTCCAGACCACCCATCACTCAACCCTACTCTCGCCAAGCGTAGGACCTGCGTCCTACTCCTACCACACATCCCCCAACCAACTCTCGTCACTTCATCCTCTCCTCTTGCATTCCACTCAAGTAGACTCGTCTTCTTGTGTTATTCTCATGTTTCTAAAGTGTTTGATATTTATTTTGCTTAATAAGCTAGATTTGACTCACTAGCTTAAGGTTTACTTTTCTTTGATACAATTTGCTTATTTCACTTGACTTATGTAAAATCAATCGATTGATTAAAAATTCAATTGATTGAATACATTTATACTAGAATTATATGCAACAAGCCTTTTAACCTATTAAAAACCTTTTTAACAGATTGAAATAGATAAACACATGACAAAAGATATTTATCCTATGTCATATTATCTAGGAATACAATATAATCTTTAAGCTTTGAGATCTTCATGATAACTCAAGATGCAACAGATCAAAAGCTTGATCAACAACAAACCTTCATCAATTCTTCATCAACCACACATGATCTCATGCACTTGCTTCATCAAATCCAAGCAACATGTTGATAGTAAGTAAGTTTGTGTCTAGTGGATATTCCATGATTAATATCACCAATGATGTTGTCCTTTGATAGCCCTTTAGGTTCAATTCACTCCTTGGGTAAGTTTTTGTGAACTGTTGTTTCAGTTAACTATTTTTCCTTTCCAATTGACTCATTTATTGCACTAGATTGCTTCTCCAAAAGTATATTTTCATTATCTGCATTCTTTAACAATTGATCTTTCAAGTTAGGGATAGTTTCATCAAATACCACATGCATGGACTCTTCAACAGTCATTAACCTTTTATTATATATACTATATGAATGATTATTTGTAGCATAACCAAGAAATATACCTTCATCTCCTTTAACATGAAACTTGCCAAGTTGTTCTTTGCCATTATCTAAAATAAAGAATTTACAGCCAACACTTTCAGGTGAGTCAAAACATGCCCTCTACCTTTGAAACACTCATAAGGGGTTTTCTTTAAAGTATGCCTAATCAATACACGATTTAAAAGCATCTTAAAAGCATGAAATGTATCATTCCTGGCAGCTAAAAATAATGTCCATGTGAATCTACAATAATCATAAACTATTACTAATGCATAGAAGTTTACACCAAGACTCATGGTTCGTGAAGGTCCAAATAGATCCATGTGAAGCAATTCCAAAGGCCTTTCAGTTGAAACACAAATTTTAGGTTTAAAAGAGACCTTGGTTTGCTTGCCCTTTTGGCAAGTTTCACATACTTTATCCCTCTCAAACGTGGGTTTTGGTAAACCTTCAACCATTTTTTTTCTATTCAGTTGATTCAAATGTTGCATATGTATGTGACAAAGTCTTTTATGTCATAACCATGTATCACCCTCTTTTGTGAGAAAAAAAAATGTATGTTATTTGATGCATGATGCAGATCAAGCAAGTAGAAGTTATTGACTATTTTCCCTATTAACATTATGTGACCACATGCATCAAATATGAGATAATGACTAGGTCCAAAAGCAACTTTAAATCCCTTCTCACAAAGTTGACTTATACTTATCAAGTTATGCTTCAATCCTTCATCTAGAAGCGTGTTTTTGATATTGAATGAAGATCCATTGCTTATGATCCCATTTGAAAGTATTTTTCCTTTGTTGTTATCTCAATAAGTCAAGAAACCTTCATCCTTCAACTCTAACTTTACTAATTTAGTTTTGTCACATGTCGTGTGCCTTGAACGCCCATTATGTAGGTACCAGAAGTCTTTCTTTTCGCATTTTATGATCTGTAAAAAAAGTTAATATTACATGGTACCCTTTGATAGATTGGGGCTAACATGGTTAAACCTTTCTTGATCCTTTTGGGATCCACTTCATAAACCCTTTAGAAATATCATATTTCCTTGCATAGCAGTTCCTATAAATATGGCCTTTCTTCATACAATAGTTGCAAAAGATGAATAGCATATCATTTGGCTCACTTTTAGAAAAGAAACTAGAAAACTTCTCAGCTTTCTATTTGAAAACAAGATTATATCCAAGTCCAACCTTCTTAAAAATCCAAATTTGAGAGCCAAAAACAACTTCTAGGTTTGCTTTCCCTCTTGTGAATTTTGCATAGGTTTTTAAAATATATTTAACTAGATTTTTTAAAACAGTGTAGTTTTCACAAGGTTTTGCAGCCAACTAATTTTCACAACAAGTTGAATTACTGTAAATCATGTCCATGTTTTTGAAATCAACTTTTAAATCGGCTAATTCTGATTCTAGCTTATTAACTCTTTTTTCTAGCTAGTTGTTTAATCATTTTAAACGATTGTTTATGACAACAATTCTGTTAGCTTCACTATGCAATTCTTCAAAGTCATGCAATAATTGATATAATCATTCTTGTCTTTGATGATAGAAAACTTACTTGGCTTGATGAAGATGACTCATATCCAACCATGAGACCCAAGTTTGTTTTTTCACTTTCATCTTGTCATGAGCTACTTGTTGAATCACCATTGTCTTCTCAAGCTACGTAGGCACGTCTTTCCTTGGGCTTGTTCTCCTTTTTCCTGTCAACACTTTTCTCTTTTTTTTTGTTAATATTTTGACATTCAATCTATATATGTCCTTGATTTCCACCATTATAACAAAAGAAACTAGGAATGTTGCTAAAATCGCTTTGTTTAGAATTGTACCTCTTTTGATTACCTTTTTTACCTTTCCTCTTGAGATACTATCTAAACCTTTTAACCAATAGTTTCAAGTTCTCATTATCACTTGATTCAGCCACCTCCTCATTACATTCATCACTCTTTTTAGTGCTAGATTTCAAGGCTATGTTATTCACCTTTTTCTCACTTGACTCTTGCTCATTTAGCCTATGCATCTCAATTTCGTGCTCCTTTAGCTTACCAAAAAATGTAGTTGTGGTCGTAGTGGATAGATCCCTTGATTCTGAGATGTTCGTGACTTTAGGTTGCCAACCCCTCTCAAGACACTTTAGCACTTTCATGTATAACTCTTTTTTATCAAACTGTTTTCCTAAGCCTCTAAGTTGGTTGACAATATGTGTGAATTTCTTTTGCACTTCAGTAATTGATTCTCCTTGTTGCATCTTCAACAAATCATATTCTTGTATCAAGGCATGCTTCCTTGCTCTCTTTACATCATTTGTTCCCTCATGAGTGACTTCAAGCTCATCCCACATGTCTTTTGCACTTTTGCAATGAGAGACTCTAAAGAACTCATCCATGTTCAGTGAAGAGGTAAAAATGTTCTTTGTTGTACAATCATATTGAGCACACCTTGTTTCCTCATTTGTCCGTAGATTCCATGGCTTGTCAACCTACTTGTCATCAATAACATGTTTAGGAGTGTAAGGTCCATTCATAGTTGCAACCCAAATGCCTTGGTCAACTAATTAAATGAAAATTTTCATGCAAATTTTCCAAAATTGATAATTAACACCCCTAAACATAGGTGGTCTATGTATAGATACCAATTGTTAGTAATGAAATGGGTAATTTAGCAAAAAAGGAGAGGTTGAATTGGATTTTTGAAAACTTCGGTTACTTTTAATTTCTTAAAATCCCTTTTGACTAAACCAGACCAACCATGAAATCATAATGCAATTACTTCTGAACTATACATTTTCAACCAATTAAGAATAAAAATAGCTGCTTAATTTGTTCAAACGTAATTTTTAGATAAATAAACTTAAGTTTTACATTTATAGCTCACAATTTTATTGAATGGGTAACATTATTTAAAGGTCACACTTAACACCTGTGGTATTTAATACTGTTTAGACTTTCTCTATAATAAAGTGGTCTTTTTTATGTTTAGACAACATTTTTGTATTTGTAAATAAATTTAATGTGGTCTAAAGTAAAAAAATATTATAGCATGTGTAAAAAAATTTAAAATTTTGTGTGTAATGGTATTAGTACATATAAGACAAAACTTTTCTTCTTTTAACCACACATTCTAAAGACAACGTTTAAAAAGGTGTGGTATAAATAGACAATGTTTCATAAAGCATGGTCTTTGATAATTTTTAAACCACATTTATAATAAAGTGTGGTCTTTGATAACTTTTAAGCCACATTTGTAAAAAAGTGTGGTCTTTGATAATTTTTAAGCCACATCTATAAAAAGGTGTGGTCATTGATATTTTTTTAAACACCATTTGTAAAAAAGTGTGGTCTTTGATAATTTTTAAACTACATCTATAAAAAAGTGTGGTCATTGATATTTTTTTAAATCACACCTATAAAATTGTTGCCTTTTATGTGTTTAGGCAACATTTTTTATGTGTTGGTAAGTTCAGTGTTGCATAAAGAAAAAAATGGTGTACTGAGATAAACTCAGAACCAGTGTTTAAAACATATCAAGAACTAGAGTTTAAAACATATCAAGATTGATTTCAATCAACACCAAGATTCTTGAATCCCAGAAGAATCTTATCCCCTACATTGTAAGATCCCACTTATAGACCTGGAACCACACCAAGAACCACACAGAAGCACAAGAACAACCAAACCTAAGTGATGGTTGTCCCTAGCCAACCAAAGCACATGTTCTTCTAACTTCAACACAAGCAAAAAATGCTCCAAGATCTTTAAACACCAGCTAAGTAATCTAAAGAGAGAGAATTTTCCAAATTTGTATCACTTATTTTCACGCTTAGAAATATCAATTGTTACTTCACTCTCTGAAAAACCAACTAATATAACTTGGTCATAAGTGAATTCAACAAGTTGATTTGTCCGTACAATCTGTTGATTTCACTTAACTTAAGTGAAATCAAACGATTGAATAACAATTCAATTGATTGAATACATTCATAGTAGAACTATATGCAGCAAGCCTTTTAACCTGTTAAAAACCTTTTTAACAGATTGAAAAGGACAAACACAAGACAAAACACATTTATACTATTGCATATAGCCTATGAATACAATACAATCAAGCTCTTAGATCTTTATGATATCTTCAAATGCAACAGATCAGAAGCTTGATCAACAATAAATCTTCATCAATTCTTTATCTATCACACATGATTTCATGCACTTCATCAAATCCATGCACTAAGGTCACTTGCGCTAACACAAACATTTCTCAATTGAAAAGTGCTTCACATAATTGCTAAAAGTGGTTTTCAAAAGTTTGGACTTTCCATTGAGCCAAAGTTACGATTTAAAGACATGTAAGCTAATATATTTAATCAATTGAATTTAACTACCAATCAATTAATTTCACTTAACTTATGAAATTAGTTTATTTTTAGTTAATGCAATTGATTGATATGTTCATCACATATTTTGATTGATATGTTTATCACATATTTTGTTTGGAGATAACAATTAATTTATTAAAATCCTTTTTAACATATTAACAAACCCCAATGTATATACGTGACCTTAAATACAATTGAACCACTGACAAGTTCTCTACCATTGATCTTTAAGATGTAGTGTTATTATTGGATTCATCAAATCAAATCTTCATAGATGTTTCATGAAAACATAATTGACTTCTGTCCATCGTGGGGTTGGGTAGAGCCCAGGTAAAACGTACCTATGTTTCTTTTTTAAACTAGCTTACCTTTGTCTTTTGTGTCTAATGTGGTTTGATCCACTTGCGATGATCGTATGTTATACGTGAGCAGATTATGGTGCAAGTGGGGTGCATCAACAATGATACAAAATTCTTTGTATTGCATAAAGTTTATCTTTCCTTTGTTTTAGTATTATGTTTTTGAAAACTTTCTTATGTAAACTTTTGAGGAATATTGTAATACATTGAGTATACATATGTAGTTTTCATTTTTAAGATGAATTATGAGAAATTAATTAGTAGATTAATTCTTCTAATCCAAGGTGTTACATAAATAATGAAGAGATGAAGTTTCTTAATGGTAATCATAACTTAATTTTGGTAAAGAAACTATTAGTGCAAGTTGTTCAATTGAGTGTAAATAGAAAAAACTCAACAATGGAGAGTTAAATTGGTTTTCTTAAATGTTTTAATCACTTTTGCAAATGTTGTTTGCAAATAAATTAATGATAATTGTGTTTGAGGAAGTACAATAGGCAAAGTTTTACGGCTTAACTAATTTACTTAATTAAAAACATTATGATTGTACATGTTCTTAAAATGATTCTCCATTTAAGTCAATGTGAATAAAAGAGAAAATACACATTGTATTTCTATACTGGTTTGTTAACCATACATGGTAGGTCCAATTCTCATTTAATTAATCGAGTTCCACTAAGAAGACTAATGTTCTAAAGTACAATGCAAGTATTCTCCAGGCTTATAGCTACTTTAGACTGTTTGGACTCACAACTCTCCTAGCTTATTCGTCCACTACTATTTTATCAAGTCACTCTTTACTTAAACTGAGTATATTCTTTCGGCTCCCAATCACTCTTGGTTAACTCCATTAAAGAGAAATGAAGAATTTTGAAATACAAATAAATGAAAATTTTGAAAAGAGAAGAAGAGGATATGGAAATGAAGAAAATCAAAATTGAAAAATTAGAAAAGAGAAAAGAGGAAAGCTTAAATGTGGGAAACCCTTAGTTTTTAAAGGGGTTTATTTTAAAATCATTGACACTTCTTAGATGTTTAGCAAACCTCTAGTATACATGTTTGTTACTAGAGGTTATTGTAACCTCTCTTATTAAACCCCTATTAAAATAAAAGTTATTAGTAGTGTATTTTTTAATTTGGAGCTTTAATCTGGTTAATTACTTAATATTATCACTTCCAAATTAGTCAATAATTTTAAATTTGTCACTAATTTTAAATTAGAGACTAATTTAGATGTTATTTTAGATGCCAATTAATTTTAATTTATGGTATCTAAGTTAATCAATATAGGCACTAATTATTTTTAAAGTTAGTTGCTATTTAATTATTTTGTAATGATAAAATAATATAATAATACATGTCAAAGTTTGTTTATTTTTCTAATAATTAAGAAAAATATAAAAAATTTAAATAACCCAAATTAACGAAGATTAATTATATATATATATATATATATATATATATATATATATATATATATATATATATTAAATCAATGTTATCGTTTTGTATAATCGCTCTTATGTTGTATTTATTTTCAACAACAAAAACATAACGAACGAATGATGACTTACAAAGAAAAATTCAAATTTCAAAATAAAAAAACACATCGAACGAGACACTTTTTGTTTTAAAACTTTCTTCGTTTCAATACAAGGATTTACAATGAAATGAAATAAGTATATATAAATACATTAAATTTGTATATAATTAATTTTTGTTTTATTTTTATAATAAAATTGATAAAATATAAATAATAATAATAATAATAATAATAATTAATTTCTCATTGTCCTTAAACTTTAAAAATGAATGAATATAGTTTTTTTAACCAAATTTTCTCTTTAAAAGACCTAAAAAATTAATAAAATTAAGTTAAAAGGACTATATTAATTCATTTTAAAGTTTAGGGACTAAAATTTATCAAAATTTTGATCAAGAACAAATTCCAATTTTGGATCAAAGTTCAGAGATAAAAAAATACTTAACCCTAATAATAATAATTCGATGCTCATTTCTCATCGTTTTTTTATTAATATAATCAATCTTATCTTCACCTTCTTCTTCTTTCCCTTTGATCTATTCTCCTAAATCTATTATTAAATCCAAATACATCCTTCTTATACTTAAAAACAAATAAATAGTAAACTCTATTCTCCCAAATCCATTATTAAATCTAAATACATCCTTCTTATACTTAAAAACAAATAAATAGTAAAGTTTTGAATGTTTGACCGCGCACGTTGTTTATGTTCTTCTGTATATACATATACATACACATTTGGTTAGTGAAATATTAGAAGATTCCATTCTTGAGGTGTTTCCCCACAAAGCACTATCAATAGTTCCTTCTCAAATAACACACTTCGCTAACAACCATCCTTTGACTACTGCCATACTGTAATACGATCAACAAATCAATCCTTTCTATATCTATCTTATAGAATCTTTACTGAATGAAATTAAAAAAAAAAATAACTAGGTTAAATTTTAAATTTCTATTAAATTTTAATTGATTTTTATTAAAAAAATTATTTTAATTAATTATTTAAAAGGTTCATTTTGTTTAATTAAGTTCTTCTCTTTTGATTTTAACACTACTTGAAACGTCGTGAGTCTTTTTTTTATTGCATACGTTTTTTCATTGAAAAAAAGGTAATTTAATTAAATTTTAATTATTTTATAAATTTAAATATTGTTAATAATTTTTTAATTTACATTTAAATTTTATTTAATGTTCAAAATTTTAATATTTTTTTTAATATTTTGTCAACAATTAAATGAGCTAATATCATTAAATTTATAACACCGGACAATAAAAAAAAATTAAGTTCTAAAATTCCAAATTAAGGTCGACAACCTTAATATATATTAAAGTTTTTGTTTTACTTAGTTTAAAAATTTATGATATTATACTAAAAATTACAAAATAAAATAGTCACATTACTTAGTTGATGAGAAAATTAATTAATGAACACTAAATTAAAAAATAAACAAAATTTTAACACTTAAAGTAATAATATTTTTAATTAAAATTTGATCAAAATTACTTAAATTTATGGAGAAATTATAAAAATTAATTAAGTCGTTTTTTTAAATATAAACAGTAATAATCACTAAAGAAATGTCTCATTAACAATCAATTTTAGTGACAAAAAAGTTGTTAGTCACCCTAATAACCAATTTAGATACTAATTTACAAAATAAAAAATTATTTGTTACTAAAATAGTTCTTATTATGAATAAAAAATTATAATTGGTTTCTAAAATTAAGCTACTAAAGTTTAGCTATCAAAGGAAATTTATCACTAAACATTATAGCTACCAAAAGAATTGGTTTATAAATAAGTTTCTAATTAATTAGTGACCAATTTAGCGATTGATTATCATCTTTTATTCGTAATAATAGTGACAATTTTATAACCAATAATTTTTTATTTTGTAAATTAGAATTAAATTGGTCACTATAGTGACTCAACTTTTGACCACTAGAATTGGTTGTTACGGAGACATTTTCTTGTAGTGAATCTTATTAACAACTAAATTGTTCCTGCAGAAGGACAAATAAGATGAGTTAGGCACGAGCGTCACCTTACCATGTAGTCCGCTATCTCCTTAGTTGGCCTCTTCCCATTTGATACATGTCGGCTTGAACCCAGGAGGGGTTACCTGCAGAAGAATCTCCGAAGCTCAAGTAAGTCAAAGCTCTCAAGAGTCAAATCAGCAATTAATGAATGCGTACCTTTAAATGATGGGGTCCACGTGTATTTATAGACATTAATGACGTTTGACCATTTCATGGGCTGGGCCTTGACTTGGGCTCTAGCTTGGGCCCCAGCTTGGGCCATGAGTGGGCCTGGTCCTAAAACAGGTTCCAGAGGTGTATTGAAGTGGGTTAACCTTCTAGGCAAGTAGTCGGTTTTGGCCGGCTATCTGCCTAGATGAATAGTGCTGGTTGTGTCCGGGTACTAGATGGTATGTGGTTTTAACGTGTGTACCGTTTACTTGACTGGGTTTGGCTAGGTACAGTACA
>Ga0214542_1001685_pt1 | contig 45547 bp, 43 predicted proteins | sample CNSS1metaG_FD_160096 | JGI IMG/M metagenome (GOLD analysis project Ga0214542, IMG submission 160096) | Root nodule microbial communities from cowpea collected in UCLA plant growth center, Los Angeles, California, USA - CNSS1 | ecosystem: Host-associated > Plants > Roots > Nodule | place: USA... | reverse complement strand
GTCAGTAAAGTAATCCAGTATAAGAAGCCCACATACACGCTCTCCTCCTCCACCCCATACCTGATAGGGTGGCCTCACCTTATTTAGAAGGCTACAGAAAAAGGTGAAGCCCACCTTTCACACCTCTGGCAAACTACCCAAGACCTGACGAGAGACCTCTCTCCCTTTTTTTTTGGGCATGGGCCACCGCTTTGTTTTACGCGGATTCTTTCCATTGCCCTATGGTAAAGGTACATTCCCTCTTCCGTTAGTTGTTTCAATTTTTAATGTAAGTGAAAGCGTGGTTACGGGTTTCCTTTTCTATCCCCATCGAATCGTACATCTCTTTTTTAAGACTCGGGGACAGGGACTCAGAGGGAAAAAATGTGTGACTTGCCAATGTCAAAGTTGTTTCTTCTTTGTTTTTGAATCCAGACTAAGGTCCGATTAGGTTATCTTCTTCCTTGTCTAGGATCAGGTTATCTCCGATCGAGGTTATCATCTAAGGTCTGTCTTCCCTACCAGATCAGGTTTTCCCAGACGCGAGTCGAGTCATTCATCTTCTTCATCAGGCTTCCTTCTCGCAGTCGAAGTGGTAGCGGTACTGGAATGAGTTCCCTATTCGATATGGTTTCATTCCACCAGTCCCCTAACATAGATAGCACTGGGTCAAAGGGCTTCACCTGTCCCTGGCATCCCGTTCTGCCCCCCAACTTTATTCACTTCGCGGTAAACAGAGACTTTCCAATAGCCAGCAGGTCAAAGCCTTTTTTTGGGTGGGGTCCAAGGGTGCCGCCCCCTACTACCCAATTCCTGTCTTCGGAACTACGGGGATAGGTGATTTTCTGCGATGGCCCTCCACCTCGTTGGGAAAAGAGAAAGGAAATAACAAGTCCTAAATTAAAAACCAACTAGCAGCTTATCAACCACCGAAGACAGACTCATGTTGGCGATGCCATGGTCAAGTAAGAGAACGACCCATTCATCCAAAGTAGTCTTTTAGTATAGAACAGAGGCATTCTGAGCCAACTACATGCGCATCTAGTGCAGTGGCTTGGAAGCAAGCTACCTTGACCATCTTCCGAACTTATCCAAAATTTACTGATCAAACGCAGTAGTGGCGGACTGCTCTACATTTAGCCACGCCACAGTGACCCCCGAAGTGATCTTCTGATAGTTGCGGGACGAAATCCAGCAGCCAATTGCTGGCTCTGAATAACTAGCCCGGTAATAAGTTCAATTCTTCCATAACATAACGGGGCAAGGTTGCTCCCGAGCCAAGTGACGGAGGTGCACAAAAGTACTTCGCGCCACAACTATCTCTTTTTTATAAGTTCTACGGACCGATGCCTACTACTTCATTCGGGAGAAAAGAATCATAGATATGCCGGTCATTAGAAGGAAGAACCGCCATAAAAAGATTCCTCGTGTATCATCTGTAGTAAAACTATGAACGGAAGCTAGCAAACCGGACCGTATTGAAAAGGTTCCTGAGACACAACATGGAAGAGTCACAATATTTAGAAACGAGATCCAAGAATGAAGAAGGGGTATAATTACGGAATGAATACGAGCTATGGCTAATACCCAAGGCATAAAAGAAGCATTTTCTACGGGATCCCGAAACCACCAGCCACCCCGACCTAATTCATGATGAGCCAACCAACTTCCTGGCATGATGCCCACGGTTAAAAACCACTGACATGTCAAGATCCAAATTCGATTCTGTTCCTGGTCCTGGTCAGATACCACTGTGTTTGCGTCGGTGCTCCAACAAAGAGGCGAAGTAGTGGTATCTTTCTGTTCATTACGAACGACACGCTTCGCCTGCTACCCCCCGTGTCCACTAGCGCTCTTGTCCAGAGCGAAGAGAAGGCGAAAAAGCGCTGCCAAAGCAGCATGAGCAGGCTTCTATTGTACGCAACAAGAGAGCTGGATAGCATTTTGCGACCACATGTTTGAATTTTTTGGTAAAAAGCTCGCTTGTCATACAGGATTCGACACATCCAACAGAGCGAAGCAATGTTCCCTTCTTTTCGGCGGCATCCTTCCGCATTGGCGGCGAGTGGAGTGCCACAATCCCATTCATCATTTTTTATCTACATAATCCAAATCCCATAGCACTGGCGACGTCTTCGGCACAAATGCAAGGAGGATGTATAGCTGATATAGGATCTTGTGGAACAGGATTTGTTTTTGCAAGCGGTTCGGTACAAACGAAGAAATTTCGAACAAAAAGATCGGAATTCGCTGATAGGAAAGGAGAGAAAACAAAGCAATGCCAAGAGCTCCGTCAATCCGCTGTTCATCGATAGACGAAGCTCTCTCTTTATCATTTCGTGCCAGATGCAACAAAAAATGAGTCCTTCTTTTTCCTTCTCGCGAACCACGGGAGCGCCTAGCACCCATAGGAGCTAAGCTAATTTTCCTTTCAGGGTAAAGCAGCGCATAAAAAAGGGCTGGCCCGTCAAACGTCTGGTTCCTTTGCGAACGAAGTTCAGAATCAACAAGGGTTCGTAGAACGAAGGGAGTGTACAACTGGGGTGCAACCCCACTTTTTTGTTCGTAATGAGGGAGAGATAGAATGAAGTTCTTCACGAAGTTCGAGAGGTACTAGTCATTATTTCACCATTTGAATAACCTTGAAAAAAGCCTTTCTCAGTAGAGAGGTACTACCTACTTTCTTCCATTTTCCTTTTCTGACTGCTGTCTTAAACCTTTCTACTTTAACACAGGCACCTAATACATCAGAGAGAAAGTTTGACCGAATCTTGCAGCACCCCAACCACCTTTGTTTGGAGGAAAGTCAGATGGGACCAATCGAGGAAGCAGATCCAATTCCAGAAACTGAGCACCAAGAAGAAATAGAGCATCAACCCGAGGAAATGAATCCTAACCGAGATGGGATAGAAGGACCTCTGATTGCAGAGCCGGAAGCCAACCATGGGGAATCCGTGACACCGAGCAATGATGCTCATATCGCTCCGCTGCAACGACTCTCATTTCAGATGAGCATTCTTTTAAAGTTGGCGAAGGTGTCCGATCTTCTAGCTCTACTCCAACCAATCCGGAGACTACAAGACCTTCACCTCCTCCACCGGTTCCCACTGAAAGCAAAGCATTACCTAAGATAGATCATTTATCTCTCAAAACTCCTTCCAGTTTGCCATAAACCTTCTTGGCTAACTGTTGACATCATCTTCAATCTCAGACTATTGGGATTGGAGCAAGAGTGGAATGGAAGAAAGTTGTCCTTATCTTCTCCTCCAATCGGTACCTCCTCCCGACATGAAGGAATGCCCGATAATCGGGGGCTAGTATGTCCTTTCAGTTCTGGTCTGGGGAACGCCGATCAAAGAAAGCACTCCTATACTGCCTGATGTTGATTCGACAATTTGCGTCTAGTGGGGAGCTTTGTCATCTCAAAGAATAAGCGGATCTAGGCGGCCAACCTCCTGGAGAGAGCGATGTGCATGGACCATGTGAGTAGGGATGCAGCTCCGTGGATCGCTCGTCGGGCCTGATAGGTGGTGGTATCACACCCTTCTCAAAGGAACCGTACGTGAGACTCTCGCGTCATACGGCTCCGTCCCGGAAGAAGGACCTCCCCTTTCCTTTCCTTTGACCAACGGGTCCTCGAACCAACCTTCCCGTTTTCTTGCTCGTTAGCACTTTCATTTTCAATCAGTTTAGGCTGGACTAATAGAATAGATAAGGCTTTTCTCGCTTGTTTAGTATTGCTTTGGCTTTACCGTCTGTATCTTGTTGGCGCGGAAGCTGCCCCAACTAAAAGAAAATTAATGAAGGAAGAAGGCATTAGCATTAAAAAGACTACAAAGGCATTTCGGGCCGACTACAATACAAGTCATGAGCGATAGCGAAGCCAAGCCAGATAGGCTTTTTTATTCATGTCGAAAGCCCCAAAACTAGCTATCTTATAGCAGACAACTCACGCAAGCCTACTCAACGAATCTCATAAGTAAACGCCTGTTCGCATCGCAACTAATAGAAAAAAAATGACTAGAATAGTAGTGGAGTGCTCCTTGTTGTTCGGATCTTGACCGGGTCCAAGCTTCCCAAGCTCTATGCTGTTGGGGAACTCTACAAGGGTCTTACCACCTTCTTGATTGACTATATTTGAGTCTTTGGAGTACTTTGGGATTATATTCCGTGCCGAGGATTTGTGCTTGTGGGATAGAGTGAATATTGCAGACCAGCGGATCTGGTGGTCGACAATCGTTCGAACTTGGTAAAGGTTGTTGCGACACGGTGACTCAGTTATAGTGGATGCTGATTCCAATTGTAATGTGATTGTGCTCAACGGAAGTAGTGGTGCCCCGGAGTCACTAACAAAAGCTCTTCCTGTGTAACGTGGTTGCCTTTACTGTGTGCTGTTGTTCGACGACATGGACAAGTCCGACAACTCGGACGGGCCCGACGTAGATGAATTACTTCATGTACATATTGGGGGGAAGGGATACTTCTAATTGAAGTAGGCACCTTGAAGTGACGAATATTCCCCAGCATGCGAAGTGTACCAATATGAGGTCCGGGTATACTCCGGCACAGGAGATTCTATAGCACACGAATAATGATGGAGCCGTAATAACCTCGTCATTTGGGACAGAAGACACCTCTACCAAGTGAACTGCGGTAAGTACCGAAGAGGCAAAGGCAGAAGACACCTCTACCAAGTGAACTGCGGTAAGTACTGAAGAAATTAGGAATGATAAGTTATTAAGAATAATTAAACGCAATTAGTGAAACCTAAACCTACCAGGCAGCGGAAACCCTAGGCCCATAGGGTTTGGCCCATTAAAGTAGTATAAAAGGCACTATTCACGAGGTAAAGAAATCATGCTATTTTTTACTATTGTAGTCATTTATTGCTCTGACACTGACTTGAGCGTCAAAGTGACTTTGCAGGCCCCCCGCCAGTAGAACTCTTCATCGAAAGAAGACACTCAGGCACCTGGGAGAAGACACTCATGCGCTTGGGAGAAGACACTCAGGTTCCAGTAGGTGGACGCGTGCATCTATTTAGTCATTGGTCCCAGTTTAACTTGTGTTCTCAAGTAAATTGTATTCAGCAGGAACATTTGGTGCCCACCGTGGGGCCGAAGAAAATTGATGCACATGGTGTCTACTAGAAACATGACAAGCAACGGACAAGTAGGGCAAGCATCGGAAAGCAGTCAGATGGCAATCATGCGAGCCATACAATAAGAACTCGCAGAGCTCCGAGCAGAAAATGCCAGTATCAAACGAAAGCTAGAAAGCAACAACGAAGGCGAAGGATAGCAACCGTGTCCCAGCAAAACTCAAGCTACATCCCAGCGAGTACGCACCGAAACTGTCAAAGAAAGTGCGCAGAACCCCCAAACTATGGGAACCGCTAATTCCTCCGTAATGCAAAAAAATGCACGCAAGCACCCTTTTGTCGATGGGATAATGGAGACAACCTTGCCTATTGGTTGGAAAACCCTTGCCTAGCGATTTGCTAAGTACACACCTTTGAATGCCTTAAGGTCAAGGGTACTTGAAGAAGCCCTGCACACTAACCTCTTAAGTACTCCTAGAAGGGCAAATACACCTCCAAACGCTGACACCACGTGACAGTGCAGATATCACGGGAATTTTGAGCATTCAACTGAGGAATGCACGACCCTGCGAGACAAGATTGAAGAGCTCATCCAAGCTGGACACCTTCAGCGCTTTGTAGTACGCAGAAATGAGAACAGAGCAGGTGAAACGAGAAGATATGAAGCCCGTCGCAAGGAGACTACCAACCGAAGAGAACCCAACTTGCGGGATAATTATAGAGCGCCAGATCGGCGTGAATCAGGAGAAGAAAGAAGAGACCGTCAGCAAGGACACAGACCTCCCATGCGATGAACTATTAATACAATCTCTGGAGCATTCGCTGGCAGAGGCAACACCACTACAGCTCGCAAAAAACATTTAAGAGTCATACAATCCGTCAATGCAGTATTAGCTCCCGTCAGGAGAAACATGCCCCCCATCACTTTTACAAGCGACGATTTCAAAGCCATCGATCCCAAGCAAGACGATCCCATGGTGATCACTGTCGAAATTGAAAATTTCGCGGTGAAGAAGGTATTAGTCGACCAGGGAAGCTCGGTAGACATACTCTACTGGGAAACGTTTAAGAAGTTGCAAACACCGGAGCAGCAAATGTCTCCGTTCGTGGATGAAATTGTAGGATTTTAAGGAGAAAGGGTGCAAACGCGAGGGTACGTGGATTTATACACCACCTTTGGTGAAGGACAACTCACCAAAACTATATCCATCCGGTATCTGGTGTTAGATGCCAATACCTCTTCCAACGTGTTACTGGGGAGGCCATCCTTGAACGCATTAGGAGCCATCGTTTCCACCCCATATTTAGCCATGAAATTTCCATCTATGGTTGGCGATATAGTCACAATCCACGTCGATCAACGAACAGTGCGCGAGTGCTACATTGCTAGCCTGCAACTGCCAAATCCGCGAAAGTTGCATTCGTCGAACAATGTTGAGAAGGTCACGTCAGAAGATAGTTCATCCATTCAAGAGTTGGACCCCCGAATGGAGGGCAAGGAGCACGTAAAGCCGATAGGAGGAACTGAGGTCTTACCTCTTGATGATGGAAAATATTTGCATATAGGGTCTACCCTATAGGAGGCAGAAAAATAAGTGATAGCAGCAGTGCTAACACGCAATAAAATGTCTTTTGCCTGGACCACTTCGGACTTACCAGGCATACATCCTGACATCGTGTGCCATAGGTTATCAACGTTTAAGGAAGCAAAGCTTGTGGCGCAAAGAAAACAAAAGCTGGGGGAAGAAAAAAGAAGAGCAGTGAGGGATGAGTCGGCCAAACTACTGCAAGCTGGATTCATCCAGGAGGCGCGATACACCACATGGCTGGCAAACGTAGTCATTGTCAAAAAACCCAACGGCAAGTGGCGTATGTGCACCGACTATACATATCTGAATAAAGCTTGCCCAAAGGATGCCTATCCACTCCCAAACATTGATCGACTGGTAGATGGAGCAGCTGGCCATCAAATTCTTAGTTTCTTTGATGCTTTCTCCAGATATCACTAGATCCCAATGGATCCCAGGGACAAGTTAAAGACAACTTTCATTACTGAAGAGGCAAACTTTTACTATGAAGTTTTGGCCTGAAAAATGCAGGGGCAACATACCAAAGGTTCATGGACAGTATGTTCAAAGGAATGATAGGTAGAAATTTGGAAGTATATGTTGATGATCTGGTGGTGAAGTCCAATTCTGTAGAACAACACATCAAGGATCTGGCAGAAGTATTCACCATGTTAAACAACAACAACAATATGAGGCTTAATCCGGAAAAATGTGTATTTGGGGTGGATGGCGGAAAATTTCTCGGGTTTATGCTAACACAGAGGGATTGAGGCAAACCCAGAAAAATGTCACGCAATATCCGCTATTAAAGAAAACGACTTGATTCCAGTGGGATGAGACATGCGAAGAGAGTTTTAACAGCATCAAGCAATCCTTAACATCACCCCCCATCCTCCAACGCCCCGACACCTCACTCCCTTTAATAATCTACTTAGCCGCAACCGAAGACGTTGTGAGTGCTGCGATAGTTCAAGAAAGACAACGGGAGCAGCACCCAATATACTTCGTAAGTCAAACACTCCAAGACGTAGAGACTAGATACCAAACAGTGGAGAAGATGACACTATCCTTACTCATTACAACATGACGTTTGAGGCCATACTTTCATAATCACCGCATTATTGTTCGAACGGATCACCCTGTCCATAAAATTTTAAGGAAACCAGACCTTGTCGGTAGAATGGCTGCTTGGGCAGTAGAGCTCTCAGAATATGAAATTTAGTACAAGCCCAGAGGATCCATCAAGGCCCAATGCTTAGCAGATTTCGCTGCTGAGTTACAACATGAAGCAGATCCAATAACCATCTGGTGGACGCTACACGTCGTTGGATCCTCTATCATCCGAGGAGGAGGAGCTGGAATCGTACTGGAAGGACCTAACGAGATAGTTCTGGAACAATCTATTCGTTTCAAATTCAGAGTCTCAAATAATCAGGCGGAGTATGAAGCAATGGTGGCAAGATTGACACTTGCTAGAGAAATGGGGGTAACCAGAATCATATGCCGCACAGACTTAAGATTAACAGTTGGACATTTGACTGGAGAGTTTCAGGTTAAAGACCCACTTCTACTCCAGTACTATCACATAGTAACAAACATACTACAAGGGTTCGAGGAATATAAGATTGAGCATGTGCCCAAAGCAAGTAACGTAAGAGTTGATATTTTATCAAAACTGGCTAGCACAAAAAGTAAAGGGAAGTACAAATCCATCCTACAAAGGGAATTAATTGCCCCCATCTACCAGCACACCTGAATGTCACACCGTAGAAGTATCATCAGATTGGAGAACCCCCATTGTGCATTTTTTAAAAACTGGAAACAAACCTGACAACCCAGAAAAGGATTGGGAAAGGAAGGTAGCGCGATATACCCTAGTCGGAGATGAATTATTCAAGAGGGGATTCACCACCCCTTTACTGAAATGTCTTGGCATAGAGTAAGCAGAATATGTTATGAAAGAATTACACCAGGGCATTTGCGGATACCATTCCGGTGCCAGAACAATGTCAACAAGGATATTAAGGGCAGGATACTACTGGTCCACCATGATGGCAGACGTCAACAGCTTTGTCAAACGCTGCATACCATGCCAGAAGCACGAGAACATATCCCATGTCAAGCAAGAAGAACTGCACAACATCTCCTCCCAATGGCCCTTTGCTAAATGGGGAATGGACATCATCGGCCCATTTACCCCTGGAAAGGGGCAAGCCAAGTTTCTGTTGGTCGTTGTAGATTATTTTACAAAATGGATTGAAGCTGACCCATTGGCAACCATTACAGCACAGCAAGTGCAAAAGTTTGTCTGGAGAAATATCATCTGTTGCTTTGGAATTCTGCACACCATAATTACTGACAATGGGAAGCAATTCACCGATGCTGGACTCAAAGACTTCTACCTGGGATTGCACATCAAGCATGTAACTAGCTCAGTGGAACACCCGCAAGGCAACGGTCAAGCAGAAGCAGCCAACAAAGTTATCTTGCAAGAGTTAAAGAAAAGGCTGGACCAAGCAAAAGGACTGTGGCCGGAGCAATTGCTAGAAGTACTTTGGGCATACCGCTGCACGCCGCAATCTACCACCAAGGAAACTCCTTACAGCCTCACATATGGAACAGATGCCATGATACCGGTGGAAATAGGCGAGCCGTCTCTTCGTCAGCAGAACTATGAAGAGGCTACCAATGCCCATTGTCTAGCGAGTAACCTAGACCTCCTACCAGAACATAGAGAGCATGCTAAAATTCAAGAAGCGGCTGCTAAGGTAAGAATGCCGCGAAGATATAACTCTAAGGTAAAACCTAGAAAGTTCCACCCAGGAGACTTAGTGTGGCAGATGAACAGTAACGCAAGGAAGGTAGAGGGGAAATTCTCAGCAAATTGGGAAGACCCGTTTAGAGTCACCGCAGACGAGGGTAAAGGAGCATATAGGCTGCAACATCTGTGTGGGACACCAGTTCCCAGGACGTGGAATGTAACACACTTGAAATTTTACTACAGCTAACGATGTAATCAAGGGTACTCTTTCCTATTTCGGTCTTTTTCCCTAAGGAGGGTTTTGGCCGAAAAGGTTTTAACGAGGCTCAATATCAATGAAAAAGATTAAGTTATATCTATGTCCAATTAGTTAATAATTCCAGCAAAAGCTAAGTCCCTGTTGATAATACTAATCAACTAAGGTCGACGCAAGATCTTTATGGAGAGAACACTCCACCCTCAAAAAGTCCCTGTTGACAACCTTAGTCAACCAAGGTCGACATGTCTTCAAAAAGACATCATATACTTATTGCAAGTCCCTGTTGGAAACCATAAGCCAGCTAAGGTCGACTATATAGCTAGCGCAAGCTGGCCTTAAGGCCAAGTCACTATGCAATATACAAGCTAACTTAATCTTAATAAAACGAAAGCAAGTGCACGATCTCAAGCATAGAAGCATTATACACAAGCGAAACAATAAAAGATTGCCTAAAGGGCACATCAAAATATTACAACCTTTGTAATGTCGGGGTATATAGCAGCAAAAAGGGAAAGGTAGTGTTTCTCAAAAAATATTACAACTATTGGGGCATCACAAATGGTGTATATAACTAGTGCAAACCCAAAACAAAATACGCATGCCAAAGGCCAGCCATCACTCCCTATCACCCGCACCATCTACATTCCCATCCCTCGACCTTTCAGTGTCCTCGGCAGTAGGAGTAGGCGGGGTATCTTCGGCCTTATCTGAGATAACAGGAATATCCTCAATTCGCACTAGTGCTTTCTGATATACATCTTTCCCCACATCGAAATGATCATCATCCGCAGGAATGTAAAAAAGGAGGGCTGCTTGACGCAAGGCCTTCCTGAAGCCAAGCTCGTGCTCTTCCACGACACCCTCCCGCAACTCCCAAACTTCCTTGTCTAACTCTGCATGTGCAGTCTTCATCTCATCAAGGGAGCATTTCAAGGCCGATGCTTCTTCAGAACTTTTCTTCAACTTCTCCTCAGCTTCAAGACAGCGATTGCGCCAAGACTTCCTGTCACCAATAGCCTGCTAGAGCTGCTTCTGGAAATCACTCACCTCCCCCGCCAATTTGTCTTTCTCCGTATTAGCCACTCGAAGTTGCTTTTTCAGCTAAGCAACTTCGGCTTCAAGATCTTCTGTCTGGCCCACTTTAATCAGCTTGTGGCCCATGTGTCTCCCTATGTCTAAAGCCCGAGACTGAAACTCTGCGAAGGCTTTCATGAGGGTTGGCAATGGCGACTCCGTAATCAAATTAGCCTCCTCTTGGGATATAGTAATACTCATCCCATCATATATTTGCATTTCAGCCCCCATCAAACGTTGGTAAGAGGCATCCCCGGACACGCGGCTGGGCTTTGGGGAAGGAGGGCGCGACGAACCTCCATCCTTTTAAGCAGTCTTTCTCTTCTTTTTCTCTGCTGCAGGAGGAGGCCGAGGACTACCAACACCTGTAGCACCTTTGGGTTGGGTGGCAGAGCTTGTCCCTAGAGCGTTGTCTCCACCTTTCTTCCGCTCATTCAGTTTTTCGCGAAGTAAGTGAAAACGACTTTTCTGACCCGCACCAACACCCTCATGCGACGCCATCAAAGCTGATACAAACAAAAAAAAGTAAGACAAGTTAACACATAGTTTGTGTATGAAAAATTTGTACATACCCAGCATGTCCCCGCGAGGACGAGGAGAACTCAGTATAGCCACAATACGCTTAGTAGGAAGCCACCGAGGAAGTGAATCAAGCAAATTAAGAACCTCGCAGTCCTCGACTGACATCATAGTTCGAGGCCACTCATCATAGTGCAAGGGATTACGCGTCCAATAAAAGGGAAATTTGGGAGTGTCACCATCAAAGAAGTAAGAGCGACCAACAGGGTTAACTACAACCCTAAAGAAAGTGTTCGTGTAATTTTTGAAAGAGGACGAATATGGGGCGAGTAAACCTATCCTGGGTTGTCCAAACAACGATAACCATCTCACAGGTTCCTCAGGTCTAGTGCTATAGTGATGCAAGAACACGGCTGGAGACGGTTTCAAACCTAAAATCCGACACAAAAATCTAAAAGCTTGTAAAGCAACCCACGCATTAGGATGTAACTGCGACGGAGCCACGTTTAAAATCCTCAACACCCCAACAGTGAACTCGTCGAACGGTAATCGAACATGCAAATTTGTAAACAACACAACATACATATAAAAAAACTCATCCGAGTAACCTTCTCGCCCATGGCAAGCATTATCTACACGAGCAACTCGATCTAAGGACACGACTTCGTCAGGACTATCCTCATCTAAAATTGCATATGCCTCGACAAATCTGCGAATAGAGGAAGACCATTTGTATTTCAAAAAATACTCTCGCACAATGCTATCAAGCCACTCATACCCAGCCGCAGAGGAATATCCGATAAGCTCTCCTCGTCAGAGGAGGTGCTATTACTAGAGGGTTGGGCCGAGGACGTCCCTACCCTATCTGAGTGAATCCTAGAGGTTGACTTATCAGACAATGAGGACGAGGACATACCTGCCAAGCTTCACAAACAAACGAGACGTCTAAAGCAGTAAAAGAGATCAACGAGGGTGCCAAAAACGTAATTACCCTATTTATAGCAGGGCAATGAGCACAGTGCAGCGTGCGTGACATCCGTTCGATCAAAATAATCCAACGACCAACAGGCAGCGCCTGTCACAATTCCCGAGGCAACATCACATCATGACAAGGCCCAGGCCCATTAAAGTAATGCGGCCTTTTCCACTCCCCAAAGCGCATTGGCACGTGAAGCCATCAGCATGCGCATGCAAAAAACTTCTCCGCTGCCACTTAAGCAAGTATGTCCAACGCCACATAAACTCTTATGGCCGAAGTCGCCTCTGCTCAAAGCATAATAGTGTAAAGATTTCTCGACATATTAGTCTCAACTCTTGGGGGACTAGTGTACATATTGGGGGGAAGGGATACTTCTAATTGAAGTAGGCACCTTGAAGTGACGAATATGCCCCAGCATGCGAAGTGTACCAATATGAGGTCCAAGTATACTCTGGCACAGGAGATTCTATAGCACACGAATAATGAAGGAGCCGTAATAACCTCTGCATTTGGGGCAGAAGACACCTCTACCAAGTGAACTGCGGTAAGTATCGAAGAGGCAAAGGCAGAAGACACCAGGCGCTTGGGAGAAGACACTCAGGTTCCAGTAGGTGGACACGTGCATCTAATTAGTCATTGGTCCCAATTTAACTTGTGTTCTCGGGTACATGGGTACATTTGTATTCAGCAGGAACACTTCATTAAAATACTCTATCCAAACACACTCTTAAGGTGTTACAGCTTAATTTAACTTAAAATAATTGTATGACAACAAAGGATCAATCATCAAATGTATGTTTTATGTTTTTTAATTGCAATAGTACAAATTCTCCCAATGGGATATGCTTGATTCTGATTTACGAACTGGTGAACTTGCACTTGGTACCCTTTGGGCGATACTCTAACCTGCTGATAATTGGCTGCGTAGTATAAGATCTATGGATTTACAGTTTCTATTGATCTATTATTGGATGAGATTGTCTTTGTGTGGGGCTGACACTCCCTCCACGGTTAATCTTCAAAGCTGTCAAAGCTTTCTCGATTTCCATGGTCATGGCGCTATCTACACTCCCAGAGGACAGCTTTCTGTGTGATTTCTGCAGATGGAGCTTAAGTGAGCTACTGCTTAGTCCAGCATTCTTCCCACATATTGGGCAAATTTTCATCAATGGTTTTCGCTGATGCCATTCCATCGAAACCTTTCCATGTAGTTTCTGATCCAAGTCCAATAAGATCTTTGCAAAACCGTCATTGGGTTGTGCTCGACAGTGAACTCGCTTCAAAGCTTGCCATGCTTCTGATAAAGTATTCTTCCTGCACCATCAAAAAAATCAGTTCAAAGAACATTACGGTTGTTAGGTGCCAAATTAGATTGTTTCATACCATTTAACCATGGAAGAATTAAGTATTATTTTGTACTATTACATGTATAATTTCAACTTTTACTTACTTCCTGAGCATTAAGTATGCCAGGACCAATGTTACACTTCGGCTTTTCCCCTCAAAGCAGTGAACTAAAACTTTTTGACCTCTTTCTTCAACATGATCTATCAAATCACATGCTTCTTCAAATATGCCGCTGATGTTGTAATCATCACTGTCACATACCTGCTCAAAGGAGCAATGAATAAAATAAATATGAAGACATTCCAAAACGAACATAAAATTAGAAGTAAATTTTAATAGAAAAAAATATTAAAAAAAGCACAAGAACTAGAGTGCATCACATCATATTGGATGACAAATCATACTTCTAATCAAGAAAATTTTAGACCTATTTCTTTAGAGCTAGGCTGACATTTTTTCTGTTTAGAATAAGCTATCAGCCAAGGGAGATCAGAAGAAACTAACAATTTAAAGAGAAAAAAAGAAAAGAAAAGAGTAAAAATATCATCACCCATAAAAGAAATCTTAGCAAATGAGACATTAGAGTGAGTGAAGGTAAAATATACGAGTAAACACTTACAGAGAAATTCTTATACTCAAATAGATCAGGATACTGAGTTTCTGACTGTCCAATTTCATTGGTACACAAACACAAAATATTTGTGATTCCCAAGTATTGTAGTGTGTAAACAGATCTTGCAGCCAATGCTCCACCAATGAACAGACTACTTGTCACTGCTGAAGGTTTCTCAGTACTTGCAGCATCTGATATCAATGCAATTCTCTCAAGAATATGCTCAAGTCTTATCTGAAAGTTAAAAGGGTAATGCACCATGAATGGAAATAAAATCCTTCAGAAATGAAAGGAGTCTACTATATTTCAGATTTGAAAGCAATAAAGTGAAGATAACCTTAAGTTCATATGCGTCAACAACACAGTTATTATCACTACCCTCAAAAAATCCTGGATTGAAATTGTTATCCTGGCATAGTTTGATGGCATCGCTTTTAAGCATTTCATTCCATTGTTCCAATTCTCTACTGGATTCAGCATCAACCTGGAAAACATGATACAATTTCAAAAAAGTGGGAAAATAAAGAAACAGCGAATTACATTGCTTTTAGTCTTATACAGCACAAAAACAATGTGTTAATGTGACTACGAGACAAGGTCATGTTTTGTTCGGAGACCAACCTTGGCAAATTTATGGAAGTCACGGAGCTTAGTAGTCAAACGGAGACTACGTAGTGGTTCCCCATTTCCTTTATAGAACTTTCCATGGCAAGATTCTTTTGGGGTAGGAGTAAAGTCAGTGCAATCTCTGTTTCCTGAAGGTGATGCCTTTGAAGCAGTTTTCTGTGATTCCGAATCAACCAAATCATGATGGTTGTCATTACCAACCCTCTCTTTACATGATGGCGAGCAAAATTGCCCACCAACTGCTACTGAAGGTGAGTCAGGAACTACAGCATCTTCTTTGTCAAATTCTCCCAAAGATATTTTGCTCATAATGTTCATAAATGATCGTAACAAAGTATCAAGTCTTTGGTGAAGTGTGAGTAGGAATATGTGAAATCCCTGCAGATCCCTGAGAGCAGCGCGGAAACCAGCGCGGAACGCATGAACAACAAACATTACGTCGTTCGTAGATACATCAGTTTTGTCCGTGTCTTCTGATGGAGGACATCCTAGTTTCCCTCCAGTTACATCAAATATCAGGTTTGAGGCAAATTCAGAACTGTTGAGTAACAACTCAATCAACTTGGGGTAATTCACCTGATCATTTGCACGTTTTCCAGCAGGTGGTCGCCGAGGAACACCAGAATCAATGGCTACTATGTTGATGTCTGGAGAGAGTGATTCTTCGGATGTTTGAGTTACAAGTTTGATGTGAGGAGATATTGGAGATTCTGAGATATCTGAAAGATCAGGGGAATGTGATATGAAACCAGGATCGTGAGAATCGAGTCTGCAATCTACTGAAGTTGACCTTCTTTCTTTCTGAAAAGCCGATATCATCTTTGGTCTATATCGGTCAATTGCAGAATCAACAGCGGCTTCTAGCATATCTGTATTTGCACATATAGTCTTTCCAGCCAACAACAAATTCGCTGGATTTCCACGCCATCTAAGCTCACGGCAAGGCAACCTATCTTCATTTCTGATCACAAGGTCCAGCATCAGCACCCTCCCAAGACCTTCTGATGTTCTTTCTGCAGATTCCTTTGAGTTGAATGCAGTAGAGCTTTCAAGCAATGGTGAACCGTGTACATAACTGCAACAACATGCTGAACATTGAGAAATAATAATCATAATAGTTCAAGTGCTTCCAAAACTTGGATCATACCTCATAAAGAAGAGACACCGGCTTAGCTCGAGTGCTTCCAAAAGTTCAAAACATGTCACCTCGCCAATTTCATCACCCTCAGAATTTGCTGCTTCTCTAGCTCTTTCTCCAGCTTCCTTTATTTGTTGCCATTCAAGACTGGTATTGTGAATGACTCTACCCTGCATCTTCCAATTAATAGAGGAAAATGAATATGGAAGAAGTGTACTCTACTTGTGTTATGAAACCTTAGGGAACAACCTGTGGAGTTTGGACTCCCAACCACTTGGCAAATTCGTAGCCAAGGCGTTCAGACTGTGTTGCCATTCTTGATGGTGATATCTTTATAACTGCTGCAGCTTCTTTTGGACAAATATCAGCATTCCCAGGGAGATTGAAAAAGGCAAAGAAGACAACTCCTCCAGAATTTACAGTTACCTATGTGCACACAACTGAGGAGACATTAATCCAGAAATTAAGAGAATACACATTGGTTTACATGTGCAACAACTTATGTTAACAATCCACAAGAAGTCAACCCTGTTTGGTATGTGATCCTCAAGAATTGACCACAAAAAGTATTTAGCGTACTGGTGCTTGTGCACAACAATTATAGAAAGCAATTAACCTCGAGAGCTTTGTTCATCTCATCTTCGGATTGTTCATTGCTACTACCGTGTTCAGTGTGGTGCAGTGAAGAGAGCATGTCCCAAGAAAAAGTGCTCGACTCAATGTCCAACATTGCAGCCTTCCCAAGCCTCTCCCACAATCTAATTTCTGTCTGATCAGGTTGCAGCTCCAGTTTTGGATCCTCCACAACCTCCAATGGTTCTATAACGCTGAACCACAATCATGAACATTAGCAACAGTCACAGACTTCACTTCTTAACCACGCCCCACCAAAAGGTAAAGAAAACAACAAAAGTTCCCTAGATTTTGAGTGGTGTCTTCCAAAAAATTAAGAGTTTTACTTTGGTAATCAGCCCAATAAAGGTTTCTATTAAAGTTAACACAGGTGAACACCAAAAACACCTAAAGAAAATTGTATCTAAATTTTCCCCTCCAAAGTTACAATACTAACCAAGAATTAGACGACATTCTGATTGAATTGCGGTGAGGGAAGCCAGAAGGACGATGTTTTGCAGTTCGCTTACGAACCAATTGGAGCCATTGCGTGAACTTAAACGCAGGCCCTGCAGTGATATCTCCCAACATATACAAAGCCTGCATTACACAATGATCGATCCATGCTGTTGCACTCGCAGTTTCAAATATCATAATCACACAAATTTAAAACACCCACAAAATAAATAAATATCATACCCGAGAAGTCACAGTTAGAGGCAATGGGGCCTCAATCTCAGTCTCAGAATCGTCACTTTCGAGTTCCAATTCCCTCTCTTGGCCTTTTCCCTGCAATGTCCACTCCCACATGCAAAACGTTAACAATGTTCATGAACAACACCAATCAGATCCAATCATGGATCTACCGCCACCGATTAGTGCAGATCACAATCACAATGAAATGAAATGCAAAACATGCATGTGATGCAATCATGTAATGTAACGTAAGATCTAAAAGAAAGCCATGATGAAGAATAGAAAGAATCACATTATATCAATGGTGGTTATAACATTTTTCATTTTTCCAAAAATATTGTATTTTTGTATTGTGAATGAAGATGTTGCGTAGATGAAAGAGGGTATTAACCTGGTTTTGCTGTTTTGCCATATGGTATTGGTATAGGGTATTAAAAGATGGTTTTTGTGGGAATGTAAAGTCAAATTAGAAGTGAAAAATTGCACGAAATAGCAGGCAAAGTAATCTGCTTTTTTTAAGGAGAGAGAGAGAGAGACAGAGAGAGAAATGGGAGGGTTGTGAATTATGATAATGATGATGGGCACTTCATGCACATAGCTTTTTGAGTTGAGACTCAACACACTTCACAAAGTTGTTCTACAACAAACTTTGAATCACAAAGTTGTTAACTTTGAAAAGTTTGAGTTGGTTGTTGTGTGGTGTGGTGGTGGGTCAGTTAATTGAACAGAGAAAAAGCTGAGTGTGGTTGGGATTGATAATGGAAGATTAAGGTTTTCAGCAACCAGATCATGTGCCACCACTCCACTCTGCACTATCTAGTTAACAGAACAGGGATGTCTTCACATTCATTTTTTTAATTTATATTTTCCTCATTCTTTTTAAAATAAATTATTTTTTCATAATAAAGTTTTGAAACTCACATATGTTGAAATAATTCCCATAATAAAAATCAACAAATTTAATTATTTAACATACTGATGAAGTTTTATCATCGGTGTTCAGATCTTCCAACGGTCCTCTTTGTCCCCCCAACTCGGTGCTGCAGGGACCAATTCTTTTTTTAGTGTAAGGTATATATATTAATATGGATTTTATTATTATCTAAATCATTATAAATTAAAATCTGTGTTGATGTAGTTTCATTTCAAAGTACAGATCAAAAGGTGATTTTTCTTTTTTGGGTCGTGGGGAGCCAACATATTCAAAAATCATAACTTTACTAATTTAGAAGAGAATGTTCTTCTGCTCTTTGCACCACCCTTTTATTAAGAAAATTTATGAATTACACCGTCATTCCTTTAGATTTTCTTTCACCGCTACCTATAATACAAATATTATATATATATATATATATATATATATATATATATATTTTTATGTTTTTATTTTACTTACATTTTTAAAATACACTTTAAAATATATTAATGTATTTTAAAGGTTTAAAATAAAAATAGTATACTCATAATATATTTATTTTATATTTTGAAAAGTCCATTGATACTATTAAAAAGACTATAATATTAAATAAGTTGCTTAATTGATGTCAATTGTCAAATTTTCATTATGTTTAATTATTTTAGGCTTAAATATTTTTTTGGTTCTCATGGTATAGTGTTTGATGCAAATGGTCTTTATTTTGACAGAATGTTTAAAATGATCCTCAATCTTACCGAATGTTTAAAATGATCCTCATTCTCGCAATCATTCTCGCAATTAGTGTTTTTTTTGTTTTTTTTTCTGTGACACCGTTTGAATCATTAATGGAGCAGGAGCATTGTACATGTGACACAGATTGTACTAAGGTGTGTTACGTGCCACCTGTACAATGCTCCTTTAACCTTTAATGATTACAGCGTCACAGAAAATGACCAAATAAAACACGAATTGCGAGAATGAGAACCATTTTAAATATTCGGTAAAAATAAGGACCATTTTAAATATTCTCTCAAAATGAGGACTATCCGCAACAAACACTGACGACCAAAAAAATATTTAAGCCATTATTTTAAAATTTAAAATGAGGAGGAATGCCCCTCATTTGAAAAACTTAATAAGACAACATTTTAAAATGAAACTAATGCTATGGAAATAAATTATTGTTTAAAAAAGAATAACTAAACGAAAATAATCACGATAATTTATTAAATAAACGAAGCCTGAAATATCAACTCCAAATAATATTACAATAATCTTAATCTACTATGTTTGTTAATTTGAAAATATCACACTCAGAGCAATTTTAGCAGCCTAAACATACATTTATTTGCAACCTCTGCTCATGTGGTCACTCCAACAACTTATTTTAACAAGACAGTGTAATCTTTTCTCTCAATGTTGTCGGAAATAGGACCCAAACAAAAAATATATAGATGATTTTTTCGTTCAAAATGTTTAATCTTTCACTATTTTATAGTTTTTTTCTTCTTTCTTTGGATGTAGAAAAAAAAAATTCAAATTAAAGGACTAAAGAAACCATCAATACCAGCTATACCTATAAAGGATGAGAGACACAAACAAGACACTCACTTTGCTGCTTTCAGCATGCAAAAACATCAAATTCGAATACTAAATTGATAGGTCTTACTTTTTTTACATCTTTGTACGATAAAGGGCTATTAAAGCAAACCATTTCAGCGCACGTTTCTTGCACAGAAGAGAAATAGGATCAGAATCAGAAGTGAGGCCAATGAATTTTTACAAGCTCTCTTCAAGAAATGATTTTGTCTTTAGCTGAACCAACAATTCAGAGATGACATGGATTTCCATGGGAGAGAACAAACAAAGCATAGTTTTATCATATTTTTACAACTCTGATACTTCATACTACTAAGAACAGTATAATAGTTCAGAAAAGGAAGTGGTTGTCAAAAGATAATTTTGCTACATCTATACAACATTTGGTTGTAAAAATTATGTGACAGTCAAAGGTTGATGGAATAAAAGTCAACGCCTGAGAGGCTATAGATAGAACCCTAGTTTAGGGTCATCACCATGGTGAAGCTGTTTGGCACTGTTAAGGGCCATGATTAAAGTATGTACAGTTGGAAAGCTTCTTATCAGACACTCCATTTTCTCTTCATTCTTGAAAATCACAATGTTGTCTATGGACAAAGCAAAACACCAGTATGTGAATGTAATAAGTATGATTTAGATGTGCATTTTACTGAAAAAAAAAAAAAAAGACATTTTGAATTCTCTTACAGGATCCATTTTACATTTTGACAGTCAAATGAACAAACAAGCACTGCATCATGGAAGTAAATTGCAATGTGACTCATATTTCCAACTCTCCCCTTAATTTTCTTTTGAAATTACATTAAATTTAATAGTTATATAGTACAAATTTAGGCTTACTTACAATGTCTCAACTAGATTAGAGAAAAAACTAAGTGGTGTCAGAAGATTTCAGGCAGAGGCCTATCTTCCAAGAATGACTTGAACAAAACAAAAGATCTTTCAGGCTGTGAGAAAGGGGCTTCATGAGAGGCACCTCTCACAGTAGCAAATGAGAGAATACTGCCATAAACTTGAGTCCATCCACCAACCTAAACAAAAAAATTGTAAACTTTCATTAGTTCATGATTTATATATATTAAAAAAGTTGGATTATATTTCATTAAGCAGTATTAGTATGTACCTGCTGGCCTTCAAACCAGACTCTGTAGGGGACTGTTGTATTCAGTCCTAGTTGTCTAGCCAGCTTTTGAACTAAGGTGCGGCTTCCAGTCAGTGGAATCACTGAATCTTGATCTCCACTGTGATGAACAATAACATGCTTATGTTAATTTGTACATGGTATTTGAATTTGAAAAGCATACATATGAAAGTTGAAGTTCAAGTAACTGAAGTAACTACAATGAACACGGAGAAGGAAATAGTTTTGGTGTATTATACCTGTAAATTAAGACCCGAACTCCAGATTTTATGAGTGATCCAACAATAGGGAGTGTAGGTTTCTCCAGGTTGAGCATATCATAGTCCAAAATGCTGTTGCCAACACAATGTCACAATGCATGTTATTGGGATTGGTAATATTTTCAAAGCAATTTTACTATGATTACTTATCTTTCATGACCAATTAAGCAAATCCATTAGGGTAACCAACTAGATTGATGAATGATAAACTTTTTCTTTTTCCAATTTGTTGAGTTTTGAAGAAATTACTTGTTGCAGACATCCCATTTTTGGACTCCGACAAGCTTGGCATGGAGAGCCTCTTGTACATCTTTTCGGTTCAAGTAATTAGTAACTTTGTCATCTACACATACATCTATGCTCTCATTTGTTTTCTGTTTGGCAAGAGGTGTAAAGTTCTTTAAGATATAATGAAACAAGACAATTTGAAAATCGGAATAACCAGAAGTATCATAGCTGAAAAGTGATATTAGAAACATCCATAAGGAAAGAAAAATGAGAAAAAAAAACAAACTCACTTGGCCTTGAGGACAAATTGCTTTGGATTGTGAAAGCACTGATGAAATGCAAACATCAAGCGTGACATCATATTTATCCACAAACTTACTGGTTTCTCTGGCTACTTGCCTCAAAACCTTTGAACAAAGCGGAGAAATGGAGTCTCTGTAGTATTCACTGACGTATCGGGAATAGTTACAGCCTGTAGTGAACAATTTGTACGTTGAATCAGATATCAAACCGTGAGACCAGAAGAACTCGGCCCTTGAATTCAAGTCAGTGGCATATTCTAGAACTGGATTACCCAACTGCAATGAAAGACACAACCTTGGCATTATACATTGTTAGAAATGTCCTAAGAAAGAAGCATGGTTGATAAATAAATGGTGTGTATGTTACTTACGGCTATGCCTTTCAGATTGAATAACTTCTCCTTTTTGTTTATTTCAATCATGAGCTTTGCAAGTTGTGGAACATAATGCCCTGATGTTTTTTGACAAAGAAAAGTTTGTGATAACAGATAATAGCGATTGTTTCATGTGTAACTGGCATTTCGAAGTTTGAGTTTTTTCTAGAAATGATGACTGAACAGTGACGTGGCATGCATACCTGCATAGCTTTCACCTGCTAGAAACAAATCTCTGTGCCTGAATTGAGGGAACTTGTTGAACCAGCGTTGCAAGAATACAAGATTGTCCCTGGCTTGAGAAATGAAAATTACTGCTTCAGGAGACAGAAAGGAATAATGGCTGTGTGTGTATTCAAGGACTGTGATGTTGAAATCAGAACAATAGCATTCTATTGTAAGGACAAGGGATGAATAATCAAAGAGAGTACATCATAGCATGCAAAAGTGGTGTCGCATTTTTAGCACTAATTGCTGTTTTGTCTCAACTTTTTAAAAGCTTAAACATCATATGTAGAGTACGTTCCTTTTTTGACAGAAGATATGATTTAAAGAAGCTTTCTAAAGAAGAGCTTATTTGTCTCAAAAGATTAAAAAAACAATAAAATGAACAAACTTCCAAAGCAATTGATAATGGAAGGTAGATTACCTGTTGTCTCATCATTCACAGTCTCATAGGAAGAGCCACCTTTAGCATAAGAGAACCCCACCCCAACTGGTGTCTCCAAATACAAAATGTTTGTCTCTGCATTACAATGCAACTCTTATCATATTGCAGCAATTCTTGCACTTATAATGGAATAATCAGTGCCTCCATGGATTACCTCTGTTCCAACTGTACTCGTTTTTAATCAAAACTTTCCCATTTGGTCTAAAAGGTCCATTTTCAGAGAATGCACCCACTCCAAGAGAAGAACACCCAGGTCCTGTACAAAACAGAAATTAGCTTATACATTTAAAGTCTTTCTAGAAAATTTTAAAAGCATATTCTGAAACTAAATGGCCTATATTCTACACTGATTATGCATATATTTTCTTATCCAAAGTCTTGAACTTATTCTGTTTTTTCAGGTTGTGTTGCATAAATATAGTTGTACCAAGATAGAGATTGCAGACCTCCATTGAGCCAGAGAACAAGAGGCTTTGAAGATGGATGAGTTTCTGATTCAACAAAATAGTAAAAGAGAGCTTTGTGTTTGAGATCATCCACTGTAACATATCCTGAGAACTGTTGGAAGCGTGTGTTGGGTTGTCCAGGAAGCCGAACAATTCTATCTGCATGATTAGAGAGACAGAAAATCTCCAAGGAAAAGCTCAATTGAAGCAACACCACAGTCACTGCCATGGTTTTCCATGTTGGCAAGTTCTTCATTTTTCACAAAATGAAGAGAGGCAGAGCAGCACCAGAAAGAGAGAGAGGTGTGTGTTGCTTTTAAATTGGTACAATGTTACTCAGTATTTACTGCATGAGGGTTAATTGTGGGCCACTTAGTGATTGGGAGCTGCTTTTAAATTCATTCTATGATTACAGTTCTTGCTTTATCATGTTTTTTCCTTGCAGGCTTGCTAGAAAACGGTGTTGAAAGTGATGTATGAGGGGTATAAATCTTAGTGTATCGAGTCTGTCTATACTGTGAAGCAAAAAAAGAAAAGTTGTATACATTGTTGGGCCTCCAAATACTAGAATAAGAGTCTGTTTATAAAGTTTTCTGCTATGAAAAAGAATTTAGCTATTGGAATGTGGGCTACCTTGAGAATTACAGTGTGTGAATGTTCTTTTAGACTTCTAGTTCTACTTTTGCGTTTTCCCCCTCTCTTTAGTGTTGATGCATCAAGCATAAATACCTTGTAAGTTGTAACCTTTTTTGTTTTTTTCACCACACACACCAACATGGTAGTGTTAAAATTACTAATGTTTTATGATTACAAAAAAAGTAACTCATTTTTTCTGCATTCTGAGTCACCAGAGAATATGAGTACTCAGCAGCTTGGGGATATTGCAGGTTGTATGCAGAGAGATACACGGTTTGTTTTTGGTTTTCCCGAAAGCTTGTTTGATTGATGAACTTTTTCTTGATGCAAAGTACGGGCAAGATTTTGCACAGCTACAAAGTGGTTACAGCATGGAGATTCCAAGAAAAACTTAACAATCCTACTCTTGTAATTGACCACTATATCGTAGGATGTCAGAGAAGCTAGTGATATAGTGTTCTCAAATACATCATTGACCATCAATTTTTTCTTTAAGGATTATACTTCCCACTTATTTTCTTTTCTACTTGTCTTCCATGCAAAGAGTTTTATGTCATATTTGAGTACTTAGCAATAGTAAGCTCAATGATGATAAGATTTGTGTTAGGTTTTAGGATATCAGCATAGTCGAGATATCAAAGTTCAGAAAGTGATGTGTAACATGAACTTATTTTACCGATTTGAAACTTGAATGTGGAAAGGGAAAATGAAATGAGGTGGTTAAGGAGTTTTCTTTATGTTGTTATGTGGGGGATGAACTGGTTTCCTTTGACCAGTTGTGAAAAGGCTTTTCTCATAATAATAGGGTAAACCTTGATTCTTTTCTTTTCCTTTTTCTTCCAAACCTTTTTGTCCTGCTGATACAAAGCAACTACCCTCCAACATAAATCACTTCTCTTTTTCTTTTCATATACAAACTCACATGCCAACTTTTTCATTCTTCAGGGGGGGCCTCCCTCAATTTATCACTTCACCAGCTGTGTTAAATCAATTTATGGATCTTTATGGTTTGGAAAACATATTCCAGGTACACTTATAACTTAGGAAAAAAAAAACATGTTCGAATCATAATGTAATTGCAACCAAGTCTAGTCACTGAACCACTGTATTTACCAAACTAAGGAAGAAAAAAAGATGAGAAAGGGCTATAAGCATTATAGAACAAACAAGGTATAAAAAGACAAATATGATGTACATATGGTGGGGTTTATGTATATGCATGAAGCTCAAAGAACTGGTAAAGGAGAAAAAAATGGTCCCTACCTTCATAGCTTTTGCAGAAGGCTTCAGATTTTTCATGATTAGATGCACTATAGCGTCACTGGTGTATGTGTATTGTCAACTTTCTTTCAACTCTCAAACACAAATTCTACTCCCACCTAACACCCACCCGATTCAATGTTCGTTCTCTATGCTTAGGGAAATTTATGTGACATCAACATGGCTTAATATTATAATAACGTGAAACGGTGGAAGTGGTTGGGTAGTGTTTTGGAGCATGATAATGTGTTGCTGAGTAGAAAAGAAACTGCTATTACTTTGTTCAATCTTTTGGTTTTCTAAGCGTAAAAGATAAAGAGTGGAGAAAAAAAAGCTGATGCACTTTTAAGTGCAAATTCCTTTTTTTTTTATATCCGGAGTATTATCATGTTGAGAATAATCCAATGTTGGAAAATAATTAAAATATGAGTTTAAGTATCATGTCTGGCTGGTAAATAAAATTATACAACATAAAAGAATAAAAATCTATAAATTAAATATCTTTGAAAATTTGATTTAGTGATGCGTATGAACGAGGTAATTCAAGAGAATAATTTATTTATTTAAAGAATTTAAAATTTTTTTAAGAAAAATAACATGTTTGGATGAAAAAATTAATAAAGAAATTAAAATTGAGAAATATAAAAGAAAGTATTTCAAATAACTAAAATAAGTTTGAAATTCACCGAAAAAAGAAAGAAATTGAAATTTTTCAAGTTGTGGAATTGCTAATTGGTTAAGATAAGTCGATTTGGGTCGAAGATCAAGCCAAACTGAAGATTGAGCAAAGTCAGGACAAAGGTCTAGTAGGGTTGAAAGTTGAGTTAGGTTAGGTCAAGTCGGGACGAAAGTCAAGCTAGGTCGAGACAAAAGTCAAACTAGGTCAGCCTGGGTCGAATCGAATCGAATGAGACATTTTAATTTCTTGAAATTATTGAAATTCCTCGTCCAAACATAAGTTAAAAAGTGATGTGAAATCTTTGGGTGACATAAAGGAGTACCTCAAATTTTGAGTTAGAAGTAATGTTAAATTCTTATAGAGTTGGACTCGATTATAGTCTTATGGCTTCTCTACAATTTTTTATAGGAATTTGTTTTGAGTGACATAAAGGAGTACCTCAAATTTTGAGTTAGAAGTAATGTTAAATTCTTATAGAGTTGAACTCGATTATAGTCTTATGACTTTTCTACAATTTTTTATAGGAATTTGTTTCCTCCTATGCTCCAAAAAGACGTATAGAAACCAAAACCTTCGAACCAAACCAAGCATACTAAAATTAAGTTTTAAGTAAATGAAAAAATTATTTACTCTTAATTTTTATAAAGCAAGAAATCTTTCAGTTTTAACCACCATTTCCATTGTAGTTTTAGCTTGATAAAATTATGTTAATAAGTTAGAAAGAAGAGGAGAGATAGAAAAATGTCTTTAAGGTTTTTAATTGAATAGGATGGGAATAGTTTGTGGTTTGGCATATTAAGTTTTCAGTTGGTAACTACAAAGGCAAAATTACATTAAATCCTAAAATTGAGATATGACTCGACTACAGTGTGAAAAATTCTTACTTCCTTTTGCATTCAATCAGAGAAAGAATGGTGTGAAAAAAGAAAAACACGTTGGGAAAAGGAAAATGATATAATTGAAGTTCATACATAAATTAACCTTAAAATTCATTAAAAGCAATAGCTTCACCTTTTATCTAATGTCTCAAACAGCACTTCAACATCATCGTATTAGTCACACAAAAACACAATAAATATATATATATATATATATATATATATATATATATATATATATATATTGACTAAAATGAATTAAAAAGTCTAAACATAAGGATCACGGTACTAATTAAACAATTAAACCTAAATATGTTACATGAATATTGATCGAAACTATAGAAATGTGATGGTTGAATATCACCCCATAATTTCTCTACAAACAATACCACACAGTACTGTTTGTTGAACTATTAGTAAATCTATAATAATGAAATATTTCAAGGTTTTGTCTCTAAGCTAATGGTTCAATGAGTACAATTTTGGTTGAATAATTATAATTACATTACTTTACTTTTAATGTAATATTCTGAATAATAATATTCAGAAAAAGATAACACAATAATTATAATTTCATAACAAAGAATGTTGTTGACACAAGAATTTAAGTTAGAGCATGCTGCTGTTTAATTTCCAATTTGAAAGAAAAGCAGAAAGAAAATTAAGCACTTGAATATGAGAAAAAGGTAACATCACCTAACATCTTTACCTACAAAACCAAATGAGACGCTTATGCTTTGAAACAAAAATAAAAGGCTTTGGGGCAAACCAATTATGAAGTTGAAGAAAATCACAATGGAAAAATAAAGAAATGATATTAAGCTGCTTCAGTTGCTTTGTTCTGGTCCACTTTTTTCTCTTGAACCAGTTTCTCTATTAAATCAGCTGCTTCTTGAACTGTTGAGATGTTCTGAGACCCATCTTCCTCAACATTGATGTTAAACTCTTCCTCCAAAGTCATCACTATTTCCACCTACCACAACATTACAACAACAACAATTATTCATTCTACCGACTTATAATACAAATTCAACTCTTTCACTCACACATCACAACACAACAAATTTCCCAACAAGATGGAAGGTGTTTTTTTTTTCATCTAATATATTAGAAGTGAGTTTTAAACCTAACTCAATCCCACAAAACTAGCTATTAAAGCGAGGATTACACTCACTTATATATTGTGAATTGGACTTATCTCTAGTCGATATGGGACTTCCAACACACTCTCTCACGCAGAGATATATTCATCTCGCGTGGGACTAGAAATTAGTGGATGGTCGGTTAATGGTCCGATAGCGGATGAAACAAAATATCCAAAAAATCTCGTTAGGATAGACTCTAACCTAACTCTGATATATGTATAAGCCATGAAAAAGAAAAAAAACTTAGAGAACTTTCTTACTTCTCATATTGATTTATCAGAGACTTGTTGAATATATAAAATACAATATCTCATGATATAAAAGAAAAAGTAAAATATAAAATATCATCATAATACATAATATTTATAATAATAGAAGAGAATAAAATATATTATATATCTGTGAATAAAATTAAGGGTTAAATATGTTTTTGATCCATTAACTTTCAGTGAATTTTGGAATTAGTACATTTTGAAATTTTGGACCAATTTAGTCCTTCATCTTTCGAAATACATGGATTTAATATTTTTAATCAAATTTTGTTAGGTTTATTTAATGTTTTGTATGCATTTTAGGATTGTATTTGAGTTGTTTATATTATTTGACATATTTTTGCTTTAATGTTAAGTCAAATACTATTATAAAACGCGTTTGAAATGTCAAATAAACTTAACAAAATTTGATTAAAATGACTAAATCCACGTATTTCAAAAGATGAATTACTAAATTGGTCCAAAATTTCGAAATGAACTTATTCAAAAATTCACCAAAAAGTTAAGGGACAAAACCATATTTAACCCTACAATTAAAAACAAAAGATAGGTAATATATCTTAGCAACGGCATATAGCCACACAGTTTTGTTTTTCATGCTAAATATTATAAGTAAAGCCTCTGAATCAAATGTAGCAGAAAACAATGTTTTATGAAAGTTTTGTGTCTTACCGTGTCAAGGGAATCAGCACCAAGATCTGAAAATTTGGTGTCTGGGGTAAGCTCGGATTCTTTGGGGAGAGCAAGTTGTTTCCTCACAATATCACACACCTTCTGTAATGTTTCTGGTTGTGCCTGCACCTGCCCAATTAACAAAACTCAACCTTTAACTTCTGTCATTGCAAATTTTGAGGGAAAGAGTACTCAGAAGGGACCAAAACTCACTGCACAAATGCGAAAACGGGAGGATCTCAAAGAAGGGAAGCTTCTCCTGTTCCATCCCACACAAACTGCACCAAAAGGTGAAGTTTTGTAGCACCCCTGCATGTTAATTTCCAGTACCCAAATGAAATCATGTTCCTTTATACACATTTCAAACTTTCACTTGCATTGATATTCAGAAATTTGAATTGGGTTTTTCAAGGTACTTTATACTAGAATAATTGAATGAAATATGAAAGAAGTGAGTTGAAAAGAGTGAGAGAGAAATATGATGTTATAAGTTTTGTTGTTAGCAGTTGTAAGAAATTGAAGTTTTGGAACCTGTGAGATGGCTGTAGAGAAGTTGAGAGAGGGTTGGAAGGTGAGAGAAGTGGCTGAAAGAGATGCCATTGCCTTTGTGATTGAAGGTAAGGTTTTGGGTGCAGAGAGAGGGAAATGATAAGAGATAGGGTTTGGGTTTATGAAGTGAGAGTGTTGAATATTTGAGGCAACTTGTGTGTAGTTTGTGCTTAGTTGGAAAGTAAAGCATGTGTTTTGGTGTATAGTGGATGAAATCAGAGAGGGGAATGAAGGAGTGGTTGAGGTTGCTCTTTCAATGAAGATTCTATCCATAACTGAGGTGGCAGTTATCAGTTACTTTATACTGTGTGAATCATCATCTTACTAATTTAGCAGCAAAATGGAAAGAAGTAACATACTGGAGTCAATTTCCATGCTACATGTCTTATGTCTTATAAGAGAACAAGTTATTTCATTTCATACAAAAAATAATTATGAATAAATTTATACAATACATCGTGTTTATCTGGCACATTTTTACTTCATATAAAAATTTAAACTTATACATAAATGTTGCTCTGTATCAAAATAAAATAACTCATCTTAGTTAAAAAAACTATACCCATAATATTTTTTAATTTTATAATTTTAGTATGCAATAATCTCCCTCTTAATAATTGTCCATTGAAATCGAACTTGTCACCTTGATTTTGATACTAATTGATGGATCAAGTGTTCATTATTAAACCAAAAACTATAACTATTAGTAAAAGACGATTTTTTTTTTAAGTATAATGGTCCAAGCACCACGATTTGATTGTGATTTGACCCACTTGAGTTCCATCATGGAACAATTGATACTACCTGCAACATTTTTTCCTTAACAATTGTCACTTGAAAGACCTCATAGTGGTATCAATGTCAATAGTTCATCCTGGGACGGTTTAGAAGAGTACGGTACAAAGTGGGTGAAGGACCCTAATATTTAAGGATTCCTTGCATCAAAAGTCTTTTATTTCAGGAAAGCGTGTCTAATTGTAGAATGCAGTACAAATAATAGTCGCACTAGATACTTGTTTGAGAGGGAGGTGTCTCATTGCCTTAAGGTTTTGGGTTAGAATTAGTGTCTTGGTCTCTTATATGGGTTTGGTCACGACTTATTGGTACCAAATCTTTCGGTGTCTCCTTTATGAAAAACCTATCTGTGGTACTAGAGTTGATAGTTAATGATCGACTCAAACAAATGCAGTATGATCCCTGTATCGAAAATCTTACTGGTAAGAATTTCAGATAAACGTGTCCCATTAAGAAGAACAACAGTACATAAACGAGATACTCATGATTGTACTAATGTGGAAGGGTCTAAGTCCCACATATGGTAGAAATAAGAAAGTGGAGCTTCATATAAGAATGAAGACTCGTAATTTTATTGTCTTAAGGTTTTGGATTAAAAGATGTGTCAATCCCTTACTTAACTTATATCTCATTAATATTGTATCTCCTTAGTGAACCAAACTTAACAAAAATTGATTATATATATATATATATATATATATATATATATATATATATATATAATCTTTCGATGATGATAACGCATGTGTGAAACATAACCTATCGATGTTCATATTTTGAAACCAAATATATTACCTTATGTCTAGGAAGAGAAGGAGCTAACAAAATATAATTAAGTTTATAAGACAAACTTACTTGATGAAACGTGTACATCAATGGCAAAGTATAATTTATTTTAGGGTTAAATATGTTTTTGGTCCCTTAACTTTTAGTAAATTTTGGAATTAGTCCATTTTGAAACTTTGGACCAATTTAGTCCTTGATTTTTCGAAATACGTGGATTTAGTCCTTTTAATCAAATTTTGGTAGGTTTATTGGATGTTTTGTACGCATTTCAGAATTGTATTTGAGTTGTTTATACTGTTTGACACATTTTTGCTTTAATGTTAAGTCAAATACTATTATGAAACGCGCTTGAAATGTCAAATAAACTTAACAAAATTTGATTAAAAGGACTAAATTCACGCATTTCAAAAGATGGAGGACTAAATTGGTCCAAAGTTTCAAAATGGACTAATTCTAAAATTCACTGAAAGTTAAGGGACCAAAAACATATTTAACCCTTTATTTTATTTATTTATTAATAAAATAAGTAGATAATTTAATAAAAAATCCTCAATGGAAATAAATAGTTTATAATATAAGTGTGGTTGAGTTAAAATTACATAGTGTTTTTTTGCTGACCTTCCACATTTGAAATAATTTTAAGTAGAATTAAATAAAGTTAATAAGGAGATAAAACTCTCGCTAACACTTTGTTTAAGTATAAAAACATAGATGTGAGTGGTTGATACAAAAGAAATATAAGCAAGGGAACTATTATTTTGTAATACAATAAATTTTTATACATACTTTATATCTATCATTTTTTTCCTTTTGTACATATATAAAAGTTATTTTTTTTAATGACTAAAATATGTGTTACGTAAAAAAAAAAAACATTTTTTATATAATAATCGTGAAGAATGAAAGTGGTGCATGAAAAATGGAAAGGTTACAGAGTCAAAAGCTAACAGAAATAGCCTCTGTATAAGAAGACTGCGAAAATAAGGGACATGAAAGCATCACACTCACATGATTTACGTTTTTTCTACTTCATTTTCACCCTTCACACACCCTTTCTAACCACAAACCCTCCCACTCTGTCGCCCATCTCAGGCAACAACATTCTATTTTCCCATTTCTGTTTACAATCGACATAAACATAGTCACACAAAAACACAAAAAAAAACTCTCTTGTCAGGTCTCAATGGCTCCCTCAGACCAATCTCGCCACTCTCTTGTTCCTGGATTCTTATACTCATCAAAAACACTGTCCCATTTGAGTAATAACACCAATCATGGGTTACCATTGCTACCATCATCATCATCATCGTTGCCAGCGCAAAATGGGGCCAAGAATCCTGTGATCCTTTCACCAAAAGAGAAAATCCGCATGTTTTCTCCTGCTTACTATGGAGCATGCAGTGCCGGCGGGGTCTTCAGTTGTGGACTCACCCACATGGCTGTCACTCCTCTCGATCTTGTCAAGTGCAACATGCAGGTTATTTTCTTTCCTTTTTCGGATCTCTCTTTCATTCCAACGGTATTTCAAAAGATGTCATCACAGGGATGAAAACAAAAATGTTGGTCCAAATGATAAGAAGCTTGTATTTTCTTAAACACTGTCAAGAGAAATTTCTTGTAAATAACATCTCCGAAACCTTGGTCTTTAACCAAGTTAAGACTTTGTGATCCATTTAGCAATTTTCATTTGTTGTTGCAATGTCGCGTATATGAGTCTTTCTACGTTCTGCAATATGTTGCTTAGATTTTGTGCTTTCAAAGTAATGCAGAAAGAAAAAGTTGTATTGTAGACATTAATGTTTGACGCTATTTTCAGATTGATCCCGTAAAGTACAAGAACATCACATCAGGATTTGGAGTGTTACTGAAGGAGCAGGGTGCTAAAGGTTTCTTCAGGGGATGGGTGCCTACTCTGCTGGGGTACAGTGCTCAAGGAGCATGCAAGTTTGGGTTTTATGAGTTCTTCAAGAAGTATTACTCAGACCTTGCAGGAGCCGAGAATGCAGTGAAGTACAAAACGATCATATATCTAGCTGGTTCTGCTTCAGCTGAAGTTATTGCTGATATTGCCCTTTGCCCTATGGAGGCTGTCAAAGTTCGTGTACAAACTCAGCCTGGCTTTGCTCGAGGTTTGTCTGATGGGTTGCCCAAGTTTATCAAGGCTGAGGGTTTTTCTGGGTATGCGTTTTCCTCTTTAACTATTCTGTATCAGTAGTTTTAGGTTTTGGAATTCAAATTTGATGAGTTTCACTTCATATCCAGGTTGTATAAAGGTATAGTTCCTCTTTGGGGCCGTCAAATTCCATGTAAGTTTTAACAATTCCATATTTGTGTTACCAGTTGATTAGTCTATGACAATTTTCATGTATCTAAACACACATTAAACTTGTGTGGGACGCAAAAGTTTGAAGCTTGCATGCATTTATTTGATTTCATGGTGATGGTGTCAGACACGATGATGAAATTTGCTTCCTTTGAGACGGTTGTGGAGATGATTTACAAAAACGTGATCCCAATCCCGAAGGAGAAGTGCAGCAAAAATAAGCAGCTTGGAGTGAGTTTTGCAGCTGGGTACATAGCAGGTGTGCTGTGTGCAGTTGTCTCACATCCTGCCGACAACCTCGTTTCTTTTCTCAACAATGCCAAGGGAGCCACGATTGGTGATGTGAGTCCTTAAATAACACACCACATTCACATAACACATTCTGTGATGTAATGTAATGTAATGTTTCATTGTCTTTAAACTGTTGCTGGATTTTCAGGCTGTGAAGAAGATTGGGGTGGTTGGTCTTTTCACTCGTGGCCTTCCTCTTCGTATAGTTATGATCGGAACACTAACCGGAGCACAGTGGGGACTCTATGATTCGTTTAAAGTATTCGTAGGACTGTAAGTAGCTATTATCGTACTATGTCCTTAGTTTCTATCACATCATATCTTTCTCCGAAAATGTCAAATGATATTTTTTGTTGTTTCCTTTTCTTCCAGGCCTACTACTGGAGGAAGTGCTCCTGCACCGGTTAAGTAGAAATCACAGATACTAGGGAAATGCGAAAGGGGATTTTTTTTGTCAAAAATAATCTATGTTCAGATTTTGTTCTTCGTTTATTTTTCTTCAAATTGTATTTGATTCTTAGCTCGGTTGTGAAAAGGAGAGAGAGAATCTTGTTTCCACGGGCATGAGAATTGTGTTTTATGGAATGTAGCAACTATTTTTCCTAATTTAAACTTCGGATCATTCTGCTCCAATACAAAAGCTCTACTCAAATATCTCAACGAATGAAGGAAGGTTTTATGAAAAGAAGAAAAAAGGAAACTTGTCTTGATCATAGAATATTTTCACTCCACAGCATCTAAAACTTGTTATAAATATGAAAGCTAGTTTCCATAAAAGGATTTGAAAAAACAATTACAATAAAGATAAATGGATGGTAGCAAAAGAAAGAGGCGACGTGTCTTGAACATCTACCCGTAAACTACATCATGGATCATCTTTATTTCTTCTTTGATCCAAAATAAATAAATAAATAAAAGCATCAGCACATCCGGTTTATTTAAGAAAAGAAAGAGGAGCCAACATGTTTTTACTATTGCTGTAAATTGCTGATAACAAAGCATCTTCTGTGATGGAAAGACTCTTCTTTGAAAATTCTGGAAAATGCAGGGAATGCAGAGCTTCTGTGCCTTTACGCTTGAATTCAATGCTCTTTTAAAAGTTTTTTTATATTTATTTTAATTAAATCACTTTCATTTTAAATATTTATTTATTTATTTTAAATAAACAAAATATTAAAAAATTTACGTAATTTTCTCAGTTAAATTATTATTTTTCATTTAATTTTAAAAATTAAATCATATTTCTGTTATCACATTTTTTAATTTAAATTTAAATATAATTTGTTATATAATTATATAATTGTTGTTATATTGTATTTTTTTATTTGAATCATTTTTTTTTAAATTAAAAACATCAAATATAACTTTCATAATATATTTTTTAAATAATAAATTATACTTTTATTAGTAACAAATAATATAAAAAGATAAGCTAATTTTTATTCAAAAGTTTAAATCCCAAAGATGATATATTACGATTTATAGAATTATATAATTGTTGTTATATTGTATTTTTTTATTTGAATCATATATTTTTATTTTATTTGTTTTTAAATTAAAAATATCACATATAACTTTCATAATATGAGAGTTATATATTACGATTTATACAAGTTTTTTTGTTATAAATGTTTCCCTTAATTTTTTTTAATTTATGAATATAATATATATATATATATATATATATATATATATATATATATATATATATATATATATATATAAATATATAGCCATAAGCATATCCTAAAATTTTACAATTTAACCGCATATGACCGTTTAGCCGTATTCTTGTATCCGTATTGCTTCGTAGAATAATAGTAATAATAATATATAGACAGATTGATATACAGTGAATGATATATTGTATAAAGAAAAGTTTACACCTAATAGTTCAAGAATTCTCATTTCAATCCATTATGCCTGAAGCTTCAAAAATCAATCAGAAAAAAAATAAAAATAGAAAAGAAGTCAACCTCAATTATCTTGGTATTGGCTTGCATTGTTGAGCCAAAAAAGGGATGCCCGCAATTTTGTTTTTCAGGACAAGACACGTATGACAACTTAATGAATAAATTCAATGTTACTGAACTTTTGGCAATCTAAAATTGTCATATATACACACACCTCACAAGACAACTAAATGTAAGATTGATATCTGTAAAACTAAAAAATAATGAGACACTCGGGAACAAAAAGAAAAGGGCGAAAATCTTTTTGCGGGTGGAAACTGTTTGTCCCTCTTGTATCCGCTGACTTCCTCTTGACAAAGTCATGATAATTCCTGCAACTACCCTGTGAAATGCACCTTCACCGCACATTATTCCAACTTTCAACGATTATTACTTGAGCATCAAATTTCTCAAACTTCAAATAAAACTTCAAACTAGCCTCATCAAAATCCAGAGCCTTATTTGGACTGATTTCGGTCTAAGTGCAGTGGATATACTGTATCAAATACAATCCTTGCAAACACATGCCTTACTTCTGGCAAGTCTCCACGAGCTAAGTAATCATAATCTATTTCTCTACCTTGCTTTGACGAATAATTCTCGTCAGCACTTACTCTCACACAGTCAAAAAAGTTTAGAGCTTTTAGGTGCATTGCTAATGGGATAAGCACCTGTCAAATTGTGAACGATTAACAGTATAATCTAAAGATGATAGCCAGGACCAATTAGCCAAATATAAATAGAGAAAGCCTTAAATTGCTGACCAAAAATCTAATTAGCATCCAATATCTGGTTTATGCGTTTAATTGACTTGTCTACCAACGTCATCAAATTGCCAATCAAGGAATTACAAACAAAATAGTTTAATTTTCCAAGAATATAATTCAATTTCTTACTCGTTATTTAGCAGCGCATTGATGTCAATTGTGCTATACAAGGATTACACTTTTTATCTTTTGTTTCTTTGCATGCTTGCATTTGAGGGTGTGTGTGCGCGCTATTTTAGGGAAACAATGAGTTTCTTTTTTATGGATTATGAACTAATGGCTTCTATCCTAGTTCAGTTCATCTACTGGGTGGCATTATCCAGAAGCATGTATAAAATCTATATGAATATACACACACACACACACACATGCTCACCAGATCTGAATAAGGAGCTTGAGGATAGCCAGCCAAAGCCCCAGAGACCAAATGCCCATTTGTCATCTGCGACAATGACTCTTTAACAGAATTAGCAAGATCCAGAATCTCACCTTCGAAATCCTCTTCATCCAGACCTGAAGGATCTAACAACTCATGAAATCTGGTATCATGTGGTTTGTTTATCCTCCTTGCTATGCTTATTGCTTCAGACAAATTTCCACCATTATGGAGTGCCAGGCTAAATGCAGCAACGACCGAGCAATCTCTTGGTTTATCACTCAACGCCTTGTGTAATGCTAGGACAGAAACCCTGAAAGCACAGATTCCCTATGAGTCTTGCTTTGGGGACCTAAGTAGCAATCAGCCTATAAAGATTTCTAATCATGCTATCAGATAGTTTTTAGAACCTAATCTTACAATTGAAGAAATATGAGAAGAAAAAACCCAATACTTACAGTATATAAAGCTGAGTTCAATCAAAAGCTCTCAAAGTATCAGTTTTAAAATAAATTTTTGAAGAGCCAAAACCTCCATTTAGAAAGAAAAATTAAAAAGGTTCATCAACGAAGAGAAGAAATTTCCCAGGTATAGGTGCAAATTCATTCATCTTGTACTTAATCTAATGGCATTAAGAAATAATCTCAATATAAGAGTCCGATAATAGCTATGGTGCACCTGAGGCAAAAGATGGAATAGATGATTATGGGCATTTAACCTAATGGTCAAAGATGATCTCTTCGAACATGGTAGTGTTTGAGATATTGGGCTTGAACCTACTTGGGACATCTTTTTAGGAGGGAAAAAAACTGTGTTCCAATTGCTCTAGAACTCTCTCCAAGTTATAAGCCCCATTGACACATGCCAAAAATAATTTTGGGCAAAGATATTATAGAGGATTCATGGCAACCATAGGCACTGGAAATATTTAACAAAGCAATGGGATAGTTACATAACTTGAAAAGCTTTCATAAAACAAGAAAACTGATGCGGATTACGAGCTTAACTCTGGAAAAAGAGTCAGGAGAATAACATTCTTTCTGAGAAATTTCACCGACAATAAAAAAGGAGAAAGGACTTCTAAATTTGATATTCATGTCTTCAAGGCCACGCCCTCCTAGGACAAGATCAAAAAAGAAAATTCCTTTATAGGTACAACGCTGTCATTCCCTTGTTTTTTCAGCATTATACATTACGTTTATCACATGTGGCTAACAAAGTAAAGCAATAAACAGACCACACTGTTCCACAGATCTTACCATAAACTGCTATGACATGGACGGTTTGGTGCCAAAAGTTTATCCACATTGTAGAAGAAAGACTGCAGAAAAAATTCAAGCAGATCCAATAAAAATATGTTCAAATGCGATGCTAAGAATCTATCAACTCAAATTAATACTCAAGTAACACGTGCAACTATCCTGAGATAATCTAATAAACCACATTCATATTGAAAACAAAAATCCCAACCCTTCATTAGTTGTTCAGAACTTGAAAGTCTTTTTTCTTTTTAATAGAAGGAAATGGATGTCTTTAACGTTCATACCCTAAAAATATTTGAATAACAATGAGCGTCTGGTGATGAGAATACACAAGTTTTGATACAAATAAGCATTTTTAACGAAGTGGAAACAAGGAATTCTCCATGCTAGAGTCTAATTGTTATTTCCAAGTATCCACGAAAGCAAAGAATAAAAATTATTAGTTTCCAAACAAATATATACGTTTTAATGCACAACTTGATAAATATGATACATGTTCTAAGTTTAGCAAAGTTATATTCTGTATGTTATCCCCACTAGACTAATGCCAGTAAAAAATTTTAAATTGCCGCATGTTATAAAGTCTGAAGTTCCTAAAGAAGGACGGAGTTACCAAAAGCAAATTGGTTCTTTTGTCCCGTCTTCGAAATCCACCGCGGACAAAATAAGCAGCCTGTAATATCAAATCTGAATTAGGCTAGCATTCCATGACTGAGATTCTGAAAATAAAATAGGGAATCATTATCTGCCTGAAATGGAAGAAGTATATCTAGAAGTCCAAATCTCCATAATAGCCTCAAAGAAGCTTCACCAGATCCATAAGCCAACATATAATTGATTTCCATCAGAAGCCTGCTCTACAACAATTAACAGGGGTAACTAAGCCAGAATATTCTTACATGTTCATATAATAAAGCAGACATGAAGATCCCTTTAAATACCTTATCTAGTCTTAACACTGAAGATGAAAGATTTTTAATAGCTTGAGCCGTTTCCCTTGAAATACTAAACCCCAAGCGAGCAGCAATTCTAATTGCACGTAAAATGCGGGCTGAAGAAAATAAATCGAGTCAGATAGTCATACATGAGGTATGAGAATGAAATAGTTTTTTTTTTAACATCGTTAATCCCTCCACAAAAGACTCACCACAATCCTCCTGAAAAGAAGTAGCTGCAGGAACCACTGTTCTCACCTATTCACAGAAAATTAAGTTACATAAGTTCAAATTTCTGATTAGAAAGGGCAATATAAGAAACAACAGCTTCAAAGAGATCCATGCATACTTTAGATTTCATGATATCTTCCATTCCTCCCATGTAATCATAGACAATTCTTGCATATGGATCAAACATCAACCTGAAAGAGCAAGACATTGATTAACTAACTAGCTGTATTGTATACAAAGTGGATATGTCATGTTACAGAAAACAGATTTGTGGCCAAATGAAGAGAGAAAAAGGAATAGAATTCCATTTATATGTGGCAAGAACCAGTGCACAACCCGTTAATTGTAAAGTCACGATTCAAACAATTCCTCCACCGAAGTAAGTCCCCCTTATCACAGTTCTTAGGTGCCTCAATATCATGAGTGAAGTATACCCTCAACTTCCATGTAGCAGTATTAAAACTTGAAACCTAATTAGAAAGGACAATAAAACTATCATGAAAAGCGCAAAAGAAAAGAAAACTGCCCTTAAGGAAAAATCATAGCAATCACCTACCGAAGATAGTTCAAATAAAATGTAGAATGCTTAAAGCAAAAGCGAACTGTACCAACCTCAACAATGGTACCATCCATATGAACATGACATATTGGGAACCTTTTACCAACTATATCACACCATGGAAATGTTTTCCTCACCTACAAATTGAGTTAATGTTCAACATGCAATGTTAAAGTCTGAACACACAAATCCCAATATAGAAATGTATACTTTAAAATGACTGAAATGAGATTGTATAAATTAGCTTTTACAGAAAATGCACATGTTACAAACTCAGGATGCCAACATGAAAAACACATGTTGCCCTTCTAATTACAAATAATTTATCTCTTGGTCCACAGAGTTGTTTAGTAAACTGCCATGTACACACATCAACAATTTGAAGATGAAAGTCGAAATAAAGGTAACCTCTCTAAGGTCCGCTGAAGTTATAATATCAAAGTCTTTTGGTGTTTGCTTTAGTATAAGATCTCGAACACAGCCTCCTACAAGGTATACATCATGCCCTACAATAAGAAAAAGGGGTTACTACCAGTCATGCACTTACCTCCCCTTGCAGAGACAAACATAGAAACCATTGAATCTTATCTTAAAGGGTGCACACAGAGACACCAAGAACACAACAAAATGTAAAGATTAATATTTCCAGACCCCTATTAGTTACTTGGTAAAATGGATAGCTCCAATCGAATAGCCTGGCGCAGGCAGAAAATAACTCAAGAAAACAACGCCTACAAAAAAATGCCCTACACTTGTTAAAAGCGTAGAGCAAACAATGTCTTGCGCAGTCATAAGTAAGTGGCTTCTAATTATGTCATAGATCATGCACTGGTCAGGGAGATGTTCAGGAAGAACGAACTATAGTCCAGCTCTTTTTTCAGTTTGAATCATTCGATACAGCCATTAATTGAAAAAAGTAAGAAATCATTCACATACAAGTAAAAGGTAAGATGTTCAGAGAAAATAATGCACCCAACAAACGACTCACATACACGCGCAAATAAGCCGTTTTCCTCTTATAAGAAAAGACAAAATCAAGAAAACGCTCTTCCTCTCTTTCACACAAAACCCAGGTTGAGAAAGCTACATGAGGAGTTAGATTAGCACGAACCCTTTCTCTTCAGCACACTCAGAACCTTCATGGTTGGAACTGCTATCATGGAATTCCGAAGTCCAAGCTCTTTGGAATCCAATTTCTTCCATGCCGGGACCTTGCTATTATTTTCTTTACCAATTCAACACATGTGAGAAAGAAGATTTCAGAACCACCAGGTTCACTAAATCAATACAGGAAAATCTAATTAGGCATTTGAAACAAAGAAAAACCTAATATGAGTTGCTCGCTTGTCCCCTTGCTTCGTCCACGAGTTGAGGCCTTACATTCCTCTACCTGAAGCGCAGGGAGAGATTTTGGCACAACCTAGGAAAATAAAAAAGAACACTGAGACAGAATTGAAAAAGGGAAAGAAGATAAAGAAAAATGAGAATGGTGGGTAAGGTTTTAGAAAAAAAGGTGAAACCTTGCGAACGCATTGGAAGGGAGCAGAGCGAAGAAGGGGATTGGGTTTGCAGGCGAATTTTAATGTAGCGATGACCATGGAGAATGGGTGAACCAAGCAGGTTAAAGATTTGGTCAATTAGGGTCCAACGTTGTTGATAGGGTTTAGGGGTTTAAGGATAAGCAGTTGTTTTCATCAACCATACATACCGTAGGCGGTTACAAGGCAATAAGAAATTGGAGTTCCATTACACTGTAATATGAGGTGTAAGAAGCAACTAGGACGATGCAAAAAGCAAAAACCTATCTTCATCAATGAATTTGCCGGCCCAATTACTTGGGTTGGACCGGTTGTAAAAAATTCACACTTTTCACAATTCGGCTTTTTCTCCCTGCAACCCCATCAATACCACTTCCTTACTGATATTAAATACCGTCCTTGCTCTACCGTGTCACCTTTGCCACCATAGCTCTTATGTCCAATTACATCTTTATTCTCCATATCCGCTGCATTCTTTAAGAGAAAAAAGAAGAAAAGTTTGTTTTGAAAAAATGGAGATGTATGAGAAGAAGAGTTAAAATAATATACTCAATTATATATTTCATCATTTTTATTAATATAATATAAATAAACAATTTGATCATTAGCATCATACTTCATATTACTTCAAATTAGGTGTAGAAATTGAATTTGGATTATTTTTATCTTTGCTTTTCTTTTATCACATTTAGAAAATAAATATATTCTTTTATTTATACATATTTTAAAAAAATTATACACTAAAAAATAAACTATGAGAATCTAATTATATATTGAATGATGTAATTATTAAGAAAAAAAATTGATGATAATCAAGTCACAATAAAACTCGGATTATAAAAAAAAATGTATATTTAACTTTTTCTTTTACTTTAAAAAAATACTATAAAAAAACTCATGAAATAAAAAAATATGAAATTAATATTTTAATATCAAGTGGTAAGAGAATTTTTTTTTCTTCAAAATAAAACAAAATATGTGAGAAATGATAGTAAAAAAAATAATTGTGTTTTTTTTCTTGAAATAAAAAATAAAAGAAAAAGATGAACAAAATTTTATGTATTACTATTTATTAATATAAGTGACGTTTTTTATAAAAAAAATAAAAATTTATTTTATTTAATTTCAACAAAAATTAGGATGAGTATCATCCTAATTTTTATTATATATATATATAATTTAAAAAGTTTAAGAGCACACATCATCTCTAAACCTCAAAGACCTCAAAGACGATGGTTAGTCAATTGTAGTTTAAAATTGTTCTTGAGAGAACCTTTGAGATCCGACTAATTAAGTGGAATTCAACAATTATTGAGGAAATTATCGAACAATTCGTAAAAAAAAAATACTTACATTTTTATCTTGGACGTAGAAGAAAAAAAATCACATTGAAAGAGATAGAATTTTTTTTTTGAATAAAATAGTAAAAATATATGTTAAACTTAGATTAATCAAATTTCACCGTGAAATAATATATATTTTCTTTGAATACTCTTTTATAAGTATAAGGTATTATTTTACTACATTCTATATTGAATATAAAAATTAGAATGAGTATATACATATTCCTCTCACCCTTGTATCCATATTCATTCACTTATTTGTCCTTTTTTCAACATATGTCATTATCCTCGTAATCATTTTCATTTTAAATTATTAAAACATCTTTAAATATTTAAGTTGTTTCATAAATTTTATTATTTTTTTATCCTTAGTTTTGTAATTAATATTTAAGGCACACATTTCATTATTTATATATTTTTATAATTATTTGACATTTACTCATATTTATATAATTATAATTATTTTTTAAAATTTGACATTAAAGAAAAAATTGTATATCATTTTAACTATTAAAATTTTTATAATATTATGTTTTCTGTGATTTTTACTTTCTTATAAAAATTTATTTAATTAATATTAAAACTACTAAATAAGTCAGTATAGGTGCAAGTATACATTAATTTCAGACAAAAGTTTCACACACATCATAAAGATAAGAATAAGAATGAGACTTTACTATGAGAATGAAAATAAAATAGTGAAATTCACCGTCGCACCCTCTTTACATGGGTTTATTCCTAGATACACGTAATTATCAGTATATTTCTATTTGGTGGGTTAGATAAGGGTAATGATAATAAAGGTTCATTATGTAAGGAAAAAATAAATCTATAAACTTTGGGGAAAAATATCTATAGAAAGAAAAGTCATTTTATTTTAATGTGATAAGAAAAAAAGGAGAGTATATTTAATACTCACCTCTTTATTGCAAAAAATTGAAAATTTAATGCATGTTTTTCTTCTATGAAAACTACTATTGTTAGTACGAATTTATATTGTATGACATAATTAAGATGAGTATGATAGAATGAATATGGTTTAGTTAGTAATACACATGAAAAGGAATTGAGTTTAGTTATTGCAAAATGCATTTATTAGAGAGGCGAGGTGAAAGCTTACAGTTTCAATAAGTTTGATATTAAGATTTAATTTATAATAAAATCTCTTGATATATTGATATATTGTCTATTTTGAAGTGTGGAACTCTCTTACAGTTCAAAATGTGAATAAGTTTCATATTAAGATTTATATAAAATCTCTTAAGATATTGTTCATTTTCATTTTGAAACATGGAACTTCGTCATGGTTTTATTGACACATTAGAAAATAGAAGGAGAAAGAAATATTTAACTTGTGTTTGATCTCGACCCTTAAATAATGTGAAATTTATTAAGTGTATCAGAACAATAAAATTAAGAAAAAGTGACAGTAGTGGATGCATAATATAAAAGGGATTGATTGTGGTGTGTTATAATATTAAAAAAAGTGATTAATTGATTTATATAGGAATACAAAATGTGCATCAAAAACATATTATTAGGAATATCAATGGTTTAATCGCAGTGTATCATCTTTAGTAATCTAGTCTAACAAAGTTTGGAAAGGGAAGTAATTATATGTTAAGATCTACGACTGTAAGTGGTTAAGATGAGTGGAAAATGTGTTGAGGGAAAGGAAATTCTAAGAGTGACTTTAAGTAAGGTTTTACAAGCAAATTATTATCAAGGTTTCGTGACAAGTTTCTCAAGTGTGAAGAGAGTCGTCAAGACGTTGAAGAAAAACATGATCAGCGCTTTAATGATTGATTATTCTTTTGCGGTTTATTGTGGTTAAACACATCATATGTGAAAATGGTTGTTGATCAGAGTGACGCAGCGGAATAATGGTGGGATATACTTATCAATAGTGGGAAAACAGAAAAAGAGGGGGTATCTTACTCTTAACCTGGTGGTTGATGTGGTAGTGAGTTCTCTAAAACAACAGATGTGTCAGTGTTATGAAGATTTGTTAAAGATGTTTAGTGATCATCAACAACTAGAAGTATGGAGTTGCATAGAGGGAAATGGATAGGAAACGAGAGAGCAAAATCAAGTTATTGAGTTGTGCTATCACCGTAGAAGTGGAAAAGTGCTAGTATGTGTTTTAAGCGGAAAGAGAATTGCAGTGGTTGGTTCGACAATGAAGAGTAAGAATTGGTAGAGAGATGGTTGAACATTAAAGGGTTTAATAAAATGCTGAGAAAGTGTCAGAATTTGGGGTCGTTGTTGCCGCAAGTGAAGAGTCTACTCTGGAAGTGGGATAGCATTATTATGGACTTTGTTGCCCTAGTCGAAGTCAGTATGAGAAACATGATGTCATGAGGATGGTGGTGGATAGGGTGGTCAAGAATGTTATGAAGTCGTGTGTGACCAAGTCAGATGAGTGGTACCTCAAGGAAGAAACTAGATAATGAGAAGTGATAACAATCGCGTTCTAGGTTGAGATCGGTTGCAAATCTTTACATTTTGGTAAACACCTACTAGAAGTAGTGGAGAACATATGGAAGGTGGGTCAGCATATCAGACATAAGTGGGTTGGTTAGGTGTCAATGATCATTCAAGTTTTAAGGTGGAAGGTGGAAAGTTACTTTGAAAGTAGTGACTAATCCAATCTATACTGTTAAACATATATCGCTTAGCACAGAGGCAGAGTTTTCAGTCAGTTTAGCTGTTGTAATCGTTAAGTTAGTCATGTCTAGGTGGTTGTTCTAGAGAACATGAGGATAGCATGGTTTTCTTTCTATCTGACGAGTGAATTTTCGGGGACGAAAATTTTTCTTGTTGGGGAGAATGTAAGACCCTAGAAAATGGCGTTTTAAAAGTGATAGTGGTTTAAAAATAGTGAGACTCGATTATTTTAATATTAAAAGGTTTTAGTATAAATAGAATTGTTATAAACGAGTTTCATTATTTTAAAACACATCATCTCTCTAGAAACCACTTTTCTAGAGTTCTCTGACTTCTCTCTAGAGGTTCTGTCTCTCTGGTCATCTGATTGAAGAACCGAGACCGTAGGATTGATCCTCTCGGCGAGCTCTTCAAATTGGACC
>Ga0214542_1001684_pt1 | contig 45553 bp, 19 predicted proteins | sample CNSS1metaG_FD_160096 | JGI IMG/M metagenome (GOLD analysis project Ga0214542, IMG submission 160096) | Root nodule microbial communities from cowpea collected in UCLA plant growth center, Los Angeles, California, USA - CNSS1 | ecosystem: Host-associated > Plants > Roots > Nodule | place: USA... | reverse complement strand
ATATATTAACAAAAAATATATAAAAATAATATATAAATATATATATATATATATATATATATATATATATATATATATATATATATATATATATATATATATAAAGTTTATTCATCGCGTCAATCATGCATACAATAATTGATTTGGTAAGATCAAAGTTTAGTTTTAATTTCGAATTTAGGGACTAATATATGTTGTAATTTCTAATTAACTTAATTTATTCTCTTTGGTATATATCATATAATAAATTTGTATGATGAGATAATTTACATCTTATCAGTATCATTAATTCTTCTCTAAGATTATTGAAAAACATTCCATCAATTCTTACTATTTGATTTTGAAATGTACTTAATCTCTAATTTAGAATTAATTCAATACATCATTAACTAAATAATATTTCTCTAATTATCACTTGACATTTTTTTATCAGAATAATACCGTTATAATTTATTATTTAAAAAATTATCACAACATGTTTTATTTAATATATATTTAACTTCATCATTATTCATCAATCAAACTTCATAATTATCCTCAAATCAACTTACATCATATTTATGTATGAAAGGATAATTAAGTATTAAAATTAAATCTGTCCATCATTGATAAATTAAATTCAAATAATGCATCTTAAGAAAAACAAAGGAATGTTGCTTGGACCAGAGTAGTTGCTTGATGCAAATACTTGAGTGATATAATATATCACTTAAACATCATCTTAATGCTTGAGGGATATATTTATGAATGAGAAAAAAATTGATTCAACGTCTTCTAAACACAAATTAGAAGTATAGCAAATAACAATCTATATTGCTTAACTGAAAGTTAAATATTTTTTTTTACACTTTTAATCTATAAAAAGTATTACCAAAAAAAAATTACAAGTAAGGATACTTCAGAATAAGAACTTGTTTAATCGACACAATGCTATAATAGGATAAAAACATAAAAAGCATAATAAGCTATAATATTTACAAGTGTTTTGTATAAAAAAACAACAAAAACATAATTTCATATTAAAATTACATATAATTTTTTAATAATAGAATTTTAATAATGATTTTTTAAAATTATAAAAAGATATAATTTCAAATAACATATATATATATATATATATATATATATATATATATAATATCGTATCTTTGATTTCCATCAAATTAAATGTTTAACGATGACATATTGTGTTCCTAACAAAATGAGTGATGGTACCTATTACATAACCTACTGGTGACTAATGAAAAAGAACCCTGAACAGAAATTAAATCTAAGAAAAATATAAGTCAACATATTATAGTTGAAGAAATTAAATTTGATTGACAATTTTTTACATCAGTGCTGTTTAGTTTGACCTTTTTGTCACATATATATCATTCATTTCGTAATAATAACTATTACGAAAATGGTCCCACCACTTAATTTAATTCCCTCCTTCCACATATAAAAATTATACAAGGGCTGATATATATGACAACAAAAATAAATAAAGTAAAGTTTGTGAGGTTATTTGTAAAAGGCCAAACAAAAATGATGATACTGTAGATTGTGTATCTTATGCAAAAATGAAGCATGAAGCATAGAAAATCTGTAGTTAGGGGCGTGCGACCATGAGAATGATCTTGTCGGTTGGTTTCTCTGTAAATAGACACAATGACCTACTCACATATTTAAATCTCAGTACGTGATGGGAAGCCATAAGCATGAGCTTGTCATCAAAACAGAGGAAATTCTAAAATAATCATCACTTTATTCATTACTATCATAAACTCAAAATATAACTCCTACTGTTTCATTATTTCTTACAAAATATGGTGCATGTAATTTGTTCAAAATTTATAAGAATAAGGTTTCAAAATTATGAGATTCAAATCTGGTTATGGGTAGGGACGTGTTGTTGCTTTTGTGGACCACCATCTACACTAACACTCTCTACCTTACTCCCTCAATCCTTTATAAACTCACCCTCTCATTCCACCACCATTTCTCAATCCCATCAAACAAACCAACTCTCTCTTCCTCGTTTTCCTCAACCACACCGAATCGCTTCCTCTGAGTTGTTTTTTCTTTTCACAAGTTCCTTGGTTTCAGTTATTGCATCACACCACACAAACATGTACAACATAGACAAGCCACGGAGAGACGATGAAAACAACCTACTAACCCCATCTTTCTCTACCACTCTCCTCGACCAAATCTACCGTTCCATCGACGAGGGAGAGAGAAAAAACGGCGAAACCAAGTTCTACAGACACACGACAATGAGCACCACAAAGAAACAGAGCAGTAGGGGAAATTCAAAGTCCATCGATGCGGATAGAAAATATGTCGGCGCCAAAACCGACAAAAAAAAAGTGCACCGCGAGGAGGATGCTTTGTTCTTCAGCTCCACCTCGGTTTCCTCGGATTCCAGCTTTGGATTCTCTTCCTCTGACAACGAATCCATCTCGCGCGAAGCGTGTCTCGCGCCGCGCGCCAGGCTCGTGGGCGCGAGCGCCTCGTTCCGGTCGGAGAGATACGGGACTCGCGTGTTCGAGGGTTTGTGTCGGAACTCCCACACCTCCGAGGAGCGACACGTGGCGGTTCGCGACGAGGAGATGCTGATAAAATCCAAGTCCCGGGCGTTGAAGATTTACAACAACCTTAAAAAAGTGAAACAACCGATTTCTCCTGGTGGTCGTGTCACGAGTTTCCTCAACTCGCTCTTCGCGAACACTAAGAAAACAAGTCCCCGCTCCTGCGCCGAAGTGCAGCACACTTCTTCTTCTTCTTCTTCTTCATCATCATCATCATCATCATCATCCACCTCTTCCTCTTCCTACTATTCCTCTACATGCTCTTCTGCTTCCTCATTGTCCAGGTCTTGTTTGAGCAAAACCATGTCTTCAGGAAGAGAGAGGATGCGCAGTGGGGTGAAGCAAACAGTGCGATTTTACCCGGTGAGTGTGATCGTCGGTGAAGATAGTCGACCCTGTGGGCACAAACGTTTGTGTGAAGAGGAAGAAGCTTCCAGAGGGTTCTTGAGAGAGTACCGACAAAACCCGAAGAAGAGCAATGATTTGGTTTTGAAGGAGTTGTCTTTGAGGAGTAAAGTTGATTACGAGGATGATGATGATGATGATGCATCGAGCTATGCAAGTTCGGATCTCTTCGAGCTTGATCATTTGGCTGTGTTTGGAAGTGAAAGGTACTGTGAGGAGCTTCCAGTGTATGAAACCACTCATGTTGGTACTAACCGCGCCATTGCTAATGGCCTCATAGTGTAACACTATGTTCAAAATACGTATCACAGAACCCATTTTTGAAGTTTTCTTTAGATGTTTTGTTAAGCATGTATGATTACTCAGTAAATAAAATGGTTTTGATCAGATTTTTGCTGTTGTCCAACGATAATTGTGCTTAATTTTTGAGTGGGAAAATAACGATTTAAGGTGAAACCTGAAAATCAGGGAAAGAAAAGGAAATTGATTACATAAAAGAAAGGGATAAAGCAAAGAGAGGAACACTGATTTTAGAGAGGTAACTAGTTGTAAGGAACCACGTGGTCAAGCGGGTATCTCCATGGCAGTGCAGGGAAAAGAGGAAGAAAAAGATGAGGTGGAACACAGACACAGGGGCCTCAAACGCTATGGCTTCTTCTTCTTCATGTGTGGTCCACACCAGAATTTGGTCTCTTTAGTTTGCTTTCAAACTGTTACTCCAGTTTCACAAATGATCTAAAAATATAACAATAATATGTCAATTAGTAGAATTGTAAATAATGAAAATATAATTTAAGAGTTTTTAAGTGGTTATATACCTTACTAAAAATACAACAAGGTTTCTTTTATAATTAAATAAAAAAGAAATTTGCTATTTGTTTTTGGATATCTACGGTATTTTCTTTTTTCATCTTTAAGAAAGTTTATACCTTACGGAAAACTTTGAAAAATATTTTAAAAACATCTATTTTCAAACATAACAAAAATTTATCTATGAAAAAACTGTCAGATTTTCACTATCGTCTTATCACAAAATAATTATTAATTAATTTTATAATATTTATTTTAAAAATTATATCAATGATAATTTATAATTAAATGACTTTAAGAACGCCTTCGTCTTGATTTACATAATTAATCTCGGCTTTTGTTATCTTTCAACAACCAGCTCACTGTACTTTCTTTTGTCCTCCAGCTCTCTAAATAAATTACATTAATTAATAGATTTAGAAAGATTAAATATGTATTTAAATTCTCAATTTTGACACAAAATCTTTGTCGTTTAAAACACATTTTACTCATTATCGATTTCAAAATTGTTGTCATTCAACATGTATTTAAGGTGTTATGTGAAATTTTATCGTAATTTTATCTTTAAATGATATCTCTCAAGATGGAAAGAGAAATGTATATTTAAAATACTTTATGTCTCATTCCAAAATAACGTGGAACTATAGGTCGTTTCAACAAGTATTAAATTAAAAAAACTAAAAAAAGTTCTCTAACAAATAGTTAACTATGAATTGGTAGAAAAACCATTAAATTAAAGATCTATGAAAATATGTATAATATGAACTAGGCACAATCACACGATGAGCTGGATTAACTTATAACATTGGAAACTAGGAAAAATTCATGAGAGGACGATACACAATAATACCTAATTATCCCCGTGCAATCATAAAAAATATTATTGTTTTCTCCCCAACCCATGTAATTATATTTTTTTCTTTCGTTTTTTTCTCATGTATTCGTTTGTCGAGACAATCTTGTTTGAGATTCAGATAGACACTAAACATGATTTTATATATATATATATATATATATATATATATATATTAATTGGCATTTGAGTCATTGCCCAATGAGACCAATATCTTCAACAAGGTTAAACCCCTTTATATGTAGATAGTATATTTCAAGTTGCTTGATTAAGAAATATTATGCATGACCCTTATGGTAGATTGTTCGGGCACAGAATATGTTGGAAATAATTGAAGTGTGTGAGTCAAAAGTCTTATATTAGATATAATAAACAAAATTAAATATTATATAAGAATAAAAATTTATAGCACAATTGTCTTAAAATTTTAGAATAAAAGCAGTGTCAAATGACTTATATATATAAAATCAATGTCATATATATAGAATCATAATCTGTCTATAACTATATACCGTAACCCTATATGAAAAAATATATATATATATATATATATATATATATAAAATCTGTGTATAACTATACACCGTAACCCTATACGAAGGAATATATATATATAAATAAACACAACACCAGTGATTTGGCTACAAAAAAACTAAACAAACAGAAGCGATCGTAACATCACACCAGCAACTTTATCTTGTGCAGTATCCATGTTGAAAAACGGGGAAAGAAAAGGAAATCGATAAGAGAAAGAAAAGAAAGAGATAAAGCAAAGATGGGAACAGTCATAGATAGAAGGAGGGGTGGTGTAGGGTGGTAGCTAGCTAGTTGTAAGTAAGCATGTGGTCAAGCGGGTATCTCCAAGACAGTGCAGAAAAAAAGAGGAAGAAAAAGTTAAGGTGGAAGATAAACAGTGGGGTCTCTAAGGCTATGGGTTCTCCTTCTTCATGTGGTCCACACCAGAGTTGGGTCCCTTTGGTTTGCTTTGTTACGTTTGGGAAGGACAAAGTGATGAACGTTGAAGATCCCTAGGCGAGTTTCCACTGGACTGTTAAACCATGCACTTTCCCTTTATGTGCTTCAAAGTACAACTTAGACCATCATTGTTATGTTTGTGTACAGTTCAATGCAAGAATCTTTTTCGCTGTCTCTCTCATTCTTCTCTTTCCGAGCACACATCCCAGAACAACGTTCACACCAGTGTTGCTCCCGATGCACTTTCGTCAAGTGCCCAGTGACGCCACATTATTCACCTTCTAACAATCATCCATGTTGTTGACAAACACTTCACTCACACCTGTTATAGTCACCCTAATACCAACAAGGGTTGTTGTTGGAGGACAAAAACATGTTGCTGCTGAGGTTTTTGTTGCACTCATGGAACATGTTCGAATCGGTTCATGAATGAATCTCGTGCATGCATATTCGCGCTGTGCACTGCTTTTTGTATGCTTTAACTCATTTTATTATTTGCTTCAAGTGAACCAGCTAGCTAGTGAGTAGATTGTGAAGAAAAAGAATTGGATCCGATTTGAAAAGGGATCGAGGCGTTCAGGAATTTCATCTGTTCAACTGATCGTAAAGTTTGATCAATAAAGAATCGACAAGAAAACATAGTCGACACGTCAAAATTGTTGAAAACGGATACCAAAAAATAAAACTTGTCCAACCAGTTTGCAGTTTTTTTTTTTTTTTTTTAATTGTTATTGTCTTTATACATAGTTGTTAGAAGAGAACTGTGGCAGTTAACTTTTTGTCAAGGTTAATACCTCGATCATGTCACATTATATAAAAATTCCTGATTAAATATGGTTTTATGTTTTTCATTTGTGTCTTTTAGTATCAATTTCTTCTGAATTATCCAATTGATTAAACGTAGACTTCAGGTTAATTAATGTGTTATGTTCAATAATTTCGATTATGAAAAAATATTGTAATTCCAATTGGAATAATAAGGTTAAATACAAATTCGCTTATGAGAGTTTTTCTCTGAATTTTTTTATGATATTATCAAACATTAAAAACATACTATTTTAATATTTGTAAAATAATTTTATTATATTTTAAAATTTTAAAATTAATGATCATCCATATAATTTTATGACACATTAAAAAAATAACAAAAAAAAAAATTAGTAAAGAATCCGAAATTTAATCATATATGTCATCTATATGTTGTTCTAAGCGAAAAGAGTTTAATATTCTAACAGAAAGATTTCCACTTGAACAAGAGAAACCGCAGTGACGTCACGAGCAAAGTCTTCAGCCAACTGGCAAGCCATATTTTCATTGGGCCAAAAACTTACTCTTTAACGTACACTTATTATCTGCTCATTTTTTTCCTCACCTCCCTTTTTCTTCCGGCACCCCCTAAAGTATGTTATTCTTAAACTATCCCTCATTAAAAATATAATAAAAATATCAGCACCTCCTTTTTTTCAAATTTTATTAGATTGAGTATTCTGAAAGTTAATTTTGGATCTGAAAATACTTTCCAGCATACTCAATCCATAACATCTTTTTTACATATTTTGGATGAATATTCAGGAATATAAAAATTATTTCTGGGTTAGATATTCTAGAAGACATTTTGATGAATTTTATTTATTCATGTATAAGATGCTTTTTTATGAAATAGTAATAAACACCTACGCTAGATATAAACTATATTTTGATTATAAGGTTTTCTGTTTCGAGCCATGAAAATCTTTGATGTATGAAGATGAGGCTGCATGATATATCATTGGATACTTTCTTGCATATTGCAAATAATTTAAGTTGGTAGAAGCATTGTGGTGTCTATCCATTTATTTATATATGTACACTGCATATCCAAAGGATGTGTTGAAATAAAATAAATAATAATACAATTTTTATTATAAGGATTCCACATTCTCTTAGTTGAACCCACCCTCGTTAATTTCTAATTTCATTTGATGTAACTCTTACATTGGTTGATGTATTCTCCCTAGTGTTTTATCCTAACAAGAAAAAAAAAATCTTGTTACTAAGTTCAATTTGTATAACATTTTGCAAGAAGATTGACACGAAATTTGTTTCATAAATAGTAAGTATAAGATGGTTGTAAAAAAATATTCAATATCATATTCCTATTTTGAATTTGATAATCTCAAAGAGATGCGAATAAAACTCGAAGTTTACTTTGTTATTATTGGAAAATATTTTCGAGAATCACTCTATTAATAAAAAAATAAAATAAACATAAAAAACTCTCTCATGTCCTTTAACTTCGAGTACATCTACATTCTTCAAAGTAATAATTTAACTCAAACCTCACACAACACTCTTATTACAAGAATATAGGAAATAAGAAAGAAGAATCAAATACAAGCAACTCGGGACAAGAAACATCATGGACTTAGAGTCCATTATATAGTCACAAACACCCACTTCCTTGGTTATCCTAGACAATGTGAAATTTTTCAAGACATGTTATTTTTATCGATCTAACAATTACTTATTGATCATATGATTTGAGGTATAACCCTAAACCTATATGTGTGGCGTGGTAAATGTTGTAGTAACCTCCGCCAAAGTTGCCACCCATTACCATACTTCAACATCGTTTTTAACTCTTAAAAATCATTGTAGTAACTCATGACCTAGCTTATTACGAAATATTATAATGGTGTCTATTATCTAAAGTTTCAAAGACAGATAGAAGCCAATGTTTCATGAAAACAAAACAAAGCATGTGAAAGCAACCCAACAAGGCATTAATGTTCTTCATAAAATCCGTCATTGTTGCCAGCTACGTGACCTTCACCACACAACAAAAACGGTGGAAGACCATATTAAGGGACCCTCATCACTCCATTAGGGTTTGCCCTTCAACTCTATCATAGTTTTCATTTGGGAGCACACAAAAAGTTGAACCAACTTAACAAACATGAGTTTCAAGAACAGCCCTAAAGTTCAACACAAGGGACACTCTCCTTACCTCTCTCCCCAATCATCCAACCCTAACCCTAGTTGTAGGACCAAATCACAGAAGCATGTGGATCCACCCAGCCCTCTACTTGTAGGGTGCTGCAGAGGCTTCACCAATGGTAAGACCATAGGGTCCTCTGCTTCTACATCTCCACAACATCCACACCAGTTACAGTACCAAACACTGAAACAAAAGGTTTGCTTCATGCTTTTTGGATCACTTTAATGCTCATGCATGTACTCACGCATGTTACAAAATAATTTTACATTATGAACTGATTGAAAACTACTATTAAGATATAATTATTGCAAAAAGTTAACAAGTTTATACTGTATAATGGTTTATGATGGTACAATAATAAAAAGTTTTACACTTTTGATATGGTTTTCTTTCTCTTTGTATAAATAGATATAATATTTATTATTATATAATGTTTTTTTTTTAAAGTTTAGTTATAGAGAGAATAATATTTAATTGTTTGTTTCTTTTTTCATTTAATCTTGTTTGTAGTTTTCAAAATCAAACTAAGACTATGTGGGTACGAGCAAATGAAACATGTTAAAAAAATATGTACAATCGAGTGATTAAAATTTATATAAACTACAATAAATTTTTTATTAACAATCAGTTTTAATGACTAAAAGTTGTTAGTTACTGTAATAACAAATTTAGATACTAATATACTAAATAAAAAATTATTAGTTACTAAAAAAATTAATATTATAAATAAAAAATTATAATTAATTACTAAATTGATCACTAATTAATTAAAAACTAATTTATAAATAAATTTCTTTGGTAACAAAAATTTTGATAATAATTTTTAGTGACCAATTTTCTTTGATTACTACAATTTTAATAACTAAATTTTAGAAATTAATTCAGAAACCAATTATAATTTTTTATTAATAATAATAACTATTTTAGTAATTAATAATTTTTTTATTTTGTAAATTGATCATTCTAGCAATTTTTTGTCACAAAGTTGATGTTAACTATACATCTTCTTGTGGTGAGTGAAATAGAATAAACTGAAATATTTCCCAAAAATCAAAACCATATTTACTTTATAATCTTGGATGAATGGATAAAGATTAGAGCCGAAGAGGTTGCTGGATGAAGCCAAGAATGGTATTGGGCTGGAACCGATTAAAACATGTATGGATTAATTCTTGTAAGACTCCTAAAACCATGAACAAAAATTTACAATGATGCATATCATAATAAAATTTGGAGTGTGAGTGTTAATGGTAACCTAGGTGAAAGATTTGGAAAAGCAAGTGATGAAGCAAAAAGAAGTTGGAGTGATGTACAAGAGAAGAATGGAAAGAACACAAGACTACCTAAGATACTGTCTTCAGACAGCACAAGAAAATGGAATGTTGGACATCATTCTCAGCTGCAATGGAGAATTTCAACCATCTCCACTCTCTCTTCACTCCATTACCAGCCCTCAAGCTCATGCCCACCACCCCAATCTGGCACCCATTATTCATCAAGCTAAAACCAATGGCTGGTACATTCATCCAAATGAGGTAAACATTGCTTCAACTTTATTATCATCATACATGATATCATGCATTATTCCTCAAATCCAAATAATAATTATCATTATATGTGAATTTTGTGATGCATAGATTGAATTGGAAGAAAAAATTGGGGAAGGAAGCACCGCAGAGATTCACAGGGGAACATGGCGTGGATTTGAGGTCGCTGTGAAGTGCATATCGCAAGAATTTTTCCGTACAAATGAAAACGGCGTCGTTTACTTCTCCCAGGAACTCGAAACGCTGTCGCGCCAGCGCCACAGGTTCGTGCTTCAGCTCATGGGCGCGTGCATCCAGCCTCCACAGCACGCGTGGGTGGTCACCGAGTACCTCAGCACCACGCTGAAGGAGTGGCTCCATGGGCCTGGGAACCGGCGCAGGGAGAGGATGGTGCCACTTCCACCCTTGCAGGAGAGAGTGGGCCGGGCCTTGGAAATAGCCCAAGCTATGCAGTACCTGCACGAGCAAAAGCCCAAACTCGTTCACCGCGACTTGAAGCCCAGCAACATTTTTCTTGATGACGCCCTGCACGTTAGAGTAGCGGACTTCGGCCACGCACGGTTCTTGGGTGACGAAGAAATGGCCCTCACCGGAGAAACAGGTAAACAATCTTATTCTTTATATCAATCTTTTTTCTAATTCAGAATTTTTTTTTAAAATACCAACAAAAGGAGTGTTATGGAAACATTCTTCTACAACGTTTGTGTTGTTTTCAGGAACATACGTTTACATGGCACCCGAGGTAATCCGTTGTGAACCTTACAATGAAAGTTGCGATGTGTACAGTTTTGGGATCATACTGAACGAGCTACTAACTGGGAATTACCCTTATGTTGAGACAGAGTATGGTCCCACCAAGGTATATTTATATAAAATTATGTTGAATTTTTAATTTATATGTAAATGATTATTTGATTAGTTCAACGTTAATCTCTGTGTAGCAAGTTGATGAAATGTTATGTTATTAGATTGCCATGGAAGTTGTGGAGGGTAAGCTTCGACCTAAGCTTCCATGTGATGATGATGTTGATGAAGTGGGAGAGCTTATTGACCTTATTTGTCTTTGTTGGCACCAAAATCCAACTACTCGTCCATCCTTTGCAACAATCACTCTTTCTCTCAAAACTTATGTTAACAACAATCTCATTTAATCTGTCATACACTTCATCACACCAGTTAATAAACAGAGTATAAATAGCTTATATTCATGGTGGATTCTATACATTAATTTAATTGTGTTATCGATTTATTTGAAATTCTGTAACATTTATTTGATTAATATACACATGCATATATATAATTTCCAAAATTTAAACCCACAAAAAAAGTAGCTTAACATATGACAAAAACATAGCACTCGAACTTAATATTTTCCGAAAATTCCATGCTACCCAACAATGTTTTATCCTCTTTGATCGACCACAAAGCCACATCCTTTGAGACCTTAAACTATCCAAGTGATCAATCCCAAATAACCCTATCTTCAATCCAAGGTACAAAACCTGCCACGTCATCACAAAATCTAAATTTCCCACCACATATCTGATTCCACCCACCATCTAAAGTTCTAACCTTTGCAAAAAGCTTTCACGAATAATCAAAGCGACACCAAAAAAATGGCTTCTCTCTCCGTTTCAATGGTTCTGCCACTCAGCTCCGCCACCAAGAACAGGTCAAAGTCAAACCCTCCTCCCTCCGAAGCCTTCTTGAAGAGGAGTGCGGCGAAGAAATGGTCAGAGACAGAACCGAAAAAGCTCACCATGGAAGCGTCTTTGAAGGAAAAAGCAGTGAAGGGACTGAGTGCTGCTGCAGTAACATCGGGCATGGTGATTCCTGAAGTGGCTCATGCAGCGGGATATGACTTCTCTCCTTCGCTGCAAAACTTTCTGCTAAGTATTGCTGCCGGTGGGGTTGTGCTCGTTGCGATATTTGGTGCTGTTATCGGAGTCGCAAACTTTGATCCGGTGAAGAGAACTTGAGACTGTGTTGTATGGGAACTTTACATTTTCTTTTGCTCATTCATTTCTGTGTTTTAACATTTTGTGTTCCTTCTAATTTCTGCAACTATTTATATATATGCTACACTAAGTTTAGTTTACTTGAATGGATTTGTTCACCTTGTTTTAACTATGGGTGTTAAGTTCTTTATCAAGTGCTATTATTTGCTTCATGAAGTGAAAATGAGACGTTTTCTTTGTCATGGTTAATTACTTTGAAGGAGGAGCATGAATTGAATTTAGCTTAAGGCAATTGCAGACAATTGTAATACGTTGATAGAATTATGTGATTGATGTTGCTGTTCTTCTTGTTTTTATTGTCCAATTCTTCCAATATTTCTGTATTCTGTACAGCGAATTCCAACATACTCTAACACCAATTTACAAATGAAAACATGCATGAATTACAAATTGAATGTGCCCTCTGATTGTTAACTTCGAAGTTAAACCTGGACTGTACCATGCAATGATTTAAGGTGAGAGTCAGAGTATGCAAGAGTTTCTGTATTCGACCTCAAAGGTTGCTCCATTGATAGTTTCATTGAATTTAAAGGGAGTATACCAATGCAATGGGAAAAGACTCACTTTCGATTTTGTTGGAAATCTAAGTGATAGTTTAAATTTATAGTGGATAAAAATGATAAAGTGGTAAGGTGGAGCGTCAATAAACTCATAAATTAATTCTTTTAAGATTTTGGATCGTGATATCAACATTTTATTTTATTATAGGATTGAATTTACATTTCATTGATATTATATTGTCAACCTTTCTCCACTAAAGACCTACCAAATAAGTTGTGTAGGCAATGATATATGCACAAAAAAATCTCTGTAGTTTTAGTTTAAATAGAACATCCTGGGCGATTTTGACTCTGTTAATGATATGAGTAATTCGCGAATCATATAATAAAGATCTTGAATGAGATGGTCTTACATTTGAAGATCTGTTTGATTGCATTATATATAGAAGTGAAGACCTCTTTGTGTGTGAAGATACCCGCTGGTTCAGCCTACACAAGATGCAAACTTGTTTTGTCAAAGTTTGCAGAGTACAAGATTATGAAAACTAAGTTTCTCATCGAACTTAAGGGTGTTTGTCATAACTACCTGGGTCACAAAAATGCCAATATCATTTAACTTGTATTTCAGTGTGTTCTCATAGAAGGATTTGGCGTAGAGTTGGTAACAAGGTCCATCTTCAAGTGGGTCTGCGAAAATAATTTTAACTACTAAAAAATACTTTCTTTTCTTTTATTTACTCATAAAAATTTATCCAAATATACCCATTATCTTATCAATCATTCACTTGCTATTATATATATAAACTTCTGACATGAAGACCAACAACAGTCAATAATATTTTATTGTTGGGTGTCTACAAAAACATCCTTAATCTATGTCAATATGATTATGGATATAATTAACTTTTGAATTTGATGAACGGCTAAGAAAGAAATGAATAATGTATGGTAGAGAGAATCAAGAAACCTTGTCTATATCAAATATCACACATAACCACTCTGTCCATTGACCTGTGCTTAAGGGCTTCCCTTGCTTCAGAACCTTCACCTCCTCTCATAATAAACACTTTTGTCTCTTCAAATTAGTGAAGGGTACATAGCCCAATCATGTGCACCAAGAACCATAATCATCTCTACTACTATCTATGTCTATTATTCTCTAAACTAGATTTTATGAAGTAAGCATAAGAAACACCAGAATAATTGTTCAAGGTTTACCAAATGATAATTAATTCATGTTGTATTAAAAAAATATGACACATACCTACTATATATGGAAAAAGATCAAACTATGTGTCAACTTGTATGTAATATATAACTTAATCTTGCATACATTAGAAATAAATGATAATTTATAATTTAATGTATAGACATGATCGATATAGTATTCTGACTTCAACCAAAAATAAATAAAGGTTTTGCAATAACACCATGTGATATTTAATATTACAAACTTAGAACATTTTCAAATAAAAAAAAAAGTTACTTTTGTTTACATAGGAGTAATTGATGTCATAATATATATAATATATAAAGTCATAATTCCTAACAATTTTTTTAGAAGTCAAACAATTGTGAAAATCATTTAATTTTTTTAAGAAAATTCAACAATGGGACGACAAAATTTATCGTTCATTTTACTATCACATACATTACTGAGAAAAGTATTTATTGATAATATAAATTTTAATTTATGTCTGTAGTGGTAATGCCTACTTACTGTGCATCCCGTCTAAAATAATTTGTCCAGTCACTTATTTGATATTTGTAAAAATATATTCATGAATTTTCTTTATACCCACAAATAAATATATATATATATATATATATATATATATATATATATATATATATATATGAATTTAAAATAAAATTATTATAAAATATAAATTAAAATAAAAAAATTATTTTTAAAGTACAATTTAAATCAAATTACTCTAAAATATTAATACAATTACATTTGTTCTTTTTAAAAAACAAATTTAAATGAACTGCGTCAAAATGTAAATTTTAATATTTTGTTGTACTCATTCTTTCCCGTGTTTTAACATTTTGTGTTCCTTGTGGTTTACGCAACTATTTATATATGCTACACTTAGTTTAGTATTGTCTTAAGGTTTTGGGTTGAGAGTGGTGTCAATGCCTTATGTGGTTGGGCTCAGATCTCGCTGGTGTTGTATCTCCCCAATGAAACCCCTCCTTATAAACCTAACAAGTGGTATCAGAATCGATGGTTAAAATCGGCTCAAACGAGTGTAGTATAGTCCTAGTATCGAAAGTCTTCCTGGCAAGGGTCCCAGGTAAAGCGTATCCTGTTAAGAAAAATGGCGGTACAGAAAAGGGTAAAAAATGAGTACTCGTGGTTGAGAATGCTTCCGCTGGAGGGGGAGTGTACCAATGTGGTTGAAGGGACTCACCCTTGAGGGGGAGATTGTTAGGTAAGGGTGCGTAAGAAAACCAATTTTTATGATCCAATCCATTTTTTTATGATCTAATCCATTTAATATCCATTCTATTAAAAATCCAATCCATTTAAAATCCATTTTATTGGATCTGGATATCTACATTTTATATATTTTATGGATTGGATATTCATTCTCGAAATCTATATTTTCAAAATGGATAATCCAAAATATCCAATCCAATTTTCACTTTATATTTTTTGTTAGGTTAGGATAAAGGTTGAGATGGACTATCCCAAATTTAGTCGTATTTGATTGAGTTGGCATGACCCTATACAAAATTTGGCCGAATTAGGCCAAATTTTGTCAAGTCGGTCTCGATCGAGATTTGACCCAGTTGGTCCTAAACAAAATTTGGAAGTATTCAGCCAAATCTGTCAAATTCTTTGGTATCGGCCTTATGGACACAAATTTGGATCCACATGCATTATTTGGATCCAAAATGGATGTGGATTAGATTTTCGATAGTGCTAACACCATAGAATTTGCCAGATTTTTTGACGAGGCCAACGAGGCCAAATTTCAGCGTGGGATGAACTTGGATGACTTTTGAACAAATTTCGGTCGGGGACAACATGATCAAATTTGGGCTAAGGTCGACTCGACAAAATTTCAGGCAAGATCGACTTGATTGGATTCGACTGAATTTTGGACATGGTCAATTTTGCCTAATACGACCAAATTTTGGCCAAAGCCGACTTGGCCAAATATGGCCACATTTAGGCCAGGGCTTGATCAGTCAAATTTCGGTCAGGGTTGACTCTGCTAAATTCGTCGGTCGGGACCGACTTGACTGAATATGGGCAATTTTTTATCACAGCTGACTAAGTTGAATATAGTCAAATTTCGTTCAGGACTTAGTCGACCGAATACGGCTAAATTTGGGCAAGTGCCGACTTGACCAAATTTTTCATGACCAACTCGACTGAATTTGGCCAAATTTAGGTTAGGACCGACTCACCTAAATCTGACCAAATTTCGGTCGCAATCGACTTTACCGAATACGACCAAATTCAGGCCAGGACCAACTCAGTCAAATTTTGGTCGAGCCCAACACGACCGAATTTTGACCGGAGCCCACTCGACTAAATTCGGTCGAATTTCAATCGTGACCGACTCATTTGAATACGGCCAAATTTCACCCTAGGCCGTATCAGCCAAATACGACCAAATTTGGGTCAGGGTCGACTCGGCCAAATCTTAATCTGGGCCAACTCGATTGAATTCGACCAAATTTTGATTGGAGCCAACTAGGCTAAATACAACCAAATTTTGGTCGCGGTTGTCTCGGCCGAATACGGTCAAATTTTGTCTAGGTCGACTCAGCCCAATGCAGTCAAATTTGGGTCGGAGTGAACTCAACCGAATACTTCCAAATTTTGTCTAGGATCAGTTGGGCCAAATTTCGATTGAGACCGACTTGACAGAATTCGGCCAAATTTTGTATAGGGTCACGCCAACTCAATCAAATACAACTAAATTTGCAACTTTTAGCCTAACCTAACCAAAAATATAAACTGAAAATTTGGATTGGATATTTTGGATTATCCATTTTGAAAATCTAGATTTAGAGAATGGATATCCAATTCATAAAATATATAAAATATATATCAGATTTATATCCATATCCAATAAAATGGATTTTAAATGGATTGAATTTTTAATAAAATAGATATTAAATGGATTAAATCATAGAAAAAATAGATTGGATTATAAAAAATGGATTTTTTCCCACCCTTGATTAGAATTTTGTGACACATTTCTTCGTATATTGAATGTCAGAACAGAAAACCAATAAAAAAATATTGTCTGCCAACATCTAAACACCTTTCTAAAATCATCCATGTAATGATAGCAGACATCTACAAAAGCTTCAAATTACTGTTGTTGCATAAGGTTAGCTTTCTTATTTTCGGTAAAATAATGTCTTTTATCTTCTTTCTTTCGATCAATAAGAAACTATTATCTGAAGAAGGATAAACAACAAAGAAGAATCTTAGCTATATTGCAACCAGTAAACCAAAACACCATTATTTTATGAAAGAATCAAGTATTTCAGTGCAATGATGTGAGACGTGTGACGTGGGACATGAAACGTCCTACATGGGACGTGAAAGGTGAGACGTGACACGTGCGACGTAAGACGTGAGGCGTGAACGTGAGACGTGAGACGTAGGACGTGGGATGTGGGACGTAGGATGTGTGACTGAGACGTAGGACGTGGGACATGAGAAGTGGGACGTGAGACGTGGGACGTGGGACATGGGACGTCAGACGTGGAACATGAAACGTGGGACGTGCGACGTGAGACGTGAGACATGGGACGTGAGACGTGAGACGTGGGACGTGGGACGTGGGACGTGAGACGTGAGACATGAGATGTGGGACGTGGGACGTGAGAGACGTGCGACGTGCGATGTGCGACGTGCGACGTTAGACGTGAGACGTGAGACGTGCGACGTGGGATGCGCGATGTGCGACGTGAAACGTGAGACGTCCGTAAACACTAAACCTTGAAATGTATATTCATAAACTTTAAACCTTACAATTTAATTAAAAATTTTAGAAGTTTAATAAAAAAATTCTTAATGTATCCATAAATTTGTACTAACAAATTTAGATTATACTCTTGTAAAAAAAGTATTAATAAAAAGAGATTAAATACATATAAACGTGAAAGAATAAAAATATGAGGGTAAAAATAATAATTAATGTTTATTTAACACCTAAAAATAAAAATTATGAGGACAACAACAATAATTTATATTTATTGAACTCTTAAATGAGCGGAAGAAAGCAGAGGATGATCTAAAAAGTTAAACTAAGGATGGGCAAGAAATCTAATTTTCATGATCCAATCCATTTTTGCTATGATCCAATCTATTTAATATTCATCTTATTAAAAATCCAATCCATTTTATTGGATCTAGATATCAAACTGATCTACATTTTATATATTTTATGGATTGTATATCCATACTCTAAATCTAGATTTTCAAAATGGATAATCCAAAATATCCAATCAAAATTTTCAGTTTACATTTTTGGTTAGGTTAGGCTAAAGGTTGAGACGGAATAGCCTAAATTTAGTCGTATTTGATTGAGTTGGCGTGACCCTATACAAAATTTGACTGAATTAGGCCACATTCTGTCAAGTCGGTTCCGATCGAAATTTGGCGCAGCTGGTCTTGGACAAAATTTGGAAGTATTCGGTTGAGTTCATCCCGACCCAAATTTGACTGCATTGGGCTGAGTCGACCTAGACAAAATTTGACTGTATTCGGCCGTGAAAACCGCGACCAAAATTTGGTTGTATTTAGCCTAGTTGGCTTCAGTTAAAATTCGGTCGAATTCAATCGAGTTGGCCCCGATTGAGATTTGACCGAGTCGACCCTGACCCAAATTTGGTCGTATTCGGCTGAGACAGCTTAGGATGAAATTTGGTCGTATTCAAATGAGTCAATCACGATCGAAATTTGGCCGTATTCAACTGAGTTGGCCACGACCGAAATTTGGCCGAATTCAGCCGAGTCGACTCCGGTCAAAATTCGGTCGTGTTGGCCTCAACCAAAATTTGACTGAGTTGGTCCTAACCTGAATTTGGTTGTATTTGGCAGAGTCGATCGCGACCGAAATTTGGTCATATTTAGGTGAGTCGGTCCTGACCTAAATTTGGCCAAATTCAGTCGAGTTGGTCATGACCAAAATTTGGTCGAGCCGGCACTAGCCCAAATTTAGCCGTATTCGGTTAAGTAAGTCCCGAATGAAATTTGACTATATTTAACTTAGTCGGCTGTGATCGAAAATTGACCATATTCAGTCAAGTCGGTCCCGGCCGACGAATTTAGCAGAGTCAACCCTGACCGAAAATTGACTTATTAGGCCCTGGCCCAAATGTGGCCATATTTGGCCAAGTCGGCTTTGGCCAAAATTTGGTCGTATTAGGCAAAATCGGCCCTGGCCGAAATTTAGTCGAATCCAGTCAAGTCGATCTCGACTGAAATTTTGTCAAGTCGACCTTGGCCCAAATTTGGTAACGTCGTCCCCGACCGAAATTCGTCCGAAAGTCATCGAAGTTCATCCCTTGCTGAAATTTGGCCTCATTGGCTCCGACAAAAAATCTGTCAAATTCTATTGTGTGGACACAAATTTTAAAAAATTTAATTTGAATTTATTTTATAAAAAATGGATTTTGGATTTTGAACTTGATCCAAATATTTAGATCTGGATTTAAACTTGATCTAAATATTTGGATCTGGATTTTTAAAAAATTCAATCTACTTTTTTTGAGAAAATGGATTTGGATCGAAAATCTAATCCAATTATTTGGATCCAAAATGGATGTGGATTGGATCATTAAAAATCCAATCCATGATCACCCCTATTGTTAGGAATCCAAGTGTGAGTCTAAGTCCCATATTAGCTAGAAATGAGAAAGTAGATCACTATATAAGGATAAAGACCCATAAATCCATTATCTTAAGGTTTTGGGTTGAGAGTGGTGTCAATGCCTTATGTGGTTGGGCTCAGGTCTCATTGATGCTTGTTCTTTCCAGTAATACCCCTCCTTATAAACCTAACAAGTGGTATTAGAGTCGATGGTTAAAATCGGCTCAGACGAGTGCAATATGGTCCTAGTATCGAAAATCTTCCTGGCAAAGGAGTTCAAGTCTTATTGGTGTTTGATCTCCCCGGTGATAACTAGTTTCTAAAATTTATGAAAAACTTGATATCAAATGAGTGTTAAGTTCTTTATCAAGTGCTATTATTTGCTTAAAGTGAAAATGAGACGTTTTCTTTGTCATTGTTAATTACTTTGAAGGAGGAGCATGAATGTAGCTTAAGGCAATTGAAGACAATTGGAATACATTGATAGAATTATGCGATTGATGTTGCTCCTCTTTTTGTTTTAATGTTCATTTCTTCCAATATCTCTGTATTCTGTACAGCAAAATCCAACATACTCCAACACCAATTTACAAATGAAAACATGCATCATAATATGCATGGATTACAAAAATTGAACGTGCCCTCTCAATATTATCTTCGAAGTTAAACCTGGACTGTACCACGCAATGATTTGAGGTGAGAGTCAGAGTATGCAAGAGTTTCTGTATTCGGCCACAAAGCTTCTCCATTCATAGTTTCACTGAATTGAAAGGGTTATCTGTTTGGACTATGTAAACACACTTATATAAACTAAATCTAATTTATTTCTATGTTTTAAATAACTCTAATAACATCTTAAAAATTGGACTTTTACCTAATTCAACGTTATTACTGAGTTATAAATAAAGTTTAATTCATTTATATATTACAAATCTATTTTTATTTCTTGGAGATCCCGAATCTGCAATATTTTTTAAATTTTTAAACAATGTGAAACTTTTTCTGATAACATAGTTTTCGAATCCCTAAGTTTCAACGGAAAACTACTATTTCAGAACATAATTTAAAAAGGTTTAACTTTATTTATTTGAATGAAGACTAAAGATAATTTTATAAACACTTAATTTTTTAAAACCTATTTTATGAAGAAAAAACCATAAAACCTAAAGAGTCCAAGGAGATAATACTTCAATGGCAATGAAACTAATAATGCATCCTATTATTGGTCGAAACAATACCCTCAATCTATGGGTGGAAACGTTAGAGTCGAAAAGCCATTCCATGTCCTGGAATAAATCTAGCATTTTCTTCTGTGTAAACATGAGTTTCATTCTGCAGACTGCAACAATGATGAAAAGATCATGTCAAAATCCAATAAAGTGACTCTTTTGGTATCAACATATCAAAATACTCACGATTGGTGAACCGTTTTATTCATGGTTGTGGATGAATGGAACCAAGCACCATTTAGATAGAGAAGTTCCCCATCTATTCTTTCTGCGATTCTTCTGTCCATTTCTTCACCACAAATTGATAGTGGTTCATCCGAAGCCTAAATCCAAAGCATACAAATTCTTGTCAAATTTTACTTGTGGAATACTTAGCAATAAGTACAAAAAAAACAAGGGTTTCTTTTCACATACCATGACCCATCCCCATGTGTCAGCAAATGATGGTACATGAGTTGTGTATGCAATGACATCTGCACCAGAAAAAAAAAAAAAAAACTCTGTAGTTTCAGTTTAAACAGAACATCCTGTGCTATTTTCACTCTGTTAATGATGTCTGTAATTCCTGAACCATATAACAAAGATAGTCTTACATTTGAAGACCTGTTTGATTGTGTTATATATAGAAGTGAAAACCTCTTTGTGTGTGAAGATACCTGCTGGTCCAGCCTACACAAGATGCAAACTTTTTTGTCAAACTTTGTTGAGTATGTGATTATGAAAACTAAGAGTTTCAAAATCAACGATAAAGACACAGCAGAGAAACAACATAAAACAACATAGAGAAAAATTTAACAGAGAATCCAAATTTTTGTCATAACTACCTGGGTCACAAAAATGCCATTATCATTCAACTTTGGTTTCAGTATCTTCTCATAGAAGGATTTGGTGTAGAGTTGGTAACAAGGTCCATCTTCAAGTGGGTCTGCTAAATCTCCAACAATGATATCAAATTTCTCCTTTCTCTTCACCAATTCAACCCTTCAAAAAGTGTTACATCTTGTTATTTGTAAGTTTGTGTGTGTGTGTGTGGTTGTTAAGGTTATTGATATTTATAATAGTTACCTTAAAACTTATATTAGTAACAATTTGTTACTAGTTGAGTGTATGCAGTCATTAAACTCACATAGTTGTGATCAGAAGAATTATAAAAAACAAGTTACTTACTTGGCATCATTGATGACAAGGTCGAGCTTCTTATTAGAAAATGCTTCCCTATTTGCAATCAAGTATTTTTTGCAGAAATCTACCACTTCCTGCAAGAATTAGCAGTTGAAAAATTAATAGGATGTATCTTTAATTCTTGTTGTAACATTTTACTTTAATTTTTCCATATATTATTTATATTCTTTACAATAAACCATACTATCTGAGTGCAGTAAAATAAGTAGACTTCAAAGTTGTTCCATAAAACTTTTAGAAGACAAAACCTCAAATAAATTTCGTTATAATTTGAAAACTACTTTATATACATCTAAAAATAAAAAATTTAGAAAAATTCTATAAATGAACTCAAACTGATTTTAACTTCTAAAAAAATTATATAAATTTCTCATTTTTCTCATATACAAAATTATCCAAATATACCCATTATATCATCAATGATTCAGTTGCTACTATAATAGTTTATATAAAGCAGCAACAGTTGAGAAAACAATATTTTATAGTTGGGTGCCTATATTTATAAATTAAAAAAAAACATCCTTATTCTATGTCCATATGATTATGGATATAATTAACTTTTGAATTTGATGAACGGCTAAGAAAGAAATGAATAATGTATGGTAGAGAGAATTAAGAAACCTTGTCGATATCACACATAACCACTCTGTCCATTGACCTGTGCCTAAGGGCTTCCCTTGCTGCAGAACCTTCACCTCCTCCCATTATAAACACTGTCTTCGGACTGCAACAATCATTAACATTTGTCTCTTCAAATTAATGAAGGGTTCATAGCCCAATCATGTGCACCAAGAACCATAATCATCTATCTCTACTACTATCTATGTCTATTATTCTCTAAACTAGATTTTATGAAGTAAAGCACAATTATTCTTCAAGGTTAATTGCTAAGTAATAATTAATTCATGTTTTATTATAAAAATATATCACACATATACCTACTTTCAAACTGTGTGTCAACTTGTATATAATACGTAATTTAATATTATTAGAAATAAATGTATTGTAATCATAAAATTAAAAGAATTTTTATAATTTTATTATAAATATTTTTTATTTATTTTGTAATAAAATGTTTAAGTTTGAAAAAATGTCAGAAAATTAGAAAATAAAATATCAACACATGAATGAGAAATTTATGTATAATCATTGACGGTTTTACTAGAAGTCAAACAATTGTGTAAAACATTTAAAGTTTTAAGAAAATCCATGTAACATTGTAGACACAGCATATACGATGAATTAATCAACTCTGACATGATTCAACCATGAAACATGTTCTTACTTAGGGTGACACAAAAGAGAAGGGTGAATCAAGCATTCGTGATAGATAAACTCGTCTGTTTCTGCACTCTGCATCTTCCCATCAAGAACCAAAGCCTGTATGCAACACATTTTTATTACATAGTTAAAACATTATGAACTATTAAATAAAATATGACGTCAAATTTGTTTCATAAACTTATATCAGATGTCTCAGTATTGTTTTTTCTTAATACAACAACTATTAATAGAAAAAACAAATTCATAATCTCAAATTTGGTTTCTTTTTGTTCTGCTTTATGAGAAGAAAAAGAAGAAGAAGAGTTGTTAACCTTGCCAAAACGCTTGGTGTCTAAGAGTGTTATATCCTGGTACTCACTAATCGCTTTATGAAGCACACTGTTGAAACAAAAGGAAAAGAAAAGAACAAAAGGTTAAGGTTTTATAGAAAGCTTTTTTGTTTGAACTGTTATACATTGAATTGGATGAAGTAATGAGGAACCTGTTGAGTTTAAAAGACCATTTCAGATCTTCATCGATGATTTCCTCGTACCAAGAGGAATCATGGTTCTGGTCGTTGACATGGTTCTGCTGTTGGATTTCGTGTTCAAACTTTGAGAACCCATTAATGTAGAACACTGGAGCTTCACCCATGTTCGGAGAAGAAAAAATCAACAGAAAAGTGGATTCAGAATTGAATGAAAAGTGTAATGTGGTTATGGAGTTGTAGGGTGTGACAATAGTGATCACCACTTCCATTTATACTACTACGTCGTCGTGGATGAAAAATTCGATTTTGTGTGAATAAGGACATGTCACCAGAAAAAATATTAAATAATTTTGCATCATTTAAAACTTAAATACTCCCATACTTTCCATACATTAATTCAAAAATATTTAATGTGGTTTCTTTGTGATGGTTGCAAAATCACCTTTATGGATATATATAATATGAGTTTATATTTTTTTTCTTTTGAGATATATGGCTCGACTTAAAGATGAAAACGAATCACGTTGACATATACAATCCTTTAGTAGTAATAAATTTTTTTCGATAGTTTAAATTTACCCATAATTAAAATTTCGTCGGCAAAATGACCGTCAATAAATTTTACAAGACTAATAACAAAATTTATTATTAATTATTAATAATTTGTAAATAAAATAGTTCATTTTACCTTTATTTATATTATTGATGAAAATATTCATCACTAATACAAGTTCTAATTTATTAATGGATCTAATAGACGAATTCATTACTAATAGATATTTTCACAAATAATTTAAATTTTAAAATCTATTGATAAATATTTTTTGATAATTACAAAATTTTTATGGAAATATTGTCTATCTACAGTAATTTGTGCCGTTAATAATTGTATATTTGTAAAAAAATACTTACAAGTCTTTTTATACTTGCAAGTATCATAATATTCACTGATATTTTTATATTTAATTTTTTCAAAATTTGAAATAAAACTATTTTAAAATATTTAAAATATAAACCTGGATCACAAAGTTAATTTTGAAGTACAATTTAAATCAAATAACGTAAGTAAAATACTAATACAACTAAATTTGTTCTTTTGAAAAATCAAATTTAATGAATATAAACACACAAATATATGAAGTCACATTTTAAATAATTTGTCAATAATTAATATTTACTTTTACGGATAATTTTAGTTTTTAGAAAATACACTAAAATAAAATATGCTAATAATATAAGTGGATAATAGGTAATTAAGTACCATAAAACTACACGAAAATGTTAAATTATCAACATAATTTTACTAATGCATTTCTTTTTGTCAACAAAATAGAATTCACGATGAATTTTATTGACACATTTTAAAATTTTAATTGCTAAAAGATGTTTCAATCGGTAAAGAATCCTTCGATAAAATTCGTCAACAAATTAAAGTTTTAGAGATATTCGTCAGTAATTTATAATGTTTATTACAAACAAATATTTTTTGTCAATAAATGTACACCAAAGTTTATGCTCTGGGCTTTTAAAATGTTCTAGTAAAACCCGTCTCTAATCGTTTATTTTGCATAATAATGCCTTTTTTTTCTAAAAATTTTTTGGTAAAGTAACTTTTTGAAAATTCATCAGTAAATCTATATGTATTTCACCCTTTTAAAAATACATTAATAAGTCTGTCAGAAAATTGTGGGTGTCAATTTTAAAATTCTTCGATAAAATTAGCGTTAATTTTACTGTCAAATATGATGAAGGAAAAGGAGGAAGAGGATATGGTGACGGCAACCATGGAGGTGACGCATGGACAATGGGATAGACAAAGTGGTGACGAAGATGTAGGAAGAGGAGAATATAAGAAAGAGGAGTAAGAGGAGGAGAAGGAAGAGAATAAAGAAGAAAAGGAGGATTGAAAGCAATAAAAGCATGACAAAAATGGTGGTGGACATACAACGACGACGACGAAGGAAGTGAAGGAAGAAGAAGAGGAGGAAGAGAGAGAAGAAAAGGAAAAAAAGAAAAAGAAAAGGAATAGGAGATAAGGAGGAAAAATACCAAATCAAAATATTTACTAATGAATTTTTACAGCATCAGTTGGTAATTATTGAATGATATTTGTCAAGGAATAAATATCGGTAGATGTTAGTCGTCAATAATTACAAACAAATAAACTTTATGGACGAATATTTTACTAAATGATTTTTTTTATTGTGGTAATATTGATTTACCAAGATACCTTCAATAAATCCATTTTTTTAGTGGTACTTATTATCGTCTATATCCATTAAAATGTTCATTTAATATTCACAACAAATTTTATCTTAATATGGATTTTTTTTCATCATTATGTTTTTTCTTCTTTTTTATATTTAATATTATTATTTTCCAAAATATTACGGATATTTTTTTTCTAATTAAAATTATTATTTTTAAATATTAAAACGAGAAGAGGCTGATGATTTTAACATAATTTAAGATATTTACTAGTGTCAATAATAATATTATTATTATTGCTATAATGGTTGTACTATTGGATATGCTTACATACACGTCTCTAATAATACAAATTTTTTAATATACTTTACCGACAACATGTCATTTTATGTGACACTAATGTAGTCTTCGAATTCAGCATATGGGCCTCACCCTTTTGTTCCACAATTATATATATATATATATATATATATATATATATATATATATATATATTCAGATAATAATATCATTATTTTGTCCTTTTTGCTATTTGATTACATGTGTTATGTTTATAAGGATGGAACTTGGACCTTAAGGACTTAGTGGCCTTAATCCAATAAGGGGTTCTTAACATCTTTCAAGTTCAGGTTGACCTCAACTCACTATGTTTTACACTTTCTAAAATTTTCCCTTCATCTTCATCATATTGAAAACTTTTATCTTGTTTCGAATTACGTGTTATCTTAAAATTAACAAATTCTCTTAGGATTGGATAAATGGATTAATTTGATTTAGAAGAAATTAATACTCAAATAGGTCGGAACAATTCGAGTTATCTGCTCACTAAAATTATAAATTATAAATGATTACTAAATTTGATCATTAATTAATTATATACTAATTTAATTTTTTTTTTGGTAATTAGAATTTTGGTAATTAATATTTAATGATCAATTTATAAATTAATTCTTTTGATAGCTAAATTTTAGAGACTAATAATAATAATTTATTTATAATAGTAATTATTTTAGTAATTAATAATTTTTATTTTATTTTTGTAAATAGATATTTAAATTGGTGATTAACAATTTTTTGTCATTTGAATTTATTGTTAATGGAAGATTTTCTTGTAGTAATTTAAATAGGATTTTAATTATAATTAAACTATAGACAATGATATTTTAATCCATTTTTATTATCCGTTTTTAATCCACAATTTCAATCACCGTTAAATCATCACATCACATTATTAAAAAGAATCAAAATAGATGATCTAAGAGTGATTACAGTACTAGGTTAAAAATAGGTCAAAAAATATGGGTTAAAATATATTTTCCTTAAACTATATTCAAACTTCTTTAAAATTTTGCTATTTATTTAAAAAAAAAAGTTAACAAAAATATTTTAAGATCTATTCTGCACCCTACATCTCATGTCATGTCCCTAGAAAAAATACTATAGAAGTTGAGATAGAATTTAAATTTCATGAATGAATTTATAATTGATATGTAAAAATGATAATTCGGTGTAAATTTTGATAATAACACCACGAATTTAGCATCTATTTATAGGGATAATTCTTCATAGATATTAAATTAATGGACGCACTAGGCATTTTTTTTGTCCCGTAATTTTGCTATGATAAATGTTGTATACATTTAATTTTTATTAGGTATTTGTTTGGTAATCTCTAGGTTTAAATTAATCAAAACTTTTCATTAGTTCAAAATGTTATGCATCTCATATCCTTCGCTATTTATATATGGTTTTGTGTTTATTTCCATTTTTTTTTATCTTCTTTATCATCTAGTCAACAATTTAGCATCCTAATTAGGTTTTGATCACAATCTTGCTACTGTGATTTCAACAAAATTAGATAATAACTTCAGGAAGTTTATTTTCTTCATAGCACTTTGGTATATTGTGACGTGAACAAGAATAAATGAGAACTTTAGATATTAAAAGTTGAAGTGTCAAACATATTTCTAACAAGAAAAGTTTAAATCAAAACTCATTATCTTAAAGACAATTTTATTTAATGAATCGTTTTATCTAACTCTAACTCAATATTTTATTTATCAGTTGGTGATCTTTAGTTTAATCATCGTATTTTAAAATTCATAACACTTTTTACTTACAAACTAATATCATTTATATAAAGAAAATGAAGAGGGTAAGGATTAGGGATGTCAAAATAATTCGTACCCGCGAGTATTCGAGGATAAAACCCACAATGGGTAGGAAACAAATATTAAAAAGGATACCCGCTACCCGCGGGTATGAATATTTTTGATACCCGCATGTTAACGGGACGGGTACGGGTATCATGGTATCTGTACCCATGGATACCCATACATGTTAAACTTTAATTCACAAAAATACCCTTATATATATATATATATATATATATATATATATATATATATATATATATATATATATATATATATATATTAGAAAAAACATTGAGTCTTCATTCAGTAATGGTACTCGGATTCTTACCACAAATTGGAGTAGATTACTTTCAGATACTGTGGAGGCATTTTGATGTGTCTCCAAGACGGGTTATAGACCAACATGGAAGGTAATGAAATTGACACTTTTACTTACATATTTTAATTAAGTGATTGGTAGAAATTTTGAATGAACTTCTTATGTTTTCAAGCTTCTCTAGATTAAAATTGGACAACATGAAACTTTATACAATATTGCAAGAGGTGGGCATTGATAAAATTAGTAATTTCTTGAATATTTCATTAAAAAATAAACTACAATATAAATTATTAGTGATTTTTTATTTGTTTGTTTTTCAGGAATCAATCGGAGAAAGTGCACTTGTTGATCTAAGCACTAGTTATGGTTAAATATTTGTTTTTTTTAAAATATTTTTATAAATACCCGCGGGTACCTGTGGATACCTACGGATATAAAAAAAATAGGCAGGTACTCGCATAACCGATATCCGATAAATATGAATATGGGTACGAGACAAATATTTATACAACGGATAAGATACATGAAAGCTACTACCCATACCCTACTCATCTCCGTTGACATTCCTCATTCCTAGTAAGAACTACTCATCGTAGGAATGACAATAAATGCGTGTAACAAAAATATACGTAGTCTCAAATTAGATAAATTTATCATAAGAAAACTTAAAATTAATTATTAATTTCTAAATATTAACGTGAGTCAAATTGCAACATTATTAAAGTTAGTTAAATCGACTCATTAAGATTTATTTTTTACAAAAAAATAAAAGTATAAACTTAATTTTAAATTTATTAATAAAAAAATATTTGTATTAGTGTCAGATTAGTATCAACTAATATTAAACATTAATAGAATCAGATTAATGACGAAAATAAAGTTCGTTTAATGTTTAACGCTAATAGATATCACTTAGTGTTTAACTCTAATAGATATAGTTTAGACTTTGACATTAATAAAATTTACTTAATGAAAATAAAGTTCGTTTAATGTTTAACGCTAATAGATATCACTTGGTGTTTAACTCTAATAGACATAGTTTAGTCTTTGACATTAATAGAATTTACTTAATTTTAATCGTTAATAGAGTCGGATAAGTTGACTCTATTACAATGCAAAAAATTAATTTTAAATTGAAAAGGTGACAATATTCTTAACTTTTTTAATAAATAAATATTTATGTCAGTATCAAATTAACATTTGTTAATTGGATGTTAATTAAAATAAATAAGTTTAATATTAATTAAATTGATGTTAACTTTTTCTTTTAGTTTAGTATTGATATCGAAATTGGTCACTAATTAATATTATTATCCAATTTAGATACTATTTTTTTTAATAATCAAAACTTTAATAAATAATGTTAATAACTAATTTAAAAATTTATTCACAAATCAATCATAATTTTTTATTCATAATAAAAACTATTTTAATTATCAATAAATTTTAATTTATAAATTGATATTTAAATTAGTTACACTATAATAATTAATTATTTTTTATCATTGAATTTTGCATGTACTTAGAGATTTTATTGTAGTCTACTCAAAGTTAACAACACTAACAAATTTAAATATATATAATTTTAGGATCACAGATGCATTTGACACAAATCGGACACCGGTAAATATTTAACGGTCGATTTTTATTTATTAGGATTAGCTAATGTTAAATATTTATTTTCTTGTATTGATTAGACATTCTTAAAATACATTCCATACACATTCATATGAGTAATAAAGGAAGCAGGTCTCACTAGCATTTGGAACACAAAGTTGTGATTTAACTGGTTTATTCAAAATAGTCTCATTCAGTGCACGAGGTTAAAGGACGAGCCATGATTAAAGAAAAGCTACAACAAAAAAAAAATCAAATTCGTATATATTTGGAAAGGTCGACCTAATACATCAAAACTTTAAAACATGTTCATAGTAAAAAGTTCTCCCATGTAAGTCCAATATATCTGATGTAAGTCCAACATCAAATGTTTTCACTTTACAAATCGATTTTGTGAGGTTGAAAGAATTAGGTTTAAAACTCATTTCTAATACATGTGGACAAAAACATGCACTAAATATAGATGAAGTTTGTATTCGAAAGATACATTGAATGTAGGAGTTTGTAATATTAGTGAAGTATAAAAGTATTTGATTTGGTTAAGAATGTGTATAAGATTTTAGAAGGAAAAAGAGAGTGAGGTTCCGTGGGATTGGTGGTACCATTTGGCGTACCATGTTGGTGCATGTGTTTGTGGTGGGGGCCATTGTGGTGAATGAGGTTTTGGCATTTTGGAGAAGAAAAAATGGAAGTAGGAATTTAGGGAAATAAACAGAGCACGCGCGGAAAGTTGGGGTGTTGTGGTGATATTGGGGCGACATGTACACGTGGGCACCAAAAGTGACACGCGGAACACAGTTGTTAGAACATGTTTCTCTATGAAGGAAAATGTGGTGGGGACCTACCTATTTTATATATATGTATCCATCTTTTAATATAATTATTAAGAAACTACCCATTCACTCACTTATCCATTCTTGCTTGTGTTGAGGTTGAGGTTGAAGGTGGTCAAGCCAACCTTTGATAATACCACCCACCATGCCTTCCTCTTGTCTATAGTCATTCAGGATAGTGGGGTGAACTATATACTATATACTATATACTATACTATATATTCTATTTCTTATTCTTCTCCATTTAGCATTTAGGGTTTAATCAATAAGGATAAGGTTATTTAATAGTAAATACTTTTGCAAAGGCTTATTTCTAATTAATTCATAATGTTGTTCAAGATTTTACATCGATTAAAGATTTGAATGGAGGACAAAATTGATCGATAATATCACATACATGTGTTATACATTATGGATCAAATTTCAAAGAAAGACTAAACAAGTTTGGAGAGAAAATAGAATTTTTATTGGTTCAACTATGACGTATAATGTAAAAGGATTAGAATACTTCAAGTGTTTCTAATTATATATTCTTTATTGTCGATAAAAAAATTAATTAGATATAAAAATTAATTTACAGTATATAAGTGGATGTAAATATTTTCTTAAAACTTAATTTGTGAGGTTTAGTTAAATCTAAAATTCACATTTTAAAATGATACCATAACTTATCATAACTAAATTTGTTGTTTATTACACCTGTTGTGTCATCTCCTATTAGATTATGATCGAACCATCTTTGAATATTTAATCTTTTATCTGTACATGTGTTTCAATTACGAAAGAAATATGCTAAAAATTCTATATTAAAACTATGCAAACCTCGCATTAAAAGTTATAAGATAGAATTAGACTTTTTCTTAAATGTAAAAATAAAGAATTAATTATATATACTTTATTTACTCCATTGTTTTTAAATTACCCGTCCATGTTGTTTCATTTGCTCCTAACAACCAGAGTCTTAGTTTGCTTTTGGAAATATCTATCTCACAACAAAAAAGAAAAAATGAAATACGTTAATTATTTGTCAAATGACACTTTATTTATATCTTACATGTTTTGTACGATTATAGTTAAAAAATATGTTGTGATAATAAGTTAATTACGCAATGAAGAATTTTCGAAAACGTGAAAGTATTAGTTTGCAAGAAAAAGAAGGAGAAAAAAAAGGTGGTTGACATTGTTATTTTAATGAAAAAGGCAAGGGAGTGAGAATGAGGAAGGATGAAGAGGAGAAATAGTTGGAATGCACCAGCAAGAAAGGCGTGGGAATGATAAAATCGAAACGTGGGTATGAAAATAATATAAAAATAGTTAGAATAATAAGGTGCATATAAAAAAATGTGTGGGGCCATGAATGCAATTAATTGTTGGAGTGGCAGATTGAGGGTTGAGTTGAGCGTGGGTAAACTCCACTAAGGATTTTGTGGAGAATCCACTCTTAAATTTGCATGTCCTAGCTAGTGAGTACTTACTCACTTCTACTGTCCTTATTCCTCATCATCACCAACAATCTCTTTTTGCCTGTCAAAAACAATTTCCATTCCTTTACCTCTTTGTGTTTCAAAGGAGATACATTTTTCTTTATCGACAAATCTTACTTGTTAGAATTTTGTTATGGAGAGATAAACCTACATCCAATAAGTCTCACATTATTTAGGAGTTGGGGTTAAGTCAGTTTAAATACTTCTTTCTCTTTTTGTCTTCCAAGACGTCTTTTAAAAACAAAACCGTGACGGAGCTCCACGTTCTAAAGTAGACAATACTTGAACTCACAATTTCTCATACCTTCTCCTTCAACTTTTACTACTGTTCCAGTACACCTAATAAATCTCATATCATTTAGGAGTCGATGTCAAGCCAGTTTAAATACTTATTCCTCCAAGACGTCTTTTAAAGACAAAACCGTGATGAAGTTTCACGTTCTGAAGCGGACAACACCTCGATAACACAATGATTGTTCGAAGAGACTTGGATTGGGTAAAAACATTACCGTAACCAAGTAATAACTATTTATACTTCACCACCTTCTTTATCAAAATTTTTAAAACAAAAAATATTCTTATAATTGATAATTTATAAAAATATGTAGGCAGAAATTTACTAGTTATGAGATATTATCTTAAATGATTAGTTTGGTTGTCTTAAAGAGTTGTTTTTAGGTCCAAGTTAGGGAAAACCCTAATTTTCTGGCAGCAAAAGAAGAAAGAGATGCAGGAGGGAAGAAGATAATGATGATAAGTGAGTGACTTCTTTTTGTTAGTGGTTTTGAAAATTGAATTAACTATACCTCAGAATTTCATATGGTTGAAGAATCTTTGAAGTACACGTTTCTGGAAATGGTGGTTTGAGGAGAGGTATTTGTGGGATCAACACAGTAGATTTTAGTAACAAGGACAACAGCCAGATATTAATTGCTATGTTGGTGCTGAAAACTTTATCAAGATCACAATAATAATAATCATATAAAGAAAAAAGTGATAGTGGGTAATAGGAAAGTGATAACATATAAATCAATAGAAAACTAATTTAATTGAGATAGATTGATTTAAATTACGTTATATATAAGACAACTTATTTTAAATTCTTTTACATTCTAGTCTGATGTTTGGGATATCCAACCATTGAAATGATGGTATGGGTTGGACAGTCTTACGTCAAATAAAAATTAAATTAAATTATAATACAACGAATTATAAATCTCATTTTATAAAAGGTTGAATTAGACAAAAATTACTTTCTAAAACAAAAAAAAATATGGGGAATTCAAATACCAAAATACAAAAAATATTAGTATCGTATATTTTTTTTTAAGTTATCAATTTATATATAATATAAAAAAATACTAATCACTTTTAATTTATTTTATGGTAAGTTTATTTTAAATGTTAAAATTTTTGATAAATATTCGTTCTTCTCTCAAACGCAAGTTTTTTTTTTTAATTAGTTTTTAATATTTAGGTATATAATTAGTTTTTTAAATTTTATGCATTTTGTTTTTATGAATTTAAACGATAATTATATGCTGATATTTGAGAAATTTTATGTTAGCATGGAAATATTTGTTGATATTGGAGATATATAAAACAAGAAGGATGTTTATTTAGTTTTTAAATTTGGACATTTGTTTTATATATATATATATATATATATATATATATATATATATATATATATATGGGTATTATGGTATAAATTATTAGAAATATGCAAAACGAGTTGGGATTGAGTTTGGAGATGTCTGAATCCGACAATGTGTTGGGATTAAGTTTGGAGGTGTCCGACCTCAACAATTATTATTTATATGTAGTATAAAATTCTTCTTCGTTACAGAATAATGATGGATCAAAGTTTGATTAATTTATCATGTATAAATGATGATTATGAGAGAGGATCGAGAAGTTCATAGAATTCGATCAACACCATGTTGGTAGTGTAAAAAACAAAGAAAATATGTGGTATTGATGTGTGAATTATTTAAATGGGAGAATATTGAATGTGGTCGAAATTAGAGAACATCTTTTATGCAATGGATTTTTGAAAAATTATACAACATGGATATGACACGGTGAATTGGTAAACACTCCAGGTGTGGCTGAAACACATGAATATGTACTCGACAATGGACAATAGATTAGAGGACATGATCTGTGATGTTGGAGTGCAGACCTTTGTTAAAGCTGTGTATGAAAATATAACTATAGATACAAAGACCTCGTTATATCCTGGTTGAACTAACTTCACACGATTATCAATAGTGTTAAGGTTGATAAATTTGAAGACATTAAATGGGTGGACTAATAAAAGCTTCACAAAATTGCTTCAGTTGTTGAAGGAAATGCTTCCTGAAAGTAATACACTACATGACCGAATGCATGAGGCAAAAAAGATACTTTGTAATGGATAGGAAATATGAAAAGATTCATGCATGTTCTAATGATTGTATTTTATATAGAAATGAGTTTGAAGACTTAAAAAATTGTCACAAGTGTGGGTTGTCACGTTATAAGGTCAAAGGTGGTGATAAAGAGAATACTAATGAGGTCACAAAGCACAACCCTCCTTCGAAGACAGTTTGGTATCTACCAATAATTCCAAGGTTTAACCATATGTTTGCAAATCCAACTGATGTTAAAAACCTTATATGGCATGCTGATAAGAAGAAATGTGATGAACTACTTCGTCATCCTGTAGATTCTGTGCAATGGAAGGACATTGATAAATAATTTCCTACATTCGAAAACGAATCAAGAAATTTGAGAGTTGGACTAGCTACAGATGAAATGAATCCTTTTGGAAATTTAAATATCAATCATAGTTCATGGCCTGTTTTGTTAATGATTTGTAACTTTCCTCCAAGTTTATGTATGAAGAGAAAGTACATGATGTTATTTATGATGACTTCTGGTCCAAGAAACCTAGGGAATGATATTGATGTTTATCTTAGTTAATTGATTGATGACATGAAGTTGTTATGGGATGATGAGGTTGAAGTCTTTGATGGGTTTGCTAATGAATCTTACCAAATGCATGTCATGTTATTTTTGTACTATCAATGACTTTTCTGCATATGAAAGTTTATCAAATTATAGTGTGAAAGGTCATAGAGCATGTTTAATTTGTGAAGAAAACACATCATATGAGCAATTAAATCATGGGAGGAAAAATAGTCTATTTTCGGTATCGTAGATTTCTAAATCCATTTCATCCATTGTGGGATTCATGTCATATTACAGTGTCATACAAGACATTTAGGAAGTTAGTTATACCAAGTTTTTTGTACATGTTTTCATATGCAAATGGGTTGACAACAAAACTGGTGTGAAAGTTGATGAATCGGGAAAGACATTGGTTGACTTTCGAAATGTAACATATCAAGATGAACCATTTATTAGGACATATCAAGCTTCATAAGTGTTCTATGTAGCCGATCCTGCATCTGAAAATCAGCATGTTGTGCTACACGGTAAAAATGTGTATGGCATTTTAAATATATTTCAACTAATTTTCATTGCAGTCGTCATTGGCAACTGTTAGTTGTATCTGTACCAGAGCATACCACTTTATGGTTTTGCTCTTGTCATAAACCTCATCCCCCTTGTTTGAAGAGCATAATTGATATGTAAGTCTTTTTTAAGAAATGTTTTCCACTATATACATTCACCTCCAATATACAATGTTATGTTTTCTAACATTGATTGTTTTAACTTTAATGCTTTTAATGGACAAAATATATTGAATGGTAGATCGACTACCAACACTAAAATAGTCTTTTGGATTTCCCTTCGGATATTTCTATGCTATATGTCATTCATTTACTTTAGTATTATCATTTAATTTATCTAAATAGTTTTACTGAGTGTGTAGTAAACAAATTAGAAGCTTTGAGTGTGGCTATTACGTTCATGTAATGGATGACAACAATTGTGCAAGACAATTATGACCGTGGTTGGGATGAGGTAATATGTTAACTTTCACATAAAATAATTTTAACTTCAACTAATTTTCATATGTACTACTATTACCTTCTCATATACTTTTGTCGAAATTCAACAACTCAAGTTCAATGGATTCAAGAGCTTTAGCTTATGTTCAACAAGCGTGGGCAAAGTATTTTGTGTCTAGAGTTAGTTTATACTAATTTTAATATATTAGTTATTTGTAAAAATTAGGGAACATTTGGAACTATCTTTGGATCATTTTAAATTGTCTGGAATTTTGTTTGGCTTTAATTCGATTATAAGTTATGGGTTAATGTGTAAATCAAACCTACTTAAAAAAAATACAAGATATAACCATAATTTTTATCATAATTGTCGTTATATATCAAAAGACTACGACAGTCTAAGGTAAAACTGTCATTGTATTTGAGGCAGTGGTTGTTGTGAGACAAATTTCAACAATAACTTTGTAGATCGTCGTAGTCATATAGACAATATAACGACAATGTTTTGACTCGTTATTTCACTTTATTTTTGACGACGTCAACTTCAATGACAATCTAAGAATCGTTTTCAGATATCTTTTTTGATCGTCGTAAAAAGAGCTTGTTAAAGTAGTATTTGAGGTGAAATCAGATATAAACTAACCAATAAAAATGTTGTAATAAAATTTAATTTGATTAATGGTGGTAATTGATATAATGAAACAAGTGTACTTGTTTGAAAAGTGGTTAGAAGTTGGAGTTTAACAAGGAATCTTTTCCTTGATAATGTGGGAGGGACTTTTGAAGACAAATCCACAAAACACAAAAGGTGGTGTGGTTTACCGAAACCTTGCAAAAACATACCCAGAATCATTTTCAAGAACTTTATGTGCAAAATTGAATTCAGATGCAAGAACATACTTTTACACAATGTTCCCTTAGAGTCAATGCCTTTAATCATTTCTATATTTACACATTTTTTGCCCTTTATAATATGACTTTCCTTTTGTCAAACCTTTTCTGATTTCACTTTCTTTTCAAGATTAGTTGCTGCCTCTGTTCATTTTGTGTGCGGTACAGGCTAAAAGTTGTTTTACTTAATTATACATAATCTTACTAACAACATTTTAATCATTAAATATGCTCCTAGATTCATTGTATTTTACAATTTTCCATTAATGTTAATCAACTAGATTATATCTTTAAAAAGTCATTTTACTATTTTTATTCTTCATTTAATAATGAAACATAAGTGTGCCGTCCTATACTATATTCCTTTATGTTCTCTTATTCTGCAGATTTTATCAGTTCAGGAAGATAAGATCAAATAGTACATCATATAGATTTTTTTTAGATATTATGAGAGATTTTATGTTTACGCATGCACTGAGGACAGAGAATAATTTCGTAGTATAAAAATCAAATCACTCAGCAAACATTATCACTTTTAACATTTCTTTTATTTTTATAGCCAAGAGGCAACAAACAATAAAATTAAAATATTTTAAACAAATTACTCGGTTGGTGCTACTTCTAATGTATGGAGTATAAAGAAAATTAAAATAAGAGGAAACAAACTTCCACCTATAAATCAACTCAAATAATTGCTATATATTTAAGAAGACAATTTGTATAAGAATAGTACTATATCAATGTAAATGCTCTTAAAGATTAATTAATATATTTTAAGGTAAATATGTTTCAGAAAAAGTGTTATAAATTTTCATTTAACAAGTTTTTGTTTGATTATTCATTACATTTATATTAAGCTTGACATTATTATATATTATTTATTTTTTCTCTTAAAATATAAAACATTGGAAAAAAAATATTTGAGTTAAATTAGGTTGGTCGGATTTGACCAACCAACAAACTAAACCAAATAATAAAATTTAGTTTTTAAAAGGCTAATCCACTTGATAACTCACATTTCATGAATCTAGCTTTCTTGTCATACCTAGTCCTTTTTTTTTATATTTAAATGTTTTAGATCAAAATAAGTATCCGTGCCCAATAGAATATTAGAATAAAAAACGTCAATTAAACAATAATGTAATTGTCATAGATAATAGTTTTAGCTTGTAAGATTCTTCGTTGAACTAAAATCTTCTGGTGACAGCAAAGACAGATTCCACATTAATATATTTCTTTTGTTTAAAACAGGAGTAAAAAAAAAATCTTAAAGCACGATTTAACATTTCTACACTTACGTAGTACTAATCATAATTTTAATACAAACTAGAGAATATTCATAGTATCAGCAAATTGATAGTTTGATATCCAACCATAGAAACTTTAATTATTTGAGTATAATCTTGATAGCACTTCAAAATTGAATTTCTCATTGATTTTCGTATCTTGGATGATGTCAATAACAAATACATATCACATCCAAAACAATTTTTTAAATCTTCTTTCTTCCGACTCTCTTTGTCAAGGAATATCAATCTTACAGTCGAATCATCCCAATTCATTCAAAATTTTCAAATGCTAATTTAATGAAGTAAAGATTATATTAAAATATTTTCTTTGCTAAAAAAAAAGCAAAAGGGAGACAAATTCCGGCGTGAAATCCTAATTTAAATGTCGTGTTAAGAAATATGCTAAGGTTTCGTCATTAATAATTTATTGTGCCGCCATACTCAAATAAGATTATTCTATTAATAATTTAATTAATTTTTTATTATTATTTACTTTTAGTGAAATTTAACACAAATAACCAATATATATAATTAAGATTTGACATTAGACAAAACATGAATCAAGGATTTATATATCATGTTGGTGTTGAAAGTATTAAAAAAGAATATTGTTGATGATATTAATATTAAAATATTGGGAAAATAAATTTAAAGAAAGGATCCATTTGCGAATGAAATTTGTTTGTATGATGAAATATTATGAACAAGAAGCGTGCTTGGTGCTTACTGGTTTCTACATTCTGTGCTGTCTGGCCACTATGTTCCTTACTGTCTCCACCCCCAATACCCCTTTCCTTTCATTCCTTTTTTTTTTCGAATTCATATGTTTATTTTAGGGTTTAATATGATTTTAGTGAATTTTAAAATTAGTAACTTTTCGAAATTTTATATCGATGTCTTTTATTTTTAGAAATATGTGAATTTAGTCATTCTTACTAAATTTTGTTAAGTTTATTTAACATTTTAAACACATTTTATGATAATATTTGAGTTAACATTAAAGTGAAAATGTGTTAAACAGTATAAACAATTCAAATACTATCATGAAATATGCTTGAAATGTCAGATAAACTTAACAAAATTTGATTAAAAAATTAAATTCAGGTATTTTTAAAGATGAATGACTAAATTGGTCGAAAGTTTTGAAGAGAAACTAATTCTAAATTTCACTGAAACTTAGGAGATCAAAAACATATTTAATTCTTTATTTATTTTATTTTATTTTAAAATTATCTTATATTTCTAGACTCCAAATTAGGAGTAGTTTAAAAATATTTTATTTTCTTAACTTATTTAATTTTGTTGTAATGTATGTTGTACCAATATCAATAAACTTGATATTAAAACTTCTTAAATTTAAATGTTGATAAGATTTTGTTTTTTTAAATATAGTTTAAAATTTCATTTGATTTAGAGTTAAGGTTAAAGATTATTTAAACACACCTTTTTTTAGACAAAGACACTATGGAAACAAAAAACACGAAACCAGACAAATTGTCTAAATTCTTGGTTTCACTGTGGTGGCTGCTGCTGCATTCCTTAGTGCTTCTTCTGGGTGCTCCATAACCAAATTTATATGTTCCATTTTTCTTTTCTGTTTATTTATTTGTTTATTAAATTGTTATCTCATTGAGTTGTTGATTTTCTGTGACACGCCGTCAATTTGTCTCCACACACACGTGCTGCTACAATATCATCAATTTAGTTATATAATTACTTTATGAATTCCCAAAAAATAAATCATTATATATTTAACTAATTTTTCTATAATTTCATTCCCTCTTATAAGTGCTATCTAAATTATGAAAACTTTACATGATCAATGTTAACCATAAGTTAACAAATTTTACATACTTCATTTACCTTTTTAAAATATTAAGAATTTTTTTTTAAGATTATAAGGCACACAAGTTATTCTTCAAAAAGATACATGTTGTATCTTTATAGTGAAAATATTTAAAACTACGTTTAAACCTGAGTTCATAATTCTATATTGAATAAAAGTAAAAAAAAAAAATTGAGTGACGTAATAAAATAAATACAAACATTAAGTTTTAAAATTTTATATTGAATGTGATGTTAGATTTTTTTATGAACAACTCATACACTTCAAATGTAGTCAATTTTTTCAATTTATTGTAAAAAAATATTACTAGTGATAGACACTTGTGATGAACAATCTAACTCATACTTTAGGAGGAAACGGTTAATAATTAAAATATGAATTCATAATTTCATGATGAATAAAAGAAAAATTGAATAATGAGACATTAACAAAAAAGAGCTTTCAACATCACCAATTTCACATCAAGTGTAGCAAAATCTAATTTTAAAAATGCACGGTAAGTGTAGAATTTTAAAAGTTCTATAATTTACGATATGTTTTTTTTTATTTTTGCAGTATTTTTCATCAGTTTTCCATATTTTATAATTTTATTTCATATATTCATATTACTTAGAATTTTATTTTCTTTTAAATATTCATGTATACGTTGATTTCTTTCGGAGGACATAACTTTGGCTTGAAATATAAAAAAATTTTACAACTTAAATAAAAATAAATAAATGTTAAAAATGTTTAAACATTATTATTAGTATTTGTGTAAATAAGTAAGTATTATTATTATTGATAGACATGTAACTTTTTTTTTGAAAAACTAAAAATTAAAGAAGAAAGTGATTTTATTTTATTTTTATAGAGAATAGTGTCTCGCTTACAATAAAATCTCTCATTAATGATCAATTAATTTTAGTGATAAAAAATTGTTAGTCACTATAATAACTAATTTAGAAACTAATTTACAAAATAAAAAATTATTGATTATTAAAATAATTACTATTATTAATAAAAAATTATAATTAGGCTCTAAATTGTTCTTTATAATTTAACTACGAAGGTTTTGATTATCAAATGAACTAATTTATAAATTGGTCATTTAATATTAGTTATCAAAATTTTGATTATAAAAAAAATTAATTTCAAAATTAATTTTTAGTTAGTAGTGACCAATTTAATGACCAATTATAAATTTTTTATTTATAATAGTGACTATTTTAATAATTAATAATTTGTTATTTTATAAATTGATATCTAAATTAGTAATCATGTAAAATAAAGTTAATGTGAAGATGAAATAAACAAAGTTAGAAGAAGAATATTCCTCTTATTTACTATATCACAATATATCATCGTACAGAACAGTGATTAAAAAATGAATTCAAATCTAATTTAAATGGAATTATAGTTTTAATTAAAAAAAATATAGAAGTGCCAAAGTTTGTTCCATTTGGTAACGGACACTTCAACAAGGTGTTTAATAGGACACTTAAGGCTAAAGATGTAAAAGCACTTATTTTCTAACCGTAAACCACATAGTCACTGCAAGTCAACGTATTTGTTGTTTAAGGTTACGGTTTGTTTTTTTTCCAATTTCAGTTATTCTCGATGAGCAATATATTAATAAAAAACTCTATATATATTAATAAAAACTATACATTTTAATATTTTCCAAAATTAAAAAAAAAAGGTCTCATTATTACTAAGTCAAGAAAATAGTAAACGCGGTATATGTTTTCAAAATATAAATAATAGGTCTTCTAATTAATATTTATTTGTAGAATATTAAAAAATTATGTACTTGAATATTCTCTTTCAACTAACCTCATTATAAAAGAAATAAAAAATAAATAAAAGCACCATACAGGAAGAAAAAGTTATTAATTCAAATAAAAATACACCTGAGTGAAGAATCACCTGAATGCGATATTTTACTAAATTATTTCATGACAGATATTAATTAATATAAAATTGTTGAATACTCGTTTTCTTAAAAATAATATTATTTATGCATTTCTTTTTTGGCATTTATTTTATACTGATGTATTAAGAAAACAAAAAAATAACTTTTGTTGTATTCTAGTACTCTTAAATAACGTAGTTTATGTTTTTTTTTTATATCATCATGCATAGTAAAAAGAAACAAATTTAAACACAATATATTTCTTATGATTTTTCACAAATAATAAAATGATTAAAAAAATTATTTGACGGTAACTATTTTAAAAATATCAATTATGCTAAGATATTTACAAGATGTTATGATATAATATCTTCAAGGTTTGTACAAATAATATATTATAATACAATAACTTTTTATCATATTCTATTATATATTTAAGATATTCAAGCACAATAGGTTTTTCGATCGTATTGATAAATTTCTCTTGCATGAGAACAATTTTTAGATTTCATACTAGTCTAAAAAGTTATTACCAACTAACTTTCCATCAACGATTTTATTCAAAAATAATAATAATATTAATAACAAAGTAGTCCCTTTTTCACTCCTACAAATATAATTTAATTAATTTCTACACACCATCTGTTGTCTAAGAAATTAGTGATTTTTAAAAAAAAGTTGGATTAAATGCCCTATATATTAATCCTTTTAATTATAAGTGCCCTGATAATTATGTCATTTCATGAAATCAGTAATTTACATGTTCTTCAATAGATTCAATAGAATGTATCTATTACAAAGTATTTGGATCAAACAAAAATAAATTAATATTTTTGAAGCATTAATTTTCATATAAATTAATAAATTAATAGTTATTAAGATCTATATCATATATAAAATAAATACATATACAACCATATAATTAGTTAATGTAGTATATAAATCTAATTTATATATCACTATACTAATTAAATTAATCACCACTAATTATCATCCTCATATAACATTGATTAACATATGTAATTATAAGTTTACTGCAGAGATTCAAATTCAAAATACTGATAATAATATTTTAGGTAGGAATTAGGTTAGAAGGAGAATACTTATATTTTGTTATTACAGAAGAAAATATAAACAAGCACACTAAAAGTGATTTTAATTTTTGAAACAGTGTATTAATATCTTTGATTAGCTATTCATTTCAACCTAGGAGCCTTTTTTCGTAGAATAAACTTTAATATAAGCTCTTTGATTCTAATTTTCTTATAATAATAATAATAAATTTATTTTCTCAAACGGATGAAGATATTAAATATATTGTGATTATCATTTTTTTGTTCCCCACTATTCAATTTTATGAGTAGTTGAATGCTCTTTAGTTGAAATTAGACGTAATCATCAAACTTTTTTATATATTTCTTTATTATATAAGTACACATTGGTATATTATTTTTCTGTGTTGATATTTAATTTATATGTTTATTATTTATTGTGTGATCAGTCAAAAATTAGTGAAGTTAAAGAGGTTATAAAATCCTTATGAATTATTGATTTAAGATAATCATATTTTGTACTTTCTTTTATAACTTTATTTAGCTTTATTGTATAGTGATTTTATACTCTCCAAAATTATTTATTTTATGCTTTTAGCTCATTTACATGTTTTAGTAATAAATTAATATTTTTTTTTACCTATTTGCTTTAGTTTTACATTTTTATAACATTTAGTCATGATTTCAGCCATAATTTTATTTGTTGATATCATTTTTGGATTATTTTAGTTCATTGGATTATAAACTTCCAGACTTCAATTTGAATATCTGATTTTTTAGATTTGGACCCGTCCACTATTTTTCTATGATTTTTAGAAGTTGATAAATATTTGTTAAAAATTTGCAAAGAGAACCTAAGAGGAACCATTTTCCCTTATTAACTCATCTTTTTCTAATTGGGCTTATGGATTTTATTAGACTCCGTATTAGGCCACTTTACTTCCAGATTTTAGACCATATGTACACAAAATAATTTTAAAAGACAAATTGTAAGCCCTTTTTTTTCCTTTCAGTTGAGCTTTGGGGCCTAGCCTTCGTGGGCCTAAGGTCGGTCCAATAAGGGCAGCCCTTCTGAAGGACTCCTTACCCTACCAGCCCCTCCTCACAGTTGCACATCACCCTTGTTCCAAAGAGCCAGTCTTCCCCTCTCAGCTTCTCTAAGAAAAGCAGGAGCTCTGCTAGGGCACGTACCATCTCCCACCTCCAAGCTAGCCTAACCCGTCAGGTACCCTAGGTAAGTTAAAACCCAAGATCTTTAGTTCGTTTTTCTCCTTTCCTTTTTCTTGTACGTTGGTCTGGGTAGGGTTTAACTCTGTACTCGTGTTTCTGTCCTGGTTTCCATGTTTCTAGCTCACTTCCTTGGTTCTGGAGCTGCCATTTTCGTAGATTGCGGATCTGTTTGTTTTTGCTCAATATAGAGGTAAGGGAAGCTAGACTCTTCGGTCTTAAGTGTTTCTGGGTTGTTTGTGGTCGTTTTTGTGTTCGTATGCGTGCCTAGTATGCTTTTATCGAATGATATGGGGTTGCATGTGTGTTTGGGGGTGGATCGGGGCGGTTTCCGCCATTGCATGTGGGTGGACAGTGGTGAACTCTGCTATTTTCGCCCAAGCGAGCTCGTCTCGCCTAGGCGAGAGTACCAGAGAGCTCCCTGCCACGAGAGCTCGCTTAGGCGACCAGTCCGCGTTCTGAGCGACGCCATGTCTCGCTCAGGCGAGGAGGTCTCGCCTGAGCGAGAAATCGTGAAAACTCCACGTTGCTCATCTCGCCTGAGCGAGAAATCGTGGAGACCCCACGTTGTTCATCTCGCCTGAGCGAGAAATCGCGAAACCTTCCAGACCCAATGTGGTAGGCTCGCCTAAGCGAGAGCCAGTCGCCTGAGCGAGACAGCTTCTCTCGCCTGGGCGACTACTCCTAGCTTGAGCGAGGCTGCGACAGCGGATGGTTCCAGTTCTGTTTTCTCTCTTTGTTTGATGGGTGAAGTTTGTGATTTATTTAATTACCCCTTTGCTTCAAAACCCAAAGCATGTGAATACATATAAATGGTTGCTTGAATCTTATGAACTAAAAGTTGGTATGTTGGCATGAATAATACATGGATTTTGTTTGCTTGGTTGGTTGAGAACTTGCATGAGAATTGGATGAATGACCAAAAAGAGGTGGGAATTGTATGAGAAACATGATTATGATGGTGAGATAGGCGTAATTCCATGAGTCCCATGGGGAGACTTTATGGTGGCGTGTAGTGTATATATTAAGATAAGGATTCAAGTAAGGATTGCATCCCGAAACTCTAAAGGGTCAGTGAGTCTCAAGTAGAGCAAACTGA
>Ga0214542_1001683_pt1 | contig 45553 bp, 23 predicted proteins | sample CNSS1metaG_FD_160096 | JGI IMG/M metagenome (GOLD analysis project Ga0214542, IMG submission 160096) | Root nodule microbial communities from cowpea collected in UCLA plant growth center, Los Angeles, California, USA - CNSS1 | ecosystem: Host-associated > Plants > Roots > Nodule | place: USA... | reverse complement strand
TAGTAGAGTCAGTAACTCCTGAATTACCGACTAGAAGGTCTAGCAGAACAATTGTAGCACCACAAAGGTACTCCCCTTCATTGCATTACTTGTTGTTGACTGATGCTGGTGAGCTAGAGCATTTTGCTGAGGCTATGCAGGGAGGTGAATGTATTAAGTGGGAGCTAGAAATGGAAGATGAGATAAAGTCTCTTCAGAAGAATAAGACATGGTCTTTAACCAAGCTTCCAGAAGGAAAGAAGGTTTTGCAAAACAGGTGGGTCTATCGGTTAAAAGAAGAACCAGATGGCAGCAAACGATATAAGGCCAGACTCGTAGTGAAAGGGTTCCAACAGATACAAGGAATTGACTTCACAGAAATTTTCTCTCCTGTTGTCAAGATGACTACCATCAGAGTTATCTTGAGTATAGTAGCTGCAGAAAATCTTCATTTGGAGCAGTTAGATGTGAAAACTGCTTTCCTACATGAAGATATTGAGGAAGAAATCTTTATGGCACAACCAAAAGGTTTTGAAGTACAAGGCAAAGAGAATCTTGTATGCAAGCTTCATAAAAGTTTGTATGGGTTGAAATAAGCACCGCGACAATGGTATAAGAAGTTTAATGAGTTTATGAGAAACTCAGGATTTCACAGATGTGAAGAAGATTATTGTTGTTACGTGAAGAAATATGTATTGTTGTTACGTGAAGAAATATGTTGATAGTTATATCATTCTTGCCTTGTATGTTGATGACATGTTGATTGTTGGTGCTAATATAACAGAAATTGACAGATTGAAGAAACAATTGTCAAAAAATTTTGAAATGAAGGATCTTGGTCCAACCAAGCAAATTCTTGGTATGAGAATTTCCAGGGATAGATCTAAAGGTATTCTAAACTTATCTCAGGAAAAATATATAAAAAAATTGCTTAGTAGGTTCAATGTTGAAAATGCTAAAACCAGGCTCTGATACCACTTGTCAGGTTTTACAGAGGGGGTTTCATTGGTGTTGTTCTCCCCAGTGAAACTCCTCTGTAAAACCTGACAATATATATAATTCAACAGTGATATTAGAGTTGATGGTTCAGAATGACTGACCGCATCCCGGTCACTAAAAAATATTGAAATGGAGGTATGAATCGTTGATTTATAAGAATAAGTATGTTAAAGTAGCCGAAGAACCTGCTTTCAGGAGTTGAAAGGGGTGTTACTTAAAGCTCCATGAGTAAAACTTCCAAAGTAGACTGTAAAATAGTGTATTAATGCTTTACAATTATATATTCTAGATGCTGATACATATCTAATTAATCTTTAAGGACAACATGTTTTATAACCCAGAAGTTATTCACTCAGTGCAGTAGCGAATATAATAGTGTATAAATAAAGGAAATAATACCAAAGTTAAAGCAGCATTATTGGTTGGCTGCTGCCAGTGAACACCAGAAGTAATTTGTAATTAAATAAAAGATTAATTATTTTTTAAACTTTTAACAAAATTTAGAAATTGTTTAATAAATGGTTTTATTAGATTGATTATTAAATAAATTTATATTTTTTAATTCGGTATTTTCTATTAAGTTTTTTATTAGTAGAGGTGATGTGATGGTTAAATGATTCAAATAATTGTTATTTTGTCATGTCATCAAAATTATTCTCACATGTTATTTTATTATTTATTATTTTTATATTTTTATATTTAATAATTATAAAACTTTATAAATTTATAATTTCATAGTTAATATTTTAATATTTTAATATTTTATAATTTTATTTTTTAAACGTAGTTAGTTTTAGGCATAAATTATAGGAAAGGATTTGTTCACCGTTAAATTACTCATGGTGTTAGATATGTAAACAATTTTTTTGAAAATTTTTAAAAAGACAAAGTCAATTTCAATATAATGCTTTTAATCGAAACCTTTCTCATTTCTCACGATTTCAATTATTTTAGTTAAAAGTCATTACATTGAAACCATGATATACGATGACTCTGCCTTTTTAAAAAATTATAAAAAAATCGTTCATATACTTAACGACTTTACTTTATAATTCGTCATAAATCAGCATGACTTTGTCATATCTATAATTTAACGGTCAATCAACCCTTTTATATAATTTAAGTTTAAAACTAACCCTGACCTAACAATGAAAAGTGTGATTGATATACGAAAAAAGAATCTATAAATATAAATTTTAAAATTTTAACTTTATATTTGAGATAATGTGATCACATTATAGAAATTGTGGTTGGAGGCACTGCTGCAATTAGGAATGGGCAAAATGTACAAATAACTAAACTATTGTTAAACAAAACTATAATTCAACTATTCGAATTGTTTAAATAATAATATACTTCATACTTTATTTTAACTATAACTTATGATCCAATTTATTTCTAATAGTCTTGTCTAAGAACAATTGAGTTTTTAAAAGTTCAATTAATATAACAAACAATTTAAATGCAGTTTCCTTTTTGAATAATGATATGTATTTTTATGCAATTGAGTTTGATATTAATTTAGCTGAGTTGAACCATGATAATTACAATACATATTTCAATTGTGGCATAGTTAAATTACTTTATGTATGCACCTAAAATAAATTTCAACTACTTTGGGTAATGTACTTACAACCATTTTAGAATAAATTTGAGGTTTAATCATTGATTACTTTATTGAGTGGGTGAAAGGGTGACCTTTTTATTACTAATTCAATGCATTATTCTTGGCTTGGCTGTCACCAGACCCATCACAGGTGGAAAATTTGAGATAAAGGCCTTTCGCTCAATACCTTTTCTTTTTCTTTACTCTTCTCTTGTCTTCTTTTTCTATTTCATTATTCTGTTACACTGTATCTCTGTCGCTTTTTTTCTCTCCACTTCTTTTTAAATTTCTAATTCCATTTTTCATACATTCTAAAAGCAGATTATGCGTTTGAGCAGCAGATATATTTTGAAACATTTCTCTTTTTACCGAGAGCTTGAGGTGACTCTTCATTCACGTGACAAGATCAGGATATTTTTCTAAATTTTGATGTGACACTTCAGACTCTCAACTACTTCTAAGGGTTCAAACACGAGAAAAGATTTATCTGTAAAAAGACTTATAGACTCTCAATTCAATAATAGAGTAAAGATATTTTGTAAGAGAGAATGAAAATATAAGAGTATGTATATCTTTCGAAATACTAACTATATTTATAGGATCTTTTGAATATTAGATCCATGTGATAAAACATGTAACACAAAATTAAGTAATGTAAATGAAATAATGTCTTACTTTAGTAATAATAAATAATAATAATAATTTTTTTTAGGTAATGGATATTTGTGGGTACGGATAATATGATACATACAATTCATTACTAGCGGATAGTAAATATTCATGGATACCAACTATCCGTCACGGATACTCACGGACACGAGTATTTTTACGTTCCTTAGAGTTGAGAGTGTTTTCTGTGTGTTGTAAAAGTTTGCACATAGTGATTATTCCTTGGTTGTCTTTGGACAACGACCTTGATTTTTTGTTTGTATTTGGAATTTTCAAGTTATATTCTTGTTTTTTTTTTTTGTGTTAATAGGATGATTTTTAGGGGTAAAGACGATAATATTTTTTATTGATGACTTCTTTTTAATATTTTGATTTGTCGTTTATTTTTATCATGTAAAAGATTATTTTGATGTTTTTTATATAATTGTTTTTATTTTATATCACTAGAATTGTATAAAAAAAATCATTTGTTGTAATATAGTAATTTAATGTCATTGTCATGAATCTTGTTTATCATCATCCAACATATATCGAAGTTCAAAAGGTTTAAGATCTATGCTAAATTTCAATTATTATTAGTTTAATCTTTGTTTTTTGTGTGATTTTATTCCAGTTGTGTATTATAATTTTTATTAGTAAAAAAGAGATTTTATTAGAATTTAAACAATGGGAGTAAAAAGACATTTAAATATTTCTAAATTTGATTATCTAGATCTATTTTCTTTTTGTAATTTAAAAAAAAAATTTAATTTTTATCAACTTTATTTCATTAACTGCACAAATTTAATAAATGTTATGGCCTCGTGAAATTTTGTTTCTCACTCTAACTTGATTTGTATACAATTATAACTTCTTTATAAATATTTTATATTGAAGAATAATTTTGATATTGAATATTTGATAATATTACGTTTCCTTTGTATTTTTTATAAAAAATAATTAATTGATATTGAAACCATAATAAAATAGGTATAGGTATAAGTACGAGTACAAGTGTATACCAATTATCTGGTGAGGACGGGGATCAATCAAAAATTTCATACTCGATGAGTTTAGGTATGGAGAGAAAGATGGTATGGAAATAAAGATGATTTTTTTTTTTGGAGATGAGTATGAATAACGAAAGTCGTCTCTGTCCCATCCCAATAACACCTCTAGATGAGATAATATTATTTTATAATTATGATTTTTTTTTAAATTAAAATTCACAAATGTATATTTATTTAGAAATAAAAAAATATTTAAAAATAAGTTAGTAATAAAAAACGAGAAAAATAATTATTTTGGATAATTAAAAATCTAAGAAGTATATAATTGAAAAAAATAAATTTGTTAAATATTGTTTTACTACTTTGAATACATTTAGAAGTAGATATTTTGACTATGTAAAATTATAGTATAAGTAGGTGAATGTTATTTTGGATGGACATTAATAAAAGTGAAATTAAACAAATAAATGGTTATTTATTGGAAAACATTCCCAAAACAAAACATTACAAAAAATTATCCAAAATGTACATTATTGCCCTTAAAGTCTATAAATTAATATATTTATTGGAATGCTACAATATATTTGCCCCTTCAATCTCATAGGTCAACAACACTACAAAAAATATCTTAAGGAGATAGTTTTGTACACTATCTAGCTTCTTTAGTTTCATGATAATTTCACACAATAGCCCTGCAATAATGTATTGAGGATGGCAACAATGATTGCAACTTTAACGCAATGTTGGTTGGCTGTTCCCTGACCTTATAGCAAGTGAACACAACAAGTGGAAAATGCGAGATAAGAGGCCTTTGGCCCAATAACTTTTTTTTCTTTTCTTTTTCTTCTTTTCTTCACTTGTCCCTTTCTTCTTTTTCTTTATTTGTCTTTTCTATTTCAGAGTTCTATTAGCACGTGTCTCAATCTATTATTTCTCTCCATTTTTTTTTTAATTTCTAATTCCGTTTTTCATATATTCTAAAATCTTATACTATTGTGTAAATCTTTTTGCTAGTTCTATTAGTTGACAAGAGTTATTCTTTTAATTAGTTTGTTTTTTGTTTTGGATTCGTTTCACAATGTTTAACTAGGATTTTGGATTTGTTTAATCATTCTTTTATACAACTAACTATCCAATAGGAAAACTAACTTGATTTGTAATTGAGGTTTTATATTTGAGTATGAAAATAATTATAGATTAAATTTACTGTTTTCGTTGATTTTGAGTTTTATATTGTATCGGAGGAGTTAAGTTTGCAACATTCCAATTTTAGCAACTAAAAAGAATAATAATAAACTAGGATGTTGCATCATAGTATTCAAAAGAGATTGTATAAGATATATTAATATAGTGTTACAGAAGATAGGACTCTAAAAATATATTATTTATACAAATCAACTAAAACTAACAAAGCTCTATAAACATGTTAACCATTTACTCTAACTCCCAAAAACCTTTCACTAGTCTAATGGATGGTTCCTCATCCTCCAAAAATGCTTCTAAACCTGTAACATCATTTGCTCCCACCGAATAGGTAATCGTCGCAAAAGAAAGACAAACAACAAGAGACATAGAGTGCAAGGGAAAGCTAGTTTATAACATAAATAATCATATAACAGTTAAACTTGTTACATTATAAAATAACATATTTCAAGCATTCATAAAAAGAAATAACCACGAATTATAATATCTTTTTCCTTTTCGAATAAAGCAAATAAAGCAAGTGATATAATTACAGACTCTCTAAACTCGATTATCCGAATTATGCACTCGATATAGAATTCTAAAGAAAGTATGCATCTTGGTTTCTAAAATCTGTAGAGTCTAGACACAAGGGGTTATCAGCCAACCACACACAAGGTTAATCCTCTAATGTCTCAGGCCCAATACGTCCCAAGATTAGGACCTCCTGCCACTTTTACCATATAATTCATTCTACTCTACTTGAGTGTGAATGATTATTAGAGTTCAGTATACTTCCTTTATCTAGACATCTCATATATTAAGGCATATACTAACCATACCATCACCAAGAGTTTCCCATAAAACTCTTTTACCAATAACATTCCACTAATTCTCTTTTATACTCATAACCTCATCATTTTTCCATAAAATATAATCTCACACCATGTTTCTCATATCAAATAATCATACACAACTCATTCTTCATATTCACTATAATTTTCATTTTTTTAACTTTCATTTTTTACTTCTTGACCTAATTTAGTATAAATTATTGATATTTTAAAAAAATATAAATATAATAATACATTAATCAGTAAAATATTAAGCACGTCAAAAAATAATAAAAGAAGGAAAAAAAATAGAAATTATAATATCTTTGTCCTTTTCAAATAAAGCAAGTGATTGCTGATACTGTACTATTCTTTTTCTGCCATTATCAGTGCTCTCTTTGCAGCTTTATTCGGAGTCTGGTTCAGTTGCCCTCATTGTGGTCAAGTAAACACTCATGAGAACTTGATACGTTCCCTTTGAAGTTCAGGTTTCTCTCGGTCGTAGTCATCTTCCTCATTTCTTGTTTCTTGTTGTAAATAATTAATTATTTACGCAAACATTTACAAATAGATCAAGTGCATCGCTTAACGAAAAGATTATTTTCCCCTCAATTCAGTATAACACCGATAAAACCTCTCTCTCTCTCTCTCTCTCTCTCTCGCACACACACACACTGGTGAAACCTTCTCAGAGAGAAGTGAGTGAATATATATCCTTTAACTCAATAGAAAAAAGTCAGTGGGGATCACTTTTATAATATTCTTCTCTTTCTCATATGCTCTCATTATTCTCTTGCAGTATTGCTCTGTGTCACGGTTTGGATTGGAACAATAGCAACTAAAGGCAATCACAACTTAAGGTAATCGAATTCCAATAACAGAGGTGTTTTGTAGCTTATATATATATATATATCGACTCATTGTTTTTTCAAGATTTTAATTAAAAACATTGATCCATACAAAGATGAATATTACTTACAATTATTTGGATCTTATTTCAAGTGTTAGCAGAAGTAACTTCTAAACGAGGGGAACGTTCGGAAAGGGAAATGGTTGAGGATGATGAATCAGAGGTTTCTTATTCTTAGTACGTAATTCTCACACTCAAGGTTAGAGATCCCATAACACTACCCTTTCCATGGATTCATAGCTGAAATGATGATTTTTTTTCCCACGTACCACTATTCCTTGTTTGATTTACAGGCATAGTATACTGTATACTGTGTACAATAATTATACAGATAACACACTTTTGGAATGAAGTTTGGAATTTGGTCCTTAAGGATCTGAATTCTGTGGTTACTTTTTTTTTTATTTATGTTTTCAATCCTACTCGAAATTCATTTATTATGAAACCGAATTTTGAACTGGATTTCTTTTATCATTTTTTTAAAATATGGATGAATAAGAATTTTTGAATTTTTATTTAGAAATATATTTAATATCGTATATTAAGTTAATTTAAGTGTAATTTGAAAATATAAAAATAAATATAGATTTTGTGTATGGAAGTATTGAAAGTATATTGTGTATTAAATTTTTTTAAACAATATTGTATGAATAAAAAATTATTTATAACTTCGACTTATTTTTTTATTTTAAATATTTAATAAACATAAAAAAATAAATAATATAACATCACCTCAAACATTATATATTAATTATTTTTACTTTTTTTACTTTTATTATAATTCATAATTTTTAAAAAATTACTATTAAAAAAAATTAATACGCAACAAATTAAAAGAAAATTATATTTACTTTTATATTTTCAAATTACATCTTAGATAACAATATACAATACTAAATCTATTTTTTAAAATAAAAATTAACATCTTATTCATCCATTTTCTAAAAAATTGAAAAAAAAAATCCAGTTCAGATCACAAGGCGTTATCATTTTCAATGCAACTGATTCCATCATCCATTTCTTTTCTTCATTTTTCTTCTCTAACTACAATCTTATGGGATCAGAATCTTCAAAACAAAACAAAATGATTAACTTCCTTTTCATTATTTTCTCTACCACAAAATTCTCCATCCGTGTAGGTCTCCTGACTATTTCATTGTGGACATTCGTTTGTTGGTTAAGCTAATTGTTGCTCACTTTGCACTTGCATTATTTGTTATTGCCTCCCTTCTTCATTATCATCATCAACATTATTATTACCATCAAAATCATTATTATCATCAATATCGACTTGTAATTGTTTTTCAACTAGTTTTTCAACTAGTTTTTTTACTCGTTTTTCTACTCGTGCAACACAGAGAGTTTTTTTAGATATAATATTTTTGGTAATAGCAAGGGAGTTTTTGGATATTTAATAATCTTAGGACGAAAATATGATGTCTTTAAAAAATTGTGAAGTGTATAAATAGAATAAATCAATTTAGAATGTAATGAAAGTGGTATGTGAAGTTCATATTTTATTTCATTCTATCTTTTGTTGTCTATTCTTTTATCTGCAACAACCAACAACAAAAAGATGACTAATACACTTTGTTAAAATAAGAATAAAAAAATAATAAATTACATGCCTATAATGTCTTTTTTATTAAACAACTTCATAAATTCCTTTTGTACACAATGTTTATTACTTCTTAATTCAACCTTTGTTGTATCATCAGTTTTCCTTGTAAGCCTTGGATTTTAGGCAATGATTTTGCTGCAGTGCAGAACAAAACAGAAATAAGTTGATCTATATTTATACAAACGAATTAGTTCAAATCAAAATAAAAAATAAAAAATTATATACCTATAATGTCTTCTTTGTCAAAGAGTTTCAAAAATTTCTTTGTACACAACGTTTTTAGTTGTGTTCGTGACATTTCCATCTTCATCCAGTATAAGTATTTTCAATCCTTTTTTGGTTTTTACTCTAGAAATAGCAACATATAGTTGGCCATGTGTGAATACAGGTTGTGGAAGATAAAGGCCGACTCTAGAAAGTGTTTGTCCTTGACTTTTGTTAATCGTCATTGCAAAGCATAAGGATATCAGAAACTGTCTTCTTTGAAATTTGAAAGGCAACCTTGAATCAGATAGCACTAAATCCATTCTTGGTATAAAAATCCCAATTTGTGATATCGCAAATTTCAAATCGAAAACCGTCTACATCCCAATTTTAGAAACTATCCTCATTGAAGACTAGATCATGAATAAGATTGTACAATTTGTGATATCTCAAATTTCAAATTTATTGTTTGGATAAAGTAATTTAATTTCTATTTTAATTCAAAATTCTATTTTAAAGATATTTGGATAACTTGACTTTACCCTTCAACCTAATTCAACTTAGCTTGTCTTTCGGTTCGGACCGACTCGTCTCAACCTCCAGTCTGGATCGACTCCTCTTGACCTTTGGTCTAAACCGACTCAGCTCACACTTCGACTTGGACCGACTCAACGTGTCCTTCAACATTAGTCAATTCGGTTAGACCTTCGACTTGAGCTGACTCGACCTAACCTTCAGTTCAAGCAGACTCGAGTTGACCTTTGGCTCGACTCGACTCAAATCAACCTTTAGCCCATGCCAACTTGTCTCGAGTCTAGGCTCGAGACTACTCCTTTCGACCTTTAGCTTGGACTAACTCGACTTGACCCTCAACTATGGCGTACCTAGCTCGAACTTTGATCCTGATCGATTCAGCTCGAACTTCGGCCTTGACCGACTCAACTTGACCTTCGTCTTGTGTCGACTCCACTTGACCTTCAGCCCGGGACTACTCTACTTGACCTTCGGCCCGAGCCAACTCTAGTTGACCTTTGGCTGGGCCAACTTTGCTTGACTTTTGGCTCAGACCGACTTGGCTCAACCTTCGGTCGGGCCGACTTGGCTTGATCTTCTACCCAGGATGACATGGCTCAACCTTTAGTTTGGGTCAACTTGTCTCGACCTTCGGTCTTGGCCAACTCCTCTCTACCTACGATTCGACTGACTCATCTACATCTTCAGTCAGGATGAATTGTCTCGACTTTTGGCTCGAGTTGACTAGACACAAACTTAAGCCTGGGTTGAATCCAATTGACCTTAAGTTCAAGGTGTTTCATCTCAACTTTATTTGTCTCGATCGACTTGTCTTGACTTTCAGTCTGACTGACTCGTCTTTACCTTCAACCGTGGTCTAGTTGTCTCAACCTTTGGTCCGACCAACTTATGTTGACCTTTGACATGTGTCCAATAGACTTGAACTTCAACCTACATTACTCATTTTGTCCTTCGATTCGACCAACTAGGCTCAACCTTTGTGAGTGGAGTAAAAATGAGTAGAATTTCAAATATTTTGTATTTTGAGAGTATTTAAAATTTTTCTATTTTATTTATTTGAAACATTTTTCAAAATTTCTTTTTAATTATTTTATGGATAATGATACTTTAACCTATATTTTTTGATCCATTTTTAACCTATCACTCTTATCACCCTTAGATCATCACATCACATCACTCCAAAAACTTAAAATAGATGATCTAAAGGTGATGAGAGTAGTGGATTAAAAATGGGTCAAAAAAAGTGGGTTAAAATATCATTTTCCTTATTTTATCTAAACAAATCATCTCAACGTAAAACTCTATTGAAAAGAACCAAGCACAATGGAGAGGCAGTTACCATTCACATCTTACGCTCTCCTGCATGCCACCCTCTTAGAAACAAATTTATATTTGTCGAAGGTCAAATATTCATTTACACTGACTGCATGATTAGTTTCTCTGCAAATAATGTAATTCTGAAAATTTTTCAGCAGAACTAGTATACGCAAAATCTTTTTTAATATATCAAGAAAATATAAGCCATAAATAAGAGAAATAAAAAATGATAATATATAAAGAACAAATATAATAGAACATGAATTCAAATCCACTTATTTATTTGAAGGCTGGAAAAGAGTTGTCTTCTTTTTCTATTTTGTTCAAACAATGTAAAATCGTGTAATTTTGAAAGTATTATAAGTCAGTAAAGTTATATCAAATCTTACACATTTATAAAATTATTTTAAATATTTTAATTTCTTACTACATAAATTCTTAAAAATTGAAATTGCAAAATTTTAATCATTTTAAAGTCTTTAAAAAAAATTAAATAAGTGTATTACTCACATAGTCCTTTAAAATTTTCAACACTTTTTATTTATAATATTACTCACATAGTCCTTTAAAATTTTCAACACTTTTTATTTATAAAAAAATACCATTTTAAAATAACAATCCATTACGTTTCTAACTAACATTTTTCCAATTCTTAAAAATTTTCCATACCGTTATAAATTGTAACACAACTTTGATTGGTTTTATTTTAATTCATGTACATATGATTTTTTAATTGATTAAACAATATCCCCTCTTCTTAATTAGTTATTGACCGATATGTTTCTACTCTATGTTTGTTGGGAAATAGATGTAATTCGACCTTGTACAAGACAAACAATCTTTGGAGATGGACTTTTTGGGGCCTTTTGGCAAAGTTGTCGAAGGAGTGATTGATTTTGTGTCGAAAAATGGTGTTCGACACATGACTTACATAGTCCATTACAATGAAAATGTTCGTGAACTGAAGGATAGTGTCAGAGATCTTAAATTTGAAAAACAAAGGATAATTCACCAATGTGAAGAGGGTACAAAAAATCTAAACAACATTGAAGAAAAGGTTACTGAATGGGTTCGAAAAGTGAGTGAAATTGATACTACAATAGAGGTGTTTGAGAACGATGATGGCCACACAAAGGCCCGATCACCCAATTGTTTTGTTTTTCCGTACTTGTGGAATAGACATAGGTTGGGAAGACAAGCATATAAGGAGAAAGTGAATGTTAAAAGGCTAATTGATGAGTCCCCTAAAGTTGATGAAGTTTTGTATAGGCAAAATGTAACATCTAATGATGCCACATTGTCTAATTGTGGTTTTGTAGAATTTAGTTCTATAAAATCCACAATGGAAAAAGTAATGATCGAACTTCAAGATTCCAGTGTGAGAATGATTGGATTGTATGGGCGAGGGGGTGTGGGTAAAAGCACTTTAGTCAAAGAAATTGCAAGGAAGGCTAAAGAGAAAAAGTTGTTTGATGTGGTGGTTAAAGTAGAGATAACAGCTGACCCCAATCCACAGAAAATTCAGGAAGAAATTGCTTACGTGTTGGGTTTGAGATTGGAAGGGGAAGGTGAAAATGTGAGAGCTGATTGTCTACGAAGGAGGCTAAAGAAAGAATCAGGGAACATCCTTTTAATCTTAGATGACCTTTGGGACAAATTAGATTTGAACAAGTTAGGGATTCCACTTGATGATGATGAAGATGATGATGATTTTAATAGTGGTAACAAGGATCTTAGTCGCCAAAAAAATAAAGATAACAAGGATCCTAATCAGAAAACACAAGAAAAAAAAGATGACAATCGCACAGCGTTGAAAAAAGAAAAATTCCTCGGTGGTCACAAGGGGTGCAAAATTTTGCTAACTTCAAGGGATAAAAAAGTGTTATGTGTTGAAATGGATGTAAAGACAACTTTTTGTGTAAGGGAATTAGATGATAAAGATGCTTTGATTTTGTTTCAAAAGTTGGCCGGAATACATAATGAAATGTCTAGCTCTAAACAAGAAATTGTGAAGAAGTATTGTGAGGGCTTACCCATGGCAATAGTTGTAGTTGCAAGGGCATTAAGAAACAAGAGTGAGTCAGTGTGGGAAGCAACAATAAAAAAACTTAAAAAGCATGAATTGGTGGGAGAGGGGACATCTATGGATATTTCAGTGAAGATGAGTTATCACCATCTTGAAAATGAAGAGATAAAGTCCATTTTTTTACTCTGTGCTCAAATGGGTCGTCGACCATTAATTATGGACTTAGTGAAGTATTGTTTTGGTTTGGGTATAGTTGAAGGGGTCTCCTCGCTTTGGGAAGCACGAGAAAAAATTAAAACGTCAATCCAAAAGCTAAAGGACTCTGGCTTGTTATTGGACGAAAGTTCTAATAATCATTTCAACATGCATGGCATGGTTCGAGACACTGCTTTGTCTATAGCACACAAGGATCACAATGCTTTTAATTTGAGAAATGGAAAACTAGATGACTGGCCCGAACTCGAAAAGTGCACTTCAATTTCTATATGTAATAGTGATATCATTGATGGGCTTCCTGAAGTCATAAATTGTCCTCAACTGAAACTTTTCCAAATTGACACTAATGATCCATCTTTGGAAATACCTGAGGGTTTTTTTAGAAGAATGAAAAATCTGAATGTTTTAATAATGACTGGTTTTCGTCTTTCGAGCTTACCATATTCAATTCAATGCCTATTAAAACTCAGAATGCTTTGTTTGGAACGATGTACTTTACATTGCAACCTATCTATAATAGGAAAGCTGAAAAAATTAAGAATTCTCAGCTTCTCTGGATCTCTACTTCAAAATTTGCCGGCTGAGTTGCAATGCTTGGATAAGTTACGAATGCTAGACATCAGTGATTGTTCTGAATTGAAGATTATTCCACCTAATCTTATATCAAGTTTAACATCTTTGGAAGAGCTATATATAAGAGAAAGCTTGATCAAAATGTTGGCGGACAGAGAGACAAACAAAGGTCAAGATTTGTTTCTTTCCGAGCTAAAGAATTTACATCAGTTGAAAGTGGTTGAGTTAAGTATCCCATGTGTTTCAATTTTTCCCAATCACTTGTTCTTTGACAAGTTAAAAGATTACAAGATTATGATTGGAGACTTTGATTTTTTTTCTCTTGGAGAATTTAGGATGCCCGACAAGTATGAAACATTGAGAGTTTTGGCACTGCAACTGAAGGATGACACTAACATTCATTCCCAGGAAAGCATAAAATTGTTGTTAAAAACAATACAAATTTTGTTGTTGGGAAAGATAAATGGTGTTCAGAATGTTGTGAATGAGTTGAATATAGATGGATTTCCAGATCTGAAACACTTATCCATCATAAATAATAGTGACATCAAATATGTCAATTCAACAGATTTGTGTAATTATGTGAATGTTTTTCCCAATTTGGAATCTCTTTGTCTCAACAATCTGGGGAACTTAGACATGATATGTTACGGTCCAATTACAGTAGTGTCATTTGCCAAATTAAAAACCATCAAGGTCGAGATGTGTTACCGACTGAAGAATCTTTACTCCTTGGACATGGTTAAGTTTCCTACTGGTGCACAAACATGTGAGATTTCTGAATATAATTCTGACATGGATAAATTTCTTTCTAGTCTAGAAATAATTGAAGTTTCTGAATGTGGATCTTTAAAGGAGATCCTTCAAATACCAAAGCATTATGGTAAGGTTGAGTTTCTTAAGTTGCACACTTTGACACTCCGACTATTACCATTATTTACATGTTTCTATACCAAAGTGGAGAAATTTTGCTGTCCGCATCTAACAGAGGCTCAAACTACAAATAGGGGCCTCATAGAACTTAGTGAAGAAGATGAACAAAGTGATAAGGAACCTCCTCTTTTTGGTGAACTGGTATGATATTGTATACTTTTCCTATAATTTTAAATTATTAGTTCAATTGTTTTAAATATATTAATCGTGTTACGTGTTTGCAGGTTGAAATTCCAAACTTAGAGACTTTGAATTTATCCTCACTCAACATCCATAAGATATGGCTTGACCAACACTCGTCAAGTTTCATCTTTCAAAACTTGATAAAATTAGTTGTGAAAGATTGTGATAAATTGACATATCTATGTTCATTGTCTATGGCTAGAAGTTTGAAGAAGCTGAAAAGCCTTGTCATAAGTGAGTGTCCAATCATGGAGAAGATTTTTAAGACCGAAAGAAATAGTGCAGACAAGGTGTGTATTGGCATAAATAAGTAAATGTTCTTAGTTGACCTAACATTAAGTTTACGATTCTTGATCACACTTTACCTTGTGAATTTTCATTTAGCTTCTATATGTAATAATAGTTTGTTTTCAATAAAACGCAGGTCTGCATCTTTCCTATGTTAGAGGAAATCCACCTTAGCAAAATGAATAGACTAACCGATATGTGGCAAACTAAAGTGAGTGCAGATTCCTTTTCTAGTCTCATTTCTGTGAAAATTGAAGAGTGCAATAAATTAGACAAGATTTTTCCAAGTCACATGGAAGGATGGTTTGAAAGTTTGGACAACTTGAAAGTTTCTTGGTGCCAGTCGGTGGAAGTGATTTTTGAAATCAATGTTTCTCAAGAAATAGATGAATTTGGAGGAATAGACACAAATTTGCAGGTAATTCTTCTTGAAGGCCTCCCAAATCTGAAACAATTGTGGAGTACAGATCCAAATGGAATTCTTAACTTTAAAAAATTGCAGACCATAGAGGTAGGTAGTTGTGATGAACTTAGGAATTTGTTTCCAGTTTCTGTTGCCAAAGATATTCCAAAGCTTGAACACATGTCAGCATTAAATTGTGAGAAAATGGAGGAAATTGTTGCAAGTCAAGATGCATCAGAAGCTAAGAAAGATCTATTGGTGTTTCCTAAACTAACCTCTGTGAGATTATATGATCTACCAAACATGAAGTATTTCTACAAGAAGAGATATCCTATAAAGTGCCCAAAGCTGAAGGAGTTGAGTGTGAGACAATGTGTGAAGCTTAAAACATTTCTCAAAGATACCATTAAAACAACAAACAAAGAGCAAAATTTCGTTTTCTCAATTGAAGAGGTAAGCAATACTCTATCTTTGTCGGAGTTCGAGAAAAAAAACTATTGAAATTTTTATTATATGTTTGGTAGAAAATAAAAAGACACAAAGAAAAAATAAGTAAAAAGAAAACGAAATACGTGAGAACTTAAATGAAGAAAAAACTATTTTGTTGGAGAGAAATAAAAATAAAAATTCACTTAATCTTTTATATTATTTACTTTTATTTATTTTATTCTTTTAGGTATTCCCCAACTTGGAGCACATGGAAATTGACTTCAAAGAAGCACAAGAATTGTTACCGAAGTACCAAATGCACCGCCTAAAAGAACTTAGTTTGATTTCGGTCGAAAGTGTCGATCTTCTCAACCAGTTTCCATACAGAGTACCAAATCTGGAAAAGCTAAAATTCGACTCCTCTAATTTTGAAGAGTTAGTGCCAAAAGCAAACATTGGACGACAAAAAGGATTAGGGATTGTATTGCAGCTGAAGGAATTAGTTTTCTTGAATTCACAGATAAAGGATCTAGGATTTGAACGAGGCCAACTTCTACAAAGACTAGAGCTTTTGAGATTAGAAGATTGCGACCAATTGAGTAATTTGGCTCCTCCCTCTGTATCATTGACTTACTTGACATATTTGGAACTGAAGTCTTGTGGAGGATTAAGAAATTTAATGGCATTTTCCACAGCCAAAAGCATGGTCCAACTCAAGACCATGAAGGTAATCGACTGTGCTGAAGTAGAGGAGATAGTAAGCAAGGAGGGAAGTGAAGAAGGCAAAGTGATGAAAATTGTATTCAGCAAATTGATTTCTATTGAACTTGTGGGACTAAACAACCTCACAAGTTTTTGCAGTCATGAGGAGTGTGAATTTGTATTCCCATCACTAGAAGTATTGATTGTTAGAGAATGTTTCAAGATGAGGAAATTCAGTGAAAGAGGATCAGTAACACCAAAGTTGAAAGATGTATTTGGTGTGGAAGGAGATGAAAAAGCCAAATGGCAGTGGGAAGGTGACTTGAATGCTACCATACAAAAAATTTTCAGTGATAAGGTACTTACTTTTTCGTTTATTTGATACGATTCATCTTGATCTTATGAACTTTTCTTCTGTCCAAATGATTGGAAATTATAAATCCTTGATTTTTCTTATGAACCATGATTGGAAATTATTAATCTTATGAAAGTGTTTCTTTAACTTTGTGGGAGAGAAAAATTTATGGTTAGTTGGATTCAATTGTCTATTTTAAATTTGGAGAAGCAATTTAATAATTTGGCTGATTTTTAGGTGACTTTCACGTACACCGAGTATCTGAATATTGAAGATTATACTGAATTAATTGAGCAACTATGGCACGGTAGACATTGGGTGCAGCAAAACAGGTTTGGGTATTTGAAAAGGTTGAATGCATGGGGATGTGATACTCTGGTGCATATAATTCCATCTCATTTGCTTTCCTGCTTTCACAATTTGGAAGAGTTAGATGTATGGAATTGCAGTAATGTAGAGGTCATATTTAATATCGCTCACAACAACAGGATGGCAAAAGCTTCCGGAATATTTAGTCTGAAAAATTTGTGTTTATATAACCTACCAAAACTGGAGCATCTATGGGACGAGGATCCGAAGGGAATTATTGACCTTCATGTGCTAGAGGAAATGCGGGTTGAATATTGTAGGAGTCTTACATGTTTGTTTCCAGAGTCGGTGGCCAAAGATCTTACCGGACTTGAGGTGTTTATGGTAACAGAGTGTGAGCAATTGGAAGAGATATATAGGAAGGACGAGACGAGTGGAGAAGAAGAAGGATCAGCACAACACTCTATGTTTCCTCGTCTCACCACATTTACGCTTGAACAATTGCCACGCCTCAAATACTTTATCCACTGCTCCAAACAACAGGTAACAACTCTCACATTCAAAATTATTTCAAGTACATGGATATATAATATTTATTGTTACTCTTATTATTTCAATTTTATATTATATAAATTTTATTGACACCTTATACTAAATAAAATATGATTAGAGGAATAAAATAGATAATACACAATAATATAATTTTACTAAAGGAAATTACAATACTCTTGTACCTTTTATTTTTTTATCAAGCATAAAAAAGAAAGTGATTTTGGGGTGCTCCTTTTTGTAACAAATAAATTAAACACTAAATTTCACCTTTAACGAGATTTCTTATTCTCTTTTAATATACCAATTTGTACAATTGTTTCGTGTATAGACTATTAATTAAATTATTATAAATATTGATAGGTAAACATTAAATGTAGTAACATGTCCTAGGTAAGTGCCGTGTTAGCAGAAGAATTTTAGAAAGGTGCAGAAGTAAAGAAAGCGTCGGTATTGATTGTGGCATGCACTGAAATACCTTGTTGAGCGTATATTACGTCTTGGAGTCTAGAATATGTTTTAGAGTCTACAGTGCCGGATGTAGTTGAAGGGCTCATATCTTAGGGCATGTAAATAACCATGTACTATTTATTTGAAAGTTGCAGCGAACATAATATACAAAGTGTTCTCTCATCACCGAGTTCTTATTTTACATCAACCGATTTGATTTATCAACAAATTGACATCAGAGCTCGAGAGTTTGAGTGTATTAGAAAGAGTGTTTGAGAGTAAGAGAGTTTGAGCGAAATGACCAATCTTGCTAACAATATGCTCCTGTCGAAGTTATCAAAAGACGTCAGCTATGATAATTAGAGCTTGCAGATGAAGACTTTCTTTGGTTCCCAGGAAGTGTGGGAGGTGGTTGAAAATGGGCACCAAGAACTAAAGGATGTTGGAGAACTGACGATAGCCCAACTTGCTACGTTTAAAGCAACACAGGCAAAGGACAAAGCGGCTCTGACATGTTGTATCGAGTTGTTGATGAGTCCAGCTTTGAGAAGATAGTGAATGCTCAGTCTTCAAAAGAAGCGTGAAATATTTTGCAGAAGACATACAAAGGGAACAATTGTGTGAAGCAAGCCCGACTTCAAACTTCAAGAAGAATGGGTACGAGCAATGTCCTTATGAACACACTCTTTACATAAAGAAGAGTGGAGAAGATGCCATGTTTATTGCCCTATATGTTGATGATCTTATATTAATGGGGAATAATGCTGAGCTGATTGAAGGGTTTAAGGAAGATATGATGAAGGAGTTCGAAATGACCGACTTAGGTCTTATGAAGTACTTCCTTAGCTTGGAAGTCGCTCAAGGAGAGAATGACATCTTTGTGTCACATGAAATGTATGCCGAGGAGGTCTTGAAAAAGTTTAAGATGACAAGTTGGAACCCGATTTCCACCAATATGGAACCCGACACAAAGCTTTCTAAGTATGCAGATGGAGATTGAGTTGATGCGAGCAAATACTTAAGTTTGATTGGAAGCCTTAGGTACCTACAAATACCAGACCGAATTTAATGCTAAGTGTTTGAATAGTACGTCAGTATATGGAGGAGCCGAGGTATACTAATTGGAAGGCACGAAAGAGAATTCTAAGGTACATGAAAGGAACTGTGTCGCTCGACCTAATGTATACCATGTCAGATGATTACCAACTAGTCGGCTACTCGGATAACGACTGGTGTGGAGATATTGATGAGTGTAAAAGCACGTCTGGATGTGTATTCTTCATGTGGAACACAACGTTCACCTAACTTTCAAAGAAGCATCCCATTGTAACATTGTCAACATGTAAAGCCGAGTACATTGCAACATTCTAGAGTGCTTGCCATGTAGTTGGCTTAGAAACCTTCTAAGCATGCTAGAGTTAAATCAAGAAAAAGGGATTGTGATCCGAGTTGATAACAAGTTGGTCATTGAATTGGCGAAGAACCCGGTCAATCACGAGAGAAACAAGCATATTGATGTTTGGTTTCACTTTGTCTGAGAATAAGTAAAAGAAGGAAATGTGGAGTTAGTGCATATCAAAAGTCGAGCACAAGCTGCAGATATGTTTACGAAGCCACTGCCGACCACTTTGTCCGAGAACAACAAGATGATACTTGGAATGAAGGACAAAAAAAAACATTTAAGTTTATAGGCGGATTTTGTTGGGTGAACATTAAATGCAATAACGTGTCCTAGGTAGGTGTCATGCTGGGAGAAGAATTTTAGAAAGGTGCATAAGTAAAGAAAGCGTCGGGTAATGATTGTGTCGGGTAATGATTGTGGCATGTACTGAAATACCTTGTTGGGTGTAGATTACGTCTTGGAGTCTAGAATATGTTTTAAAGTCTAGAGTGCCTTTTGAGATTTGGATGTAGTTGAAGGGTCATCTCTTAGGGGCCTATAAATAACCATGTATTGTTCATTTTAAAGTTGCAGCGAGCATAATATACAAAGTGTTCTTTCATCACTGAGTTCTTATTTTACATCAGCCGACTTGATTTGTCAACAAATTGGCATCAAAGCTTGAGAGTCTGAGTGCATTAGAAAGAGTATTTGAGAGTAAGAGAGTTTGAGTGAAATGACCAACCTTGCTAACAACATGCCCTTGCCGAAGTTATCAAAAGGCGTCAGCTATGATAACTAGAGCTTGTAGATGACGGCTTTCTTTGGTTCTCAGGAAGTATGGGAGGTGGTCGAAAATGGGCACCAAGAACCAGAGGACGTTGAAGAACTGACGATAGCTCAACTTGTTACATTAAAAGCAACACGGACAAAGGAGAAAGCGTAAGATATTCTGCAAAAGGAGGACGTTCGACTTTGAGAAGATGGAGAATACTCAGTCTTCAAAAGAAGCGTAAGATATTCTGCAGAAGGCATACAAAGGAGACAATCGTGTGAAACAAGTCTGGTTTCAAACTCTCAAAGTGAACTTGATTTATCAACAAATATAAAATACTTTTTAATTCTCGAGAAGTACTATATCTATTCAACTAATCATAAACCACAAAAATCTTTATTTTCTATTTTTATCACGATGTGCCGAAGCTAAAGCTTCGAATTTCTATTGAGTAAGTCTTGAATGAGCTCCATTGCTTTGCTTTACTGCTTCTCGAACAAAGTAATAGATTATACCTATCCGTTTTGTCCTAGAATGGAAGATAGAATTCTTTGTAATATGAAATACACTTTGACTATTAATATACAACAATCTTTTGTTGCTTGTTTGTAAGTTCCTTCATTAACCTTTAAATTTGGATAGTTTCCTTGCATGCTTGGGTAGATGCATATATATTCAACTTTTCTAGTAGATAGACAACTTACTTTCCCTTTTGCACAGAGTTATTGAAGGATGACGGTAATTACCTTAGAATACACCTTTCGATAATTACTATCGACAAAACATCTATAAAATAAATTTTAGTGACAAAAATATTTTGTTGATAATTATCTACATATATTTCACATTATGATTATAATTGACTATGTTGTTACTAACGAATAATGGTCGTCAATTATATCTATTTTCTTTTAGCATCTGGAATCTCAAGCTTCACCAAATTGATACCTATTATTTATTATTGATCTAAGAACTTTTGAAACTCGTGTAAGTGATCTAAATGGGGAATACCTTTTTTTTTACCTCAAATTTGTGAAGCAATTCAACATATACTATTTATTTTTACCTGATTTATATAGAAGTATATAAGGACCGATTCTTCTTCAATTTTTTAAATATGTAGTGTGATTACAAATATTATATTTTTTACATATTGTCAAATAAACCACACACTTATTGGTGTGCAACATCCTATTCTTCATCATAGATAAAATTTGACTTTTGAATAATAAAAGGAAAGATGAAATTTCTTGACAACCAGGTTTTTTATCTTGCACTTTCATAAATCATAATTCTTTTCATTTACAGCAATCATTTATGTATTTGTTTCCTCTTTTAAGCAAATAAATACAGCCTTAACACTTACCTCAATGTCACTCTAACAAGAGAAAGTAACACAAGAATCAAAAATCAAATAAAACATTTTTTTTAGAAAACGAAGTATTGAACGTTTATTACGTGATAAATGAAGTTTAAAAACGAAAATGTTGAACATCTACGTCGGTTGGAAGGATGTTTATATTACTTTTATAAAGTGTATGAACCAAATACGTATAAACTTAGAAAACGAACATAATTTTTTTAAATAGTTTGAAGAAAAGAAAATATTTAATCCGTTTTATTATTATGTTGTCTTATACTTATTTTTTTTTTATTATTATTATATCAAAAGAAGGAAAATTCCCAAACCGTTCAAACAAATTTGAATGTGACGAAAATATAATTCTAAATCTAAGTTCTTTTGCAGGAGAGTATATCAAACTTGAGTGAGGGAGATATAGAAGAGTTATGTCTTGGCTCACGGTCAATTCCAAACTCCTACTTCGGTCTCTTAGAATCTCTAACGGTGGATGGTTGCCAGTTTTCATCAGATGTATTGCTACCATTCAATTTACTTCCTTTCTTAACTAATTTGGAAACATTAACAGTTCAAAACTGTAAGTTTATCAAAACCATCTTTGATGTCAAATGTACAACACAAAACAGAGATGTGACATTTATGGGACCAGCCGTTCCTTTTTCCCTGAAGAAATTGAGTTTATCTGAGTTGCCAAATCTAAAGAACGTTTGGAATGAAAATCCTCACAGAATTATGAGCATGCATAATCTAGAAGAAATACAGGTTGAGAAATGTGAACGCCTTACATGTGTGATTCCACCAATAGTACCTAAAGATCTTGTGGAACTTGAAGATCTAGTAGTGGAAGATGTACTGCTACCATTTAGTTTGCTTCCTTTCTTAACTAGTTTAGTAACGTTTGAAGTTAATAACTGTGATTCCGTCAAAGCCATTTTTGGTGTCAAATGTGCAACACAAGACACAATAACTTTTGGTCTGAAGAAATTAACTTTATACGATCTACCACATCTGGAGAATGTTTGGAATGAAGATCCTCGTGGAATTTTAAATATGAAGCATTTACAAGAAGTATATGTTGAGCAATGTAGAGGCCTTACAAATGTGTTTCCAGTATCAATAGCCAAAGATCTTGTAAAGCTTAAAAATCTAGAAGTGGAAGACTGTAAGGAACTGATGACAATTGTTGCTGAGGATGATACAGATATAATGGGAGCAAATGAAGATTTCCCGTGTCCCTTTGTGAGATCATTAAAACTAAAGGGTCTGCCCATGTTCAAGTACTTTTACTACAGCTCACTGCAGTGCGACAATTTTGCACATCTAGAATCACATACCGAGAATCAAGTCAATACTAAAAAGGTACGTACTACTCTTTTATTTCTTCCTCCTGAATTTAATGTGGAATCATCAGTCTCGTTAGTTGTTTGTCATTGTTCCATATGAAGTACGAAATGCTGTGAAAATTAAAACATAAACTTTACCTATAAATCTTCTATCTTCTTTGCCTATTAATCGTTAGATAATCTTTAATTTTGTTAGATAATATTTAATTTTGTTAGATAATTTTTAGATTACGTTTTAGATTACAGAATTGTTTTTATTTAGTAAAGTGAGAGTATTTTATATTTGGTGAATTAGATTTAAGTTAGTTCTTATTTTAGTCAGTTGGATTATCTAAGATTTAGTTTGTTAATATGGCATATTAGATTAGATTAAATTAGATTAGATTAAGATTTAGTTTGGTTTCGTTTGTTAATATTTAGTTGGGTTAAGTATGTTTTTAGTCCCCGAACTTTGACTCAAAATTGGAATTCGTCCCTGTCTGAAACTTCGATATATTTTGGTCCCTAAACTTTAGAAATGAATGAATATAATCCTTTTAACCCAATTATGTTAACTTTGTTTGACACATTGAACACTTTTCATATTAATATTGGAGTTTTTACACTGTTTGACACATTCTTGGTTTAATATCTACTGAGAAATATGTTCGACACTTCAAAAAAAGTTAATGTAATTGAGTTAAAAGGACTATATTCATTCCTTTTTAAAGTTTAGGGACCAAAATATATTGAAGTTTCAGACAGGGACGAATTCCAATTTTTGATCAAAGTTCAGGGACTAAAAACATACTTAACCCTATTTAGTTTGTAAGTGGCTATATAATAGCCCATTCTCTATCAATAAAAACACCATAGTGAGTTACATTGCATATTCTTTTACTGTGTGTGTTAGTTTTCTCCAACAAAATGGTATCAGAGTTCTATGCTTTTAGTATCGAGTGAAAAAAAGGAGAAAGAGTAGTGTGAAAAAGAAAAGGTGTGCGCTTGAGTACTTTGAAAAAAAAAGGAGAGATGACAAAAGTTGTTAATGGTATGACGATGTCGCAATTGTCGAAGAAGACAAATTACAATAATTAGTGTCTACAGATGAAGACCCTTATGGGATCCCAAGATACTTGGGAGATAGTGGAGACCGAGTATCAAGAACCCACAGATGAAGCAAATCAAATAGTGGGCCAGATTGCCGACGTTGAAGAAGACGCGAGTGAAAGGAAAGTCGGCTTTGTATTTCTTGTACAATGTTGTGGACGAGTTAGGCTTCGAGAAGATTGCAAACGTTACATTTTCAAAGGAAGCATGTAGTGTTCTAGAGGTTGCATATTGTAACATCCCGATCGGATATTATGGATTTAAATAAATAAAATAAAGAAATAAATAATAACTTCATTTATTGAAATATCACCCAAAAACGCGAGAAATTAAAACATTTAATACCTCAATTTATTCCAAAAGAATCGATAATTATAAATCCAATTACAAAACTCAAGTATGATAATTTAAAAGTTTACAACTGATTCAAAAGCATATTAAAACTCTGATAAATTCTCAAGCTAGCCCCGCTTCGGCTCTATGTCTCACCAGATCCACATGTAACATCATATGCTCCCGTATACCATGTACACGATCATCGCCAAACATAAGCAGATACGGTGAGCTAACAATAAAATAGTCATATATACAACAAATTTATATCACAATCACACCAAAGGACTTTCATCCTTTGATTTCATACAATCATGGTCACCACCATGTTCACCGTGTTCTACGTCTTCTAGTGAGTATCTCAAGATGTCTTGCTACCACACTAATCAGCCACAATTGATAGAGAACATACGGGAAATCGTGCTACGGATCACACACCGTAACGCTAGGTGGAGTTCCCAATATGAATAACATTCATAATGTCCCAAGACTACCAAACTCGTCAGCTTATTACTAAGGAGGACAATCTACTAGACCCAACCCGTACATGCCACAACATGCACACTCACACCGGCAACACTCGCCAACCTGAGCCATAACTCAAGAGTTCCTCGTGTTCATCCGCCATCCCGAGCCACAACTCAAGAGATGCTATTCCAAGTCACAACTCAAGGAATACCACGTGCTTAACCCCTATCATGAGGCACAACTCAAGGAATACGTTTCGAGCTACAACTCAAGGAACACCAGCAAGCCAAACTTGAAGATATACTAGAAGCCTTGTAGATCACTCACATCAAAGCAAGCAAAGCACCTTTGCTTCACGGTATCGCCTGGCACAACACTCTAGCCGCTAGGTGCATCAAGCTTCCAGACCGCTTGGTGGGGACGCGTACCGCCAGGCGCCAAGCGCCTCTATTGCCACTGTTCTTGCAGGTGTTGCCTAGCGGAACACCCTTTTCGGCCTGGCGCCTCGCGTTCTAGTTCTCTTCTGTTTGGCAACTTCTGCCTGGTGGGTCACATACTGCCGCCAGGCGCCACATCAGTACTCGTGCAGTACTGGTTCTAGTTTGATTTCAGGTACTGTAGTTCACACCCTTACTCGCATAGTCACTCAACCAATCCAATCTTTACGTCTTGGCTCAATAAAAGCACCTACAATATACTAGCACCACCATAATTACTACACCCATAATTTCTCATTCAAAATCATATCCTTAAAATCCTTAGTCACACATAACCTTAAGTTACTCTTATGCTTTACACCCATGCTGTGAATTCATCCTCATAATTATTTAGAATTCCTATTGGTAATATTTCGGTCTTAATATAGTCTAATTCATCTCAGGATTGTGATATATTCCACGGAATAAAATTCAAGTTTATCCATCTAATATCCCCTATAGGCATTTATGAACTCTTACCCTTCATACCATCCTTCCATTACAATGACTTAACCATATTGTCGTACAATTCCCCCAAAAATAGAATTTTCCATTACATTAAGTCATCCATACCCCAATACTTCATAATTAAACCTTGGTAAATTTTACCCTAAGTTCCAAATTAGGCTCATCCCTGTAATATTTCCAGTTCTAACAAAAATTGTACCTCACATGATCCTGATGAGTTTCCCAACCACCACAGCACAACAAACCCACAGAGCCCGCAACCCTGATATAGTGCCTGGTGGCGAATTGAGTGCCACCAGGCGGTTCCTGTTATTCCAGGAACCCATAACTCCTCTCAGCACCTGCGAACCTTATCTAACCCCTATTGTTCTGGTTTCATCGATTTAGGATCCAATATGCTACATTCACGTGTTTAGATTCAAGGTTCCTTCACAAAATCCTCAATATACGAAATTCCCCTAACATTACCACTTAACATAGTACAAATTTGAATATCCCCAAATCATCAACCCTGAAATACATGTTCATACAATTTTCACTCAATCGAACCCTCAATGACATATAATTTAGTGAATTCTGACTTCCAATCATTTCCAAATAGTTAATACTGTCTTTTTTGCCGAACAGAATCAACCCAAGACCCCAAAACACTAAAAAAAGAGTCAAATTGACCCGCGTCGCTTGGTGAGTGTTCATCACCGCCAGACAGTTCATCAAAAACCCAGAAACTGGGTTGGCGCACATGTGTCGCGTGGCAGTCAGGCTCGTACTGCCAGGCGGTTCCTCATCTAGAACCCAGAAACCATAAGACCAGCATGCATCGCCTAGTGGCTATGCACACCCGCCAAGCGGTTTCTGGAATTTTTCCAGAAACCTAGAAATATAAACGTGCAGAGGGAAATCATGCATGATCAAGTTATACATATTATACAGTCAATCAAAACATAAAATTAGCATGGTAAGCTCCCATAACCTGGAATTCCTTTGCTTAAAATTGGATATTTGGAGAGTTCCTCTTTCATCACTAGGCCGCCTAGCACTTTCCTTCAATTCAGCTCCCAATTGCACTCAATTCTCATCACACACTCTCTGAATTCGCACCTCTCACAATGCTCAACAATGGCAACACCAAAACTCTCTCTCTCTCTCCCTTAATTCCCACTAAAAAATGCCTTAATTAGCAATGATGAATAGAAAAACGAGAATTGACATTAAGCTAACTTAATTACCATTCAAAGTCCATTATGGATTGTTTTTCCAACCTCCCTTGGATGCCCATTCAGCTAGGGTTTTCTCTTCCCTCTCATATTCATGCCCAACGAAAAATTGGCAAAAAGAAAGCTTAATTTGGTTCTACCAAGGTTTAAACCCATAACCATGCGAATGTTCAATTCAATGCACAACCATTTAACAAATTCATGTTTCATGATAATTCATATAATTCTAAAATTATGTTTTCACTTATCACGATCTAGCACACTATTAAAAGAATTATAAAGTATATAACACATTAATGACATACATAAAACTCGAACCTAAGTCCTTTCAACACAACCAAGTACTCTCAACTACTTGAGCTAGTACTTTTCCACCTCATACTTGTCAAAATTTAATGTGATAAAAGCTTCCACTACCCACATTTATTAATTATTTATTTATTTAATTAATTAATTTTCACGGATTTGACTTTCGTTTATAGAGACATACTATATATATATATATATATATATATATATATATATATATAATATTCCGTATTTTCTTTTTCATCCAAAAAGTTTGTCTTTTGATTATGTGACCCTGATAATAGATCTCCACAAAAAAATAAAAAATAAATAAACATAGTCACTAACCATAAACTAAAAAACAAACGTCCTCATATCTAACATAGCCGCTACCGATACAGCAGAAACTAGCCATCCCGCAACATATCTACCATTTATATGATCTACACTCCCCCACATATACTCCATTGATTAGATTAGTGGAGACATGACATGTACTATCCGTTAGAAATCTAAGTGTGAGTCTAAATTTCACATTGATCAGAAATGAGAAAGTAGAGCACAATATAAAAATCAAGATACATAAACCCATTGTCTTAAGGTTTTGGATTGAGGGTGGTATCAATGCCTTATGCGGTTGGACTCAGGTCTCATTGATGTTTGTTCTCCCTAGTGATACTCCCTCTGTATAAACCTAACACTCTCTGCATGTATTTTACAATGAAATATTTTACAGGCAATATAATACTTTAAGACTCAATAAATTTTTACAACCACTTTATATTTATTATTTTTATTTTTTAATTTTTGTCTTTTACAAATACAAAAATTCACTATCGAAAATAATTGAAAAATATTTAAAAAGGGAAAGGAACTGGTTGTAGTAACAACAACAACATATTATTCGTAATATGCTTTGGTTTTGGTAATAATCAAAGCCTATACTTTTTACTTCTTAATATGCTTCGATTTTGATAATAACCTAAGTGTATTATTAAGTTCTTTTTGAATATATTTTTCATTTATGATTTTGGCTACATAATAACGAATAGACAACCGATTCAAAACATAATACAGCCATAAACCACAATAGAATATAGATAGTACTTTAAATAATGTAATGATTACAAAGTAGAGTAGATCAAATTATCGTACATTTTTATAATATAGCTGACACAAGATATTCTTACATACGTTATTGAATTTTCATACATTGGTGTGAGATTGTCGTATTTGTAGATAACAGACAATAATTTCAATTACTATATAAAAAGAAAAACTTGTAAAGTATTTTGGATAAATTAAATTATTACTTGTTTTCAATCAATTGTAATATGAACACAAAAATTTTTGTTATTCATTGTATAATATGGTAAACACTTATATGAGTTGATTTATTTACTGTACCACAAATATATCACAATTTATAAATAATTGAAGTTTTTACTAATCTATTATTTGTTTGAGATTCTTGAGGAAAGTTTGTGAAATGAGAAAAACCATACAACAGTTTTATCTCTTAGAGAAATTACAAGTATTCAATGACGTCTAAATTGAAACTAAAATCATTGTGACACTTTAAAATAGATTATAATTACACTGCAACAAACCAACTACACCTACTGATGAAGTTTATTTGCTTTCCCTGTCCTAAACAACTGGTGATATGTGCTTGGATGTCACTTGACTTATTGTCCAATGAATGAGTTAGGGGTCAATAAATCCGTACACATTAGTCAATCTTACATTTTTAGTGACACCAAATATATACCTAAACATAAAAACTTTATTCACTATATTAGTCAAAGAACCGAAGCCTATACTTATAAGGTTACGGGTATTGGATTCGGTTATCTTAGAGAACCAATGTTTATAGTTGTACAGATAATTTCAAAAATGTCACAATTGTATATAAAAGAGATGGATGTCTAATTGCCTTAACCTGCGTTATTGGTGCCTTTTCTCAGTTATGGAAGTGTTTGTCAGTGGGGAAAAATGGAGTAGAAATGATTTTGCGTGGAGAAATTCAGAGAAACCTCTTGCACAACTTGGAAGTTCTTACTCTCTGCTTGGGTTCGGATGTATTTGGATATAAAATTCTAGAAGAGGTTCCGAATATAGAGAAACTTGTGGTGTGTGATGGTTCCTTCAAGGAGATATTCTGTTGTGAAAGTGGTAATAATGTGTTACAGAAGCTGAAAGTGTTACAGTTGGAGTCCCTTCGAGAGCTGGTTTCCATTGGTTTAGAGAACTCTTGGACTGATTCCTTTGTCAGAAACTTAGAAACCTTTGAAGTCACTTATTGTTCGAGTTTAAAAAGCTTGTTATCATGCACAGTGTCTTTCTCCAATCTGACATGTTTGAAAGTAGAAGGTTGCGAAAGCTTATCATATTTGTTGACATCCTCAACAGCCAAGAGTTTGGGTCACCTGAAAAGAATGGAGATAAATAATTGTGAATCAATTGAAGAGATAGTGTCTAACGAGGAACCAGATGAGATAATATTTCCGAAGCTCAGTCGTTTGAATCTTTATTACTTACAGGAGCTCAGAAGGTTCTACAGAGGAAGTTTAAGTTTCCCGTCGTTGGAGGAATTGTCAATAACAGCTTGCGACAAGATGGTAACTTTATGTCCAGGTACTCTAAAGGCAAATAAGTTGTGTGAAGTTATAGTTGGTTATGGAGAAGCTATTCCATTGGAAATTGATCTTAGCTCTACTATGTGGAGGGAATTTATGAGCAAGGTACGTGTTTATTTATTGAACGTTCTGGTGGCAAATAAGGGACATTTTCTGTCATAACAAACAAATAAATATAGAATAATCATACAGAAAATAATTCATATTTATATTTTTATTTATTCGTTTACATGTGATGATTTCGCAAGATTGGTAAGAGATCGAATCTTGAGTTCAAAGATAGGGAAGACCTACAAGAGATATGGCGTCTCTCACTGCAAATCCCCGACTTTTGTTTCACTTACTTGGAAACCTTGATTGTGGATGGGTGCCAACTTTTATCATATGTAGTCCCCTTCCGTGTGCTTCCTTTGGTGCCTCAATTGCAAACATTGGAAGTTCGAAACTGTGATTCTGTCAAAACTATATTTGATGTCAAATATGCACAAGACACACTCACTTTTCCTCTCAAGGAATTAGTTTTACTGAAGCTGCCAAATCTTGAAACTGTTTGGAATGAAGATCCTGCTGAAATTGTTACAGACCCTAATCCAGCTCATTCAGAACAAACAAATCCTAAGGTTAGATTCCTCAGTGTAACGTCATTGATACTGTGATTTACCGAAGTTGAATCATAGTAGTGTACATTGCATTCATGATCCAACAGTATAATACTACATGCATTTGAGGATTTTTTTTTTCCAAAACAATTACATACATGCATCAAATATATTGCTTAAATCTTGATAAACAATCTCCTACCAACCATCGAAAGTTTTTTTCATTATCACCTTTCATCTAAAATTTTAAACTCAATTGTTGTAAATGCATACGGTATATATGGCCTTGTTAACAGGTACCTGGCCTGGCTAGATCATCTTTTTTACATTTTTTTTAAAATAAACGTTTTTTCTTCTTTTAAATTGACTTGTTCACACCTATTTTTGTTTTATATTGATTTGTTTAGTTTTTCACAAATTATCAGGCTTATTTTAGCATGAAAGTTCACAATTTCAATTTTATATAGAGAGCCGAATCTATGACTTGTGCTAACTGCTTTCACTTCGTTATTGGTTTCTCTTTGTAGCTAATTACACCGAACTTAGAACATCTGACAGTGGGTGAAAATGAACTGAAGATGATTGTGGATGGGAAATTTCAGAGAAACCTTTTACACAAGTTAAAAGTTCTTACTTTGTGCTTTGATAATGAGTGTGATGAATTTCCGGAGTATGGATTTCTACAACAGTTGCCAAATGTAGAGAAGCTTGTGGCGTGTAGTAGTTCCTTCGAGCGGATTTTCTGCCTTCAAAGACCTAATAATAGTGAAATTCTTTTACAATTGAAAGAACTACGCTTGGAGTCCCTTGAAAAGCTAGTTTCCATTGGGTTAGACAACTCATGGACCGAACCCTTTGTCAGAAATCTAGAAACCTTTGAAGTCATTAGCTGTTCCAGTTTACAAAACTTGGTATCAGGCAGAGTGTCTTTCTCGAATATGATATGTTTAAAAGTTGAAAGTTGTGGTAGCTTGTCATATTTGTTCACATCTTCAACAGCCAAAAGTTTGGCAAAACTACAAAGAATGGAGATAGAAGAGTGTGAATTAATCGAAGAAATAGTATCTAAAGGGGGGGAATCAGATGAGGATGAAATAATATTTCCGAAGCTCAATTGTTTGAATCTTAAAAATCTGAAAAATCTCCTAAGGTTTTACAAAGGCAGTTTAAGTTTTCCATTGTTGGAGGAATTGTCAGTAACAGATTGCGACAATATGGTAAGTTTATGTCCAGGTATGCTAAAAGCAGACAAATTGTCTCAAGTTAAACTTGAAGGATCAAACACTCCATTGGAAACTGGTCTCAACTTTACTATGAGGAAGGAATTTCTGAGAAAGGTACGTCGTTAATTATTTTTATTATTCATAACAATAACTTTTGTTTACATGTTTCAAACATAACGTAACGGTTGAAAAAATTAATAACTTTATGATAACTAAATAAAACTATAAATCTCAATTGTCAACTGGGTTTTTTTTCATAATAAAAAATAATTAGTTTCATATTTTTATTTATCGTTTCGCACATGCAGATTTCAGAGCTTGAGGAACTTGATCTTGAAAGTAGGCCAGGACTACAAGAGATATGGCATGGCTCAGTGCATATCCCCGGCCTCTGTTTCAGTGACTTGGCAACATTGACTGTGAATGACTGCAGATTTTTATCAGATGCAGTGCTACCCTTCCATTTACTTCCTTTACTGCCTAGATTGAAAACATTGGAAGTTGGAAACTCTGATTCTGTCAAAACCATATTTGATGTCAAATGTGCAACAAAAGACACGTTAATTACTTTCCCTCTGAGGAAATTGGTTTTATCGAAGTTACCAAATCTGGAGAATATTTGGAGTGAAGATCCTCATGGAATTCTAAACATGAGTAGTCTAGAAGAAGTACATGTTAAGGAATGTAAAGGCCTTACAAGTGTGTTTCCTGCATCAGTAGCAAAAAATCTTGTGGAACTTGAAGATATAGTAGTGGAAGACTGTGAGGGATTGATGGCAATTGTTGCAGAGGAATCTAAGGAGGGAGATGAATTAGATGAGAATAATGGGATAATATTTCCGCGGCTCAGTTATTTGAAGGTAGAAAGTTGCAGTACTCTACGATATTTGTTCAAATCTTCGACAGCAAAAGGTTTGGGTGAACTCAAAAGAATGAAGATAAAAGAATGTAAATCAATTGAAGAGATAGTGTCAAAGGAGGGGGAAGAATCTGATGAGGACGAAGAAATAATATTTAAGCAGCTCCAGGATTTGTATCTTGAAAAATTAGATGAGCTAGGGTGCTTTTATTCTGGCAATTTTACTTTAAGTTTTCCCTCCTTGGAGGAAGTCTACGTCATCAAGTGCAGCTCTATGAAAACTTTCAGTGAATTCAACAAAATAATTCATCCCATAAAGTGGTATTGTTCAGAACATGAGAGACCCCACAAAGAAAGTGATCTTAATTCTGCTGTGCGCAAAACTTGTGAAAAAGAGGTACCTAAACTTTTTACGTCTTAATCTTTCTTTCTTCATAGATAATGATAGATGATACTGTCCAGGAATTCAGGGTTCATGTTTAACAATATTTTCAGACACTGTTTTTATTGTAATGTGTTTTTGAGTTGCATCGTGCTTAAAATTAACTTGTACATATTCTTTTGCTTTAAATAGGCTCCAGATGCTTCTAGTGCCATCATTTCAGTTCTTCAATAGCTCAGATAGTGAATATGGTACATCAAATATTATCTAATGCTACTGAAATTGTTACCTTTTTATGGTGAGATATAGTATCATTTGCTCTATGCACATGCAGGTGATGATTAATAAGAAGCAGTTTTTCACAGCATAATAACATGATGATTACGTCTGATTATGTAAGCAATCTTTTTAGTGTAATTTAATGTCTTATTGATTTCTATTTACATGGATATTTCTTTGTGATGTTTTAGTATAGAATGATATTCTCTATATAAAATGCTACTTTTACTTCCTTTATAATTAAATTCATATTTTTTTCTTGATATATGTAACTTTTAAGAAAGTATAGTAATTGTTCTTATAATTTGTACAGGTTGAATCTGAGTTGCCGACTCCAATATTGCAGTACTTAAGAGGAGATTGAAGGCATAGAGAGTGGATGAAGATGAATGTGTCCCTATTTTACTATGTGTGATTGTGTTTAAAAAAAAAGTAAAAAAAGAAAAAATGTGTTGTTCTACCTCGTTGAAGATGAAATACATTATTATTTATATTATGGAATGTGTGAGATTAAAAGCGATGAACGGTCATGAATATTGAGTAAAGGTGAAGTCATGAACTCTGTCACAGAATATTGACTGTATTATAGTATGTGTGCTTATGCTGATAAAGAAACAATGTGTGCTTGTATTCATTTGCTGTTAATTTTATCAGTATTTCAGGTTTGAACATAATACTTTATTATAATCAGAGCAGAGTTGCAAATGGAGAAATTAACAACAATGTCATAAACAATTGAATTGAGAAAATTATTTTTGGAGTAATGTACATGTTTTTTGTTATAAATAGCCTGGAGATGCTTCTTGTGTCATAATTTCAATTCTTCAATATGGTGAACAATGTACATCAATAGTAACTAATGCTATTAAAATTGTTACTTTCTTTCTTATGGTGAGTTATACTATCATTTGCTTTATGCGCATGCAGGTGACGAATAATTATAATTAGAAGCAGTTTTTCATAGTATAACACGATGATTAAGTCTGATTAGGTAGTGTCATTTTATGCTTTATTGATATTTATTTAAGTAGATATTTCTGTCATGTTTGAGTTATGAGATATATGTATAGCATTATATTCGGTTCAATGCTACTTTTACTTCTTCTATAATTAAATTCATATCTTTTCATAATCCCTTTTATATTAATAATTTTTCTAGGTTGAGTCTATGTTGCCGACTCCAACATTGCAGTAATTGACAAGAGATTGAAGGCATCAAGGGAGGATGAAGATGAATGTATCCTATTTTTTTATACAGCAACGAACCAGATAACTACATGAAAGGAAAGCCGAGTATTGTTCTTCCAATACCATCATCATACGTACACTAAATATAAGGAATAAAGGTAGCATGCATAACAAGCATGTAAGAACCAGCTTTTGGAGAGTCGGTAAGACAGCAGGAAAGTTTTCTTGATGGGGTTAAGAGTGGGCAAAAAATCCAATTTTTATGATTAATCCATTTTTTTTATGATCCAATCCATTTAATATCCATTCTATTAAAAATTCAATCCATTTAAAATCCATTTTATTGGATATGGATATCAATCTAATCTACATTTTATATATTTTATGGATTGGACATCCATTCTCGAAATCTAGATTTTCAAAATCGATAATCCAAAATATCCAATCCAAATTTTCACTTTATATTTTTTGTTAGATTAGGCTAAAGGTTGAGATGGACTAGCCCAAATTTAGTCGTATTTGATTGAGTTGGCTTGACCTTATACAAAATTTGGTCGAATTAAGCCAAATTCTGTCAAGTCAGTCTCGATCGAGATTTGACCCAGGTCCTGGACAAAATTTGGAAGTATTCGGCCAAATCTATCAAATTATTTGGTGTTAGTCCTATGGACACAAATTTGGATCCACATCCATTATTTGGATCCAAAATGGATGTGGATTATATTTTCGATAGGGCTGACACCATAGAATTTGGCAGATTTTTTGTCGAGGCCAACAAGGCCAAATTTTAGCATGGGATGAACTTTGATAACTTTCGAACGAATTTCGGTCGGGGACGACGTGACCAAATTTGGGCTAAGGTCGACTCGACAAAATTTCAGGCGAGAGCAACTTGACTGGATTCAACTGAATTTTGGCCAAGGTCAATTTTGCCTAATACGACCAAATTTTGGCCAGAGTTAACTTGGTCAAATATGGCCACATTTGGGTCAAGGCCTGATCAATCAAATTTCGGTCAGGGTTGACTCCACTAAATTCGTCGGCCGGGACTGACTTGACTGAATATGGCCAATTTTCGATCATAGCCGACTAAGTTGAATATAATCAAATTTCGTTCGAAACTTAGTCGACCGAATACAGCTAAATTTGGACAAGTGACGACTTGACCAAATTTTGGTCATGACCAACTCGATTGAATTTGGCCAAATTTAGGTTAAGACCGACTCGCCTAAATATGACCAAATTTTGGTCGCGATCGACTCTGCCGAATACGACCAAATTCAGGCCAAGACCAACTCGATCAAATTTTGGTCGAAGCCAACACGACCGAATTTTCACCGGAGCCGACTCGACTGAATTCGGCCGAATATCGATCGTGGCCGACTCAGTTGAATACGGCCAAATTTCGATCGTGACCGACTCATTTAAATACGACCAAATTTCACCCTAGGCCGTCTCAACCAAATACGGCCAAATTTGGGTCAAGGCCGACTCGCCCAAATCTAAATCGGGGCCAACTCGATTGAATTTGACCAAATTTTGACTTGAGCCAAAGAGGCCGAATACAGCCAAATTTTGGTCGTGGTTGTCTCGGCCGAATACGGTCAAATTTTGTCTAGGCCGACTCAGCCCAATGCAGTCAAATTTGGGTCAGGGTGAACTCAACCGAATACTTCAAAATTTTGTCCAGGACCAGCTAAGCCAAATTTCGATCGAGACCGACTTGACAGAATTCGGCCAAATTTTGTATAGGGTCACGCCAACTCAATCAAATGCGACTAAATTTTAACTAGTCGGTCTCAACTTTTAGCCTAACTTAACCAAAAATATAAATTGAAAATTTGTATTGGATATTTTGTATTATCCATTTTGAAAATCTAAATTTAGAAAATGAATATCTGATTCATAAAATATATAAAATATATATCAGATTGATATCCATATCTAATAAAATGGATTGAATTTTTAATAAAATAGATATTAAATGGATTAGATAATAAAAAAAATAGATTGGATTATAAAAAATGGATTTTTTTGCCCACCCTTGATTAGAATTTTGTGACACATCTCTTTGCATATTGAATGTCAGAACAGAAAACCAAAAGAAAAAATATTGTTTGTCAACATCTAAACACTTTTCTAAAATCATCTATGTAATGATAGCAGACATCTGCAAAAGCTTCAAATTATTGTTGCAAAAGCTTCAAATTATTGTTGTTGCATAAGGTTAGCTTTCTTATTTTCGGTAAAATAATATCTTTTTCTCTTCCTTCTTTCGATCAATAAGAAATTATTATCTAAAGAAGGATAAACAACAAAGAAGAACCTTAGCTATATTCCAACGAGTAAACCAAAACACCATTATTTTATGAAAGAATCAAGTATTTCAGTGCAATAATGTGAGACGTGTGACATAAGACGTGCTACGTGGGACGTGGAAGGTGAGACGTGGGACATGGAACGTACGACGTGAGACGTGAGACGTAGGACGTGGGACGTAGGACGTGAGACGTGAGACGTGAGACATCAGACATACGACGTGGGACGTGAGACGTGAGAAATAGGACTTGAAACGAGAGACATGCGACGTGAGACATGGGACGTGAGAAATGAAACGTGAAACATAAAACGTGAGACGTGGGACGTGGGACATGAGAGACGTAGGACGTGAGACGTGAGACGTAAGACGTGGGACATAGAACGTGAAACATGAGACGTGAGACGTGAGACGTGAGAGACGTGCGACGTGCGACGTGAGACGTGCGACGTGCAACGTGCGACGTGAGACGTGGAACTGAGACGTGGAACGTGAGACATTGGACGTGAAACGTGGGACATGAGACGTGTGACGTGAGACGTGAGACGAGAGACGTGAGACGAGAGACGTGAGACGTGAGACGAGAGACGTGAGACGTGTGACGTGGGACGTGGGATATGAGACGTGGGACGTGGGATGTGACACGTGACATGTGAGACATGGAACGTGAGACGTGACATGTGGGACGTGTGACGTAGGGCATGGGACGTGAGAGATGTGAGACGTGAGAGACGTGCCACGTGAGACGAGAGACGTGAGACATGAGACGGGGACATGCGACGTGTGCCGTGAGACTTGAGAAAAGGGACGTCCGTAAACACTAACCCTTAAAATTTATATTTATAAACTTTAAACCTTACAATTTCATTAAAAATTTTAGAAGTTTAATAAAAGAATTGTTAATGTATCCATAAATTTGTACTAACAAATTTAAATTATACTCTTTTAAAAAAATGTATTAATAAAAAGATATTAAATACATATAAAACTGAAAGAATACAAATATGAGGGTAAAAATGATAATTAATGTTTATTTAACACCTAAAAATAAAAATTATGAGGATAACAACAATAATTTATATTTATTGAACTCTTGAATGAGCGGAAGAGAGTAGAGGATGATCTGAAAAGTTAAACTAAGGATGGACAAAAAAATCTAATTTTCATGATCCAATCCATTTTTGCTATGATCCAATCCATTTAATATTCATTTTATTAAAATTCCAATCCATTTTGTTGGATCTGGATATCAATCTGATCTACATTGGGTTGATTCGTCCTAGACAAAATTTGACCGTATTCGGTCGAGACAACTGCGACCAAAATTTGGCTGTATTTAGCCTAGTTAGCTCCAATCAAAATTCGGTCGAATTCAATCGAGTTGGCCCCGATTAAGATTTGACCGAGTTGGCCCTTGCCCAAATTTGGTCGTATTCGGCTAAGACGGCCTAGGATGAAATTTGGCTGTATTCAAATGTGTCGGTCACGATCAAAATTTGGTCATATTCAACTAAGTCGGCAACGACCGAAATTCGGCCGAATTCAGTCGAGTCGGCTCCGGTCAAAATTCGGTTGTGTTGGCCTCAACCAAAATTTGACTGAGTTGGTCCTAACCTGAATTTGGTCGTATTTGGCAGAGTCGATCGCGACCGAAATTTGGTCATATTTAGGTGAGTCGGTCCTGACCTAAATTTGGCCAAATTCAGTTGAGTTGGTCATGACCAAAATTTGGTCGAGTCGACACTAGCCCAAATTTAGCCGTATGCGGTCGAGTAAGTCGCGAACGAAATTTGACTATATTCAACTTAGTCAGCTATGATCGAAAATTTGTCATATTCAGTCAAGTCGGTCCCGGCCGACAAATTTAGTGGATTCAACCCTGACTGAAATTTGACTTATCAAGCCTCGGCCCAAATGTGGCCATATTTGGCCAAGTCGGCTCTGGTCAAAATTTGGTCGTATTGCAAAATCGGTTCTGGCCGAAATTTAGTCGAATCAAGTCAAGTCGATCTCGACTGAAATTTTGTCAAGTCGACCTTGGCCCAAATTTGGTCACGTCGTCCTCGACCGAAATTCGTTTGAAAGTCATCCAAGTTCATCCCATGTTGAAATTTGGCCTCGTTGGCCCCGACAAAAAATCTGCCAAATTCTATGGTGCACTAGTGCAAAATTGCATTTTTACCTCGCCTTATATGCGGTTCAGGCCTCGGTTGGCAAGGAACCGAAGCATATAATGACACAGTGACATTTTTGCAATTCCAAACAACTTTTATGCCTCGGTTCAAGAAAAACCCGAAGCCAAAAGGGGTTATAGGCTTTGGTTCAAAAAAAAACTGGTGTCAAAAGGTGCTTATATGCTTCGGTTGAGCAGACCCAAAGCCAAAAACGTGGCTAGAAATTTCAAAAATGCCACTAGCCATTACGTCTTTGGCTTCAGGTGGCACTAAACTGGCGCCAAATAGGGCTATATGCCTCGGTTATTAATTGAACCGAGGCCATATAGTTTAATTAGGGCACAAAAACGCGAACCCCTCTACTTCTTCCTTACGCGCGCTGCATCTCCTCCATCTCTCTCTGCGTCTCGCTAGTCTCTTGGATCCCCTCTCCCTTTCACATCACGTATGAACCCTAGCGACAACACCGACCACCGCCAGGAGCTTAGCCCACAACGGCACATCTTCTCTTCCTTCCTCCCCATCACAAGATAACGGCGGCTTCTTGCTCGCGTGACTGCACGACAACGCCGATCTCTCTCACGACTACGCGGCCCTGCCCGTTGGGGACTACGTCAACGATTCCAGCCGTCGTCGGCGTCCACGTCGGCGCGCATTCGTCTCCTAACCCTAACTCTCTTCTTCCGCACGAGAGAAACGTCTTAGGTCCTGCGACTCGCTGCCACCACGCCAGCCACCGAGATTGGGTTCGCGAGCACCAAGGAAACCAGCCCTCCGGCCGCCGGCGATTTTCTTTCTTCTTTGTTTCTCTATTTCTGATTTGTTCTTGAGTATGAATGATTGGGGAAGATGAAACGTGAGAGCTTTGTGCTAGGACGAGGGTTTTGATTCGATGTGATGTTGTATTGCAGGGATGGAGTTGTAATTCCGGTGTTTTGCTTGTATGTTCTGTTTGCAGGTTGGAATGGTGTTGTGATGTTGAGGTGGTGGTTCTGCGAATGAGAGTGTTGCGGGAAAGTGATGATAACTGGAGGAATTGGTTTGCGGCAGCTAAAGAAATGAATGGTAATCCTCCTGATTGTGTTGTGAGAAGGGAGGACAATGAGAAAACGATTGATGATGATGAACAGAGGAGCGTGCTGTGTTGTTTTAACTTTCACTTATGTTTGATGCAGCAGAATTTGTGAGAATCTTAGGTTGTCCGTTAAACCTCTCATCAACAACGTGCACAGGGACATGTCTCAGGTAATTCTGATTTCCTTGCATAGCATCTAGTGTTAATGCGCAATGAGGAGCATCTGTTTTCTTAGTTTGAACCAATTCCACAGCACCAGAATATTTGGACTTAGAGAGTTTACAAGTGGCATTAGTGTTTTGTCTGTGCTCTCCGTCATCTAACTCGTGATTTTGAAGGTCATGAGTAATAAAAGATTGATCTAGAGTTGTTACCTCTTTTATTGAGGGTATAAACTCCCTCAAGGGACATGGATTTGTGAGTGGCAGTGATATAGATGAAGCAGGTGGGTCTTGGAGAATGGTAAATAGTTTTGAAGTGCTTTGGTGAGTCGCGAAAAATTTAATTAAAAAAAAAATATTTTTACCATATGGCTTCGATTCTCGTGAACCCGAGACAGAAAAGGAACCCTATGGCTCCGGTTCATTTAGAACCGAGGCATAAAAGGGACTCTATGGCTTCGGGTAACAACCGAGGCCAAAAGCTAAAAGGAGGTAGCTTTTGGCCTCGCCCCAATATGTCTTAGTTCCAGACCCGAGGCAAAATGAGAAAAATAACCGGAGCAAAAAGTCCTTACTGCATTGGTGGTGTCAGCCCTATGGATACAAATTTAAAAAAATTTAATTTGAATTTATTTTATGAAAAATGGATTTTAGATTTTGAACTTGATTCAAATATTTAGATCTGGATTTAAACTTGATTTAAATATTTGGTTCTGGATTTTTAAAAAATTAAATCTACTTTTTCTGAAAAAATGGATTTGGATCGAAAATCTAATCCAATTATTTAGATCCAAAATGATGTGGATTGAATCATTAAAAATCCAATTCATGATCACCCCTAGGGAAGATCATCATTGTATAGAAATTTAGATTCAGATTTAAAAGTAAATGTAAATATTATTATATAAAAATTATTTAATGGAAACCAAGTTAATAAACTAAAGTTTAGTAACCATTTATACAAAAATCAATTCTATGAGTTTATTATTCAGAAAGCAATTTAGTAATTATATTGCTTCGGTGTTTTGTTTTAAAAAAATTGAGTCAGTAACCATATTATAGAATAACTAATTTTCTGTATAAAGACTAAAAAGTAGTCACTAGATTACTTACTTTTTAAATACTTTATTTATATACTTAATATTTGATAAAATTGAGAATTTTCATTTTAGTCTATTAATTTTTTTGTAGTTCATTGAGTTATTAAAATTTTAAAATTTTTTAATTAAGTCATATCCTTAGATTGACGGTTACCTTACACACTTTTGTTTTGTTCAAATGTCATCACATAGTATTTTCTTTCAGTTATCTAATTTTATTAGTATTTTTTATGTTCTATAATTGACCCATTATAAATTTATTACAATATAAAATTGTAAAATTACAAAAATAATAAAATTATGAAAATATGAAATATGAAATTTTAAATTTTGAAATTATGATATTTTGACATTATAAAATGTCGAAATTATAGAATATAAAATATGAATTGTAAAATTAAAAATTAAAAAATAACGAAACTAAAATTATAAAAAATATATATTTTATTTTATATTTAATAATTCAATAATTTATTATTTTTTAGTTTTATATTTTATAATTTTTTACCATTTAATTTTATAATTTTAATTTGTTTTAAAATAATTTTCTTTAAATATAATAAATCCTTGAGAAAGATCTTTATCTTTAAGATCTTTTAGTATTATATGATCACATTTAAGATGACATAGTCAAATAATTGGCACATCATATAATTTAACAGAGACTCAACTACTGAAAGTTTTCAAATTGGTCGGAGACTCCAAATATAATTGAACTTATTTTAAATATAAAAAAATAATGTAAAATAATTCATATGCCATAATTAATTAAGAAGCTACTACGTCTAAAATTTATAACCCGTCAGACATGGTGATATATATTGACTATAAAAGTTGTAGCTACCAAAAATTAGTTTTTAAATTAGTTTTGATAATTAATTTTATTGACAAATTTAAAAATTAATTTGTTATAATAATCGATTTAAAAACTATTTTAATTATTAATAATTTTTAATTTATAAATTATTATCTAAATTAATTATTATAATTATTCATTATTTTTTGTCGTTATAAATAAAAGAAAATTATGACGAGAACCATCCATCTACATTTAACAGACTGCATCTTAACATAATAGACAACAAACATAAGAACTAGGACAGGCTGTCGTGTCTTGAATTGAATGGTAGGAATGTCTAACTGTTCATGACTTATTCATAACAAATAAAGTGAAAAATGGCTATTTATTCTTAAACGTTTAATAGGTCAGATTTATAATTATGAGAAGAGATGTCTAATATAGGAAACTTACTTTAATGCTCATCTTTCATATATTATAAAATGAGTACAATTTTTACATTACAAATATTATATATTATCCAGCATATATCCAAAAAATGGAGCCCACATATGTGTAATTGAATAAAGCATTGTCTCCATTATTTTCCTTTGGTCTAAATTACATTAATTAATCATCCTAGATTTCGAGATTGTTGTTTACGCTTCCAAAATATAATTTAAAACAATAAAAGAACACGCCCAAGGATTCCACAGCAAAAATTAATGTCACAACAACACATGAAGCACCTATTGTGACACACGTGATTAAAGATAAATACCGATTCGAATAAGAAAAAAATGATCTTGAATATTTGTTTGTAATGCAGCCCATATTAAATTAATATGTGCTAAAGAAAACATTTCTTGGTAGTTGGGTCGTTGAATGGGATATACTACCAACCATGTTAGAATAAATTAGATATTTTAATCATTCATTACTTTCTTGATACTTTCTTGAATAGGTGGACGATGGACTCATGTAACAATATTTAGAAGGACTTCAGAAATCATGTAAAAAATAGTAAAATATTATAACCAATGTTTAAGGGCAACATGTTTTATAATAACCAAAAAGTCATTCATTTGAATTATTATTGGTTGACTTCTACCATATGAATACCACAAGGAGAACATAGTTAGTTACCAAAAATAACAAAGATAGAAGGGGATGAATTATAATTTACATTGAAATCCCTTCTAAACTACCTATATATATATATATATATATATATATATATATATATATATATATATATATATATATATATATATATATAATAAAAATATATAATATAATAATTAATAATAATAAATATGTATAAGAATTATTATTAATAATATATGTATATAATAACAATAATAATAATAAATAATATATATATATATATAGTAATTAATAATAAGAATAATAATAAATAAGGTGTGTATATAAATATATATATATATATATATATATATATATATATATTAAATATAATAAAAATAATATATAACAATTAATAATAATAATATTATTAATTATTAATAATAGTTCAAATAATAGTAATTATTATGAAAATAATAATAATAATTTAATGTAATTTAATTTTTTATTAATTAAATAATAGTTTTTAAACTTTAATATTTTTAACTAATTCAAAACTTATTTTATATATTTTTTCCATCAAGGACAATTTAATAAATTTAAAATTTTATCTATTATAACTTTTAATTTTATCTATCACATCACTTAAATCACTTAGTAACTCTCATAAAATTCATCTCCAAATTCACTCACCTCAAAATTCATAGAAGTGACTAGAGAGGCCATGCCCTCCAAATTTTTTTAAAATTTACCCTTTAAATCCATACAAAGAAACACATAATCACTCACACAAATTCATTTTCAGACTCTCTCCCAAATCTATCTCTTCATGAGAACAGCCTAAAGTTTTCTTAATAGTCTCCCAAACTACTTTAGTTGCCCTAATCAATGCGAATGTTAGAAGGGAGGGACCATGCCCTTAAGTTGATATATTTATATATTTAAAGTTTTTTAAAAATTTTAAATTATAATGTAGTTTATACATTAAGAAATAGTGGAAATTAAATGTAGTTTATTAAGAAATTTTTAAATTATAATGTATTTTATTTGTTTTATAACACAACATTTAATGTTAATAAATAATAAAAATAAAAATATTTATTAAGATATTTTTTTATTTTTTTTATTGTCTTTTGAGTTTATCACATATTGTAGTCCTTCCACTCTCACATATTTTTACTCTCATATTTCATTTATTTTCTTGTATTCTTAAAGAAAAAAAGTAATTCTATTTGGTTTCACTTGATAATGAAAGACTAGTTTAATAGTTAACGTTATCTTTTTAATCTTATGAGCATGTGAATACTCACTTCTTATGAATATAAAAGAAAAAATATTGTACTGTACTTTTCATAACCGGTTTTTAATGTTTGTTCAATTATCATAAATTGCGTTTTTGAATTTTTTTATTTGATTATGATAAATTGTTTTTTAATCTTAAACTTTAAAAAAATCGATATATTGATGATAAATGAAAGGATAGATTTATTTAAAAAAAAAATAGATTCAACTTCTTTACATATTAAAATATTTACATATATAAAAATATCCGATATATGATAATATATGATATTTGTTTTATACATACAATTTGTTTTAGTCACAGTTATATTAAATTGTGTATTAATTTTGATTATATTAACGATGATAATTAAATATTTAAATTTTAAATATATTATTTTTACTTCTCAAAATTATCGACCAACATCTACGCTACCGGTTGTACCATTAGATTACTTCACCTAAAATAAATCTTACAATTATGCATCACAATGGATTACTTTATATAGTTGGTGGAAGGTGTCTTCATGTACCAATATTTTAAGACGACTTCAGAAGCCGTTGTAATCAGTCAAGCAAATAATAGTAAAATAAAATCAATACAAGACCATCATACATATCTAACAATTCTTTAAGGGCAACATGTTTTATTATAACCAAAAAGTTATTCTCTTAATTTTTCAATTTCAAATTGCACAGCCAAATGTAAAAATGCATAAACAATGACAGTAACGATCACGAATTTAACGCATTATTGTTTTGTAAATCCAGTCTTTCGGTGACTATGAACACATATATAATATATTTAAATATTTACATTATATATATTGTTGAGAATATTACTTAATATCTTTTTTATTTAAATTAGTTTTTAGAAAATATTTCAGTTTTAGAGATATGTGTCAGTTTTAGAAATTTGTTACTATTTTAGATTAGGAGTGAGATATTCTAAATA
>Ga0214542_1001682_pt1 | contig 45554 bp, 28 predicted proteins | sample CNSS1metaG_FD_160096 | JGI IMG/M metagenome (GOLD analysis project Ga0214542, IMG submission 160096) | Root nodule microbial communities from cowpea collected in UCLA plant growth center, Los Angeles, California, USA - CNSS1 | ecosystem: Host-associated > Plants > Roots > Nodule | place: USA... | reverse complement strand
GTAAAATATTTATATAAAAAAATATATATATATATATATATATATATATATATATATATATATATATATATATGTATGTATGTTTTTAAGATGTTTAGTAAATGACTAGTAATAATGTAATTAGTAATAAGTGATACTGCAGTCTTAGTTCTTATGATCAATTGATTACTTTACATGTGTCTCTTAGAATCAGATTAAATGTACTAAACATTAAACAAAATTATCTTATTGATTTTTAAAAAATTAAGATTATTAACCGTACATCTTAAAAAGAGAAAGAAAGTCGGTGAAAGATTCGAGTCTTGGAAACTGACGGTTGAATGAAAATCACATATTTAGATATGATAATTAATCATTTTCATATTCAATTGTACGAAACAGGTGAATTAAAGAAACAAAACCCAATCTTAAAAAGAATACTTTAATTCATTCCCAAAAAAATCACTTCAATTATGAATCTTCGGAAATTACATGCATGAAGTGTGTGTTTGTTGTTCATGTGTTAATGTGAAGAAGTGAAGAAGTGAAAAGTGAGAAAGAAAAAGACATGGCAGTGACAACACCAACCTCAGAGTTCGACATCGTAATCCTCGGAGCCTCTGGTTTCACCGGCAAGCATGTTCTCAAAGAAGCCCTAAAATTCCTCACCAATTTCAACTCCATCGCCATAGCAGGCCGCGACACCTCCAAATTGGCCCAAACTCTCAACTGGGCCGCCAGGCCCAATCCGCCACCTCCCATCCCCATCCTCGCCGCCGACACCGCCGACGCCGCCTCCCTCCGGGCGCTTTGCGACCGCGCGCGCATCCTCCTCAACTGCGTCGGCCCCTTCCGCCGCCACGGGGCGCCCGTCGTCGCCGCGTGTGTAGCCGCCGGCTGCGACTACCTCGACATCACCGGCGAGACCGAGTTCATGGAGCGAATGGAGCGTGAACACCACGCGCAGGCTGTAAAGAACGGAGCTTTGGTGGTTTCGGCTTGTGGGTTTGACTCGGTGCCGGCGGAGATGGGGTTTTTGTTCCATTCTAGGCAGTGGGTGGGCCCGGCCCGGCCCAACAGGGTGGAGGCGTACCTGAGCTTGGAGTCGGAGAGGAGGATCGTTGGGAATTTTGGAACGTTTGAGTCTGCGGTTATGGCTGTTAAGGATTTGAATGAGATTGAACAAAGTAGAGTCAACAGAGTAAAACCTAAGGTATGATATGATATAAAGTGATAGAATTGTGAGCACAAATTTTGATTGGAGAGGTTTGTTTCACTTGAACTTTATTCAATTTCATGTGCATTCTTTTTTTCTTGTTTGATGGGATTCTGAGTAGCAATAGACCATTAGATTAGTTTTAGCATCTGAGATTTGTTCAGTGAAAATCATACCTGCAGAAGAATTGAATTCCATGGTGGAAGAGGAAGAGGAGGATTGAACTAGATTACAGAGAATAAATAATTCATGTAGAGATTTCCCTTTTACACTGTCTTCCAATCACAAGTTTTCGTATGTATTATGTGACAAGATTTTTTGAGTCTTAGAAGTTGAGTTCTTCAGTGTTATGATGATACCTGATGACCCAATCTTGAAGAGAGAGTTGAGGTTCACTTGAATTTAATTCGATTTTGTGTTTTTCATTCTTGTTTGTTGGGTTTTGGAGTAGGAATATAGTGTTAGATTAGTTTTACCTGTTGAAAATAAAAAAAAATGAATAACTCATGTACCAGTGTGATCTCTGTCACTAACAATCATACATGTTTGTTGAGTTCTAGAATTTTTGTCTGTTTGGACAAATTTTTTCATAAGCACCTTATAGGAGAGAGAAAGTAAAATGAGTTTCTCCACAAGTTAAATTGGGTTATGCTTAATGTAAAAGATCTCTTGTAGAAGTTTCTATTTTCGTACTTTTAACTTGTGTAATTTAATTTTAGCTTATGGAGAAACTTGTCTAAAAATAAACCATTAATCAAAGCTCATGGAATAAGAGTTACCCTTGCTTGACGGTGTAAACTCTTACACTGACAATTATTGAACTCACTAATTCATATCACCTAATCACGAATTTTGATATGATTGGAAAGTTTTTTTTGTTTTTTTAATTTCTACACTTCATAGAGCTAAAAAGACACTAATCAGAGTTCGCAGAACTCAAACAACAATGTTTACCTGCAACCAGCAATATACAACAGTTTTGGGAACCCTCGAGATGTTTGAGATATCTGGTCTTCATTCCTCACACAATCTCTTTCACTGGGCATCATGTTATTATCATCATTGAATTACTTGTGCTGGTTGTTGATTGTTAAAATATATTAATTTCTTTTAAAAAATCAATTATCTATCATCATCTAAAGTGTGATTAACTTAATGTAATCATGTTTATGGAACTTTGTATTGTTTTTGACATAGAACACTAATCCTAGAGTATATCTTCTAGGATATATACCCTTCAAATCGCGTTTATAATCTTAAAACTAGCTGCCCAATCTTAAAACCAGACTCTATACCATCTAGAAAACAAATAAATATATAAAAAAAAGGAATTGTGTATTATTGATTCTGTATAAAATGTTACAAGAAATGTGATATATACACATACAAAGTTAACCCTAAAAGTCACAAGTAAATGAACCTAAAACATGGGTCTATGCTAACATTATCGTCTGTAATTTGCCAACTTTTCTTACCCATGATGCATGGTTGCAGATTCCTGGGCCACCTCCTAAGGGAGAAATAATAGAACACCAGAAGAAAATTGGCCTGTGGGGTGTAACACTACCTTCAGCAGATGCAACTCTTGTTGGAAGAACTCTTTCAACTCTAACTGAATCCCCTGATGGACTTCCTGGGTTGGATGAGAGTGAAGAGATGGTTGAGAAAAGGAAAACCTTCTGGTCATCGGTGAAGCCAGCTCATTTCGGTGTGAAACTGGGCTCAAAATCTTTGTTGCACATGTTCGGATTCATTATGATTGGAATATTCATTGGTGTTTTGGGAAGATTCTCTTTAGGAAGATGGCTTCTGTTGAAATATCCTTCAATCTTCACCTTTGGAGGGTTCAGCAAGAATGGACCTTCTGAAGAGGAGATTGCTAGTGCTTCATTTAAGATGTGGTTTGTAGGACATGGTTTCAGCAATGAGGGAGAGGGACAGAAGAAAGCTGACATGGAAATTATTACAAGAGTAATGGGACCTGAAATGGGTTATGTGACCACTCCTATAATTCTGGTTCAGTGTGCTCTTATTCTTCACACCCAAAGAAAGAATCTACCAAAGGGAGGAGTTTACACTCCTGGGATTGTATTTGGTGCAACTGATCTCCAAGAAAGGCTTCAACAAAATGGAATCTCTTTTCATGTCGTATCAAAAACTTCCCTTTCTACATGACACTCTGCACTTCATCTTTCATTGCTCTCAATGCACAACTTATGATAAAGAAATTAGAGAACCTTCTTTTTTTTATTTGTCTATATATTTTGTAGCATACTACAGTTATATTTTGGGGGTTAATTTACTTAGAAATGAAGAGTTTGTTGGATTGAGCGCTTACTACCAGGTCAAATTTCTTCAATTTTTCAAAAACCGATCAAATTAAGACTGAAAGAAATTGTTATCTGTTGTTGCTCACAGAGACGAAATTTGGCTGCGAAAGAAATTAAACCTATATGTACATTGCGAAAATTGTTTCCAGTGAGCTAGAATTTTTCATCTGTGACCGTGATCACGTCAAGGTTGAAAATTGTGATGGTGTTTCTGTGTTATTTTTTGCACTTCGCAGTTCATGCAGGGTTTTCTTGGTATTTTGCTTCAAGCTGTGTTTGGTACAGGGAATCAAAGATATTTATACTTATAGTTATTAATTAAAAACTAATAATCAAAGATCATAGTAATATTGAACACATGCACAGGAATATTATAAACTCAATTTCTTTTCTTACAATTCTAAATTAATTAAAACCTGGTATGTGTTTTTTGTTTTCTCCGGATCTGACCAGTTTAATTTACTTTATGAAGTTTGAACATTTTTCGTTTTCCAAATGACGAACAATATAAAAAAAAATTAAAAAAAGATAGTGAAAGAATCAAAGTTGAAAATTAGGCTAACATTTTTCGTTTTCTAAATAACGAACAATATAACAAAAAAAAGAGAGTGAAATAATCAAAGTTGAAATAACGACTTTTTTCGGAGTACCTTTTATATATATATATATATATATATATATATATATATATATATATATATATATATATATATATATTAAAGTTATCATTCGATCCATACAAATAAATTAAGGTTCTCGGGAAAAAAGAAAGAATCATAGAAATTAGAGTAATATATTTTACTCAACTTCCTCGAGGCTTCTAAATAGAGAACGCAGTTTCATCAATTTTTCTCTCTACACTTAATAATGTTAATAATGTAAAGCCCATTTTCTTATGTTTTAAACTTTTGGGTCAGATGACAAAAAGGACCCAAGGCTAGTCACTAGTTTCCTTAGAAAACCTTTCTGCCTTTCATCTTATCTCCTGAGGTCAAAATAGTTCACACTTTTTTCTCCCCTTTTTTGAAACAGAAGTTCTGTTAGGACTTGAACTACGTTCTCTTCCTCCATGTAAGCTAAACAAAACCTCCATCTCTTTTCTGTTTCGTTTGTGTTCTGAAGTTTTGATCTGATTTTGTTTGTGGTCATGGCCTAACAGTTTCTTTCTTGTTCTTGGTTGTCAGCTCCTTAAATGGTAGTGGTGTTGTGTTGTTCTACTGTTGAAGCTTTTTTGCTGAGTTAATCTCTGTCTAAGGTAAGGGAAGCTAGAACTCAGACTTTTAAAATGATTTTCTTGATTTTTGCTTGAGATTGTGTGTTGGAATGTATTGGATTGGTGTTTATGTGATATGGAATTGATTGCATGTTTGTTTGAACTAAAATTTCTGGGTTGCATGTGTGAGCAGTGAGAAACCTCCTTAAATGGTAGTGGTGTTGTGTTATTCTACTGTTGAAGCTTTTATTGCTGAGTTAATCTCTCTCTAAGGTAAGGGAAGCTAGAACTCAAACTTTTAAAATGATTTTCTTGGTTTTTGCTTGAGATTGTGTGTTGGAATGTATTGGATCAGTGTTTATGTGATATGGAATTGATTGCATGTTTGTTTGAACTAAAATTTCTGGGTTGCATGTGTGAGCAGTGAGAAACCTCCTTAAATGGTAGTGGTGTTGTGGTGCTATACTGTTGAAGCTTGTTTTGCTGAGTTAATCTCTGTCTAAGGTAAGGGAAGCTAGAACTCAAAGACTTTTAAAATGATTTTCTTGGTTTTTTCTTGAGATTGTGTGTTGGAATGTACTAGATTGGTGTTTGTGTGATAAGGAATTGATTGCATGTTTGTTTGAACTAAAATTTCTGGTTGCATGTGTGAACAGTGAGAAACCTCCTTAAATGGTAGTGGTGTTGTGGTGCTATACTGTTGAAGCTTGTTTTGCTGAGTTAATCTCTGTCTAAGGTAAGGGAAGCTAGAACTCAGACTTTTAAAATGATTTTCTATTTTTTTCTTGAGATTGTGTGTTGGAATGTACTGGATTGGTGTTTGTGTGATATGGAATTGATTGCATGTTTGTTTGAACTAAAATTTCTGGGTTGCATGTGTGAGCAATGAGAAACTTGTCAATCTCACCCAAACGAGCAGCTCTCGCCTAAGCGAGAGTAGCAGAAACTCACTTATGCCTTTGCTCGAGTTATCACTCAGGCGAGGAGCTTCAATTTTGAGCGAAGAACATTCTTGCTCAGGAGATAAGGTTCCGTTTAAGCGAGAATTTGCAGAAAGCTCACTGAGCCACTGATCGAGCTCTCGCCTAAGCGAGAATGAATGTCTAGCTTAAGCGAGAGGCTTTTGTCGCTCAAGCGAGACAGATGAGATGCATGAATATGTTTTGTTGTTTGCTCTCTTCTCTGATTTGGTTGTTTATATGTATGAAGGACAATATTTCACATGATTTGGTTGCATGAATAATGTATGATGAGGTTCATGAGTAATGTGGTATGTAGGACAATATTTCACATGAATGACATGAGATGATAATGCTTTGAGATAACATCTAGATCTGGTGTGAGAACATGTATATGGTATGAGCTAGACGTAATTTTATGATATATTACTCAGATGATGGTGATGTTGCTGTCTAGTTTAGATGTTTAGTTACACATTGTGTTATACCTTTGATTTTCCTTTCAATATTTGTTTTTTCTTTGGTATTTGAATAACGGTAACAAATTAATTCCTATATACTTTATTATATGGCTCTATTTTATATTAGAATTATGTAATGTTTTATTTATTAGAATTATTTTATTAAATTTGGATGTCACAAATAATTAGTTTAAGAAAATTATTTTCTATTAAATATTATTTAATAATTTTATTTTTTAAATAAACGTATTCATGTCATAATAAATATTTAAAAAATGTGAACCTGCGATACCGTTTGTGTTTTGAGTAGTCTTTATAATTATGATTTCCACAATGAATGAATGTCAATTTGTAACATTAAGAATTGAAATGACAGCAACTTGATTTTCTCTTAAAATAACACTTTTATAGTTTGAGACTAAATTTAATAAAACTAAAAATTTTGGAAGGTTTGAGAATATCTTACTTTCTACCTCCGTGTAAGTATAGAATAAGCTATAGATATATATAGTGGTATTCAATTGGATGACTACTTTACATTAACCCTTCCAAATATCTTTACAGCTTCAAATTCTAATAGCAGCTTCATATTTTCCAAAAAAGATTGAATACGATGAAATTAAAGTTCAACAGTTAACTTTATTGTGCAAGGCACAAATCCATATTGATTGGAGATATTTTCCTAATCAATCAACATTTCCCCATTTGTAGTCTGAATTGTGTCCTTGTTACGCTGTAGGCTTAGCCCTTCATGTTTTTTCATTTCTTGAGACCTCACAAACTCCTCAATTCTTGCTTTTAGCTCAACATTGGGAATCAACATATCCGCAGTAAGATGAGATCGATTGAATGGGTCAGTCTGCAAAAACAATCAAACGGAAAACCATAAACCAATGGAGGAACCACTTTCTCTATCTCAACATCAACAAACACTTACACTGTCACTAAGAAGATGCCTCTGAATGACAGGACGATCAACCGTGGTCCTTGAAGAAGGCAAAATTACTGGATCCTTCATCAAAGTGTACTGCAATGCACAACATGTATGATGTGTCAGAAAAAAAAAGGAAAAAAAAACATGTTTAACAGACAGAAAGAAGTTGAAAACCCACTTGAATTGGATCAAGGAATTCCTCCGGTATTTCTCCTAGAGTAGCTTCAGCATCCATGGCCTCCGAAGCAGCAACTTTAGCTTTAGCACCAAGTTGAATAAATTCCTGTATTATTCTTCCGTCCTCACCTATTCTGTGCAGGACATCGGCTGCAGCACTAAACAACTGCAGCGAAATACCAGTCCGTTTAAATTAGCTTATGGGAATGGGAATACACAGACAAAAAAAGAAAATCTTGATAAAATATGCAATATATCAAAAGTCCCACAAACTTGCCTGATCATTGTATGATCGACCATCCCTTGAGATGACAGATGGGAAGATGGAATTCGTGTCGCCTCTAGCCAGATGAACGTATATGTGCACAATCTGCAAATAAATATACACTGGAGTTAGTAGTTTGCTTTGAAAAATCAAGTTTAGTACCAATATATTTGTCACTGTCAAATGTCCATTATTTGACATCAAATAAAGTTTAAAGAGCAATTTGCTTTCAAAATTGACAATGAAGAATTAATTTAATGTATTAATTGTTGAAGGACCAAAGAATAACACTTCCATCCTTAGAGAACCAAAATGATTGTTGAGTTATGAAGAATGGGACTATTGGACGCCAAGCTTAAGCTGCTATGCATCTTAAGAGAACTACTAACCACTGGAATATTGAAATTACAGTACGAAGAACCAAATCTCCACAAAAACTTAAGCTGTGGATAAGGGAAGAGAATGATTTTATATCTCCAAGTCATTTTAAGCGGGCTTTTCACATCACCAGCACAAAAGTCAAAACTGTATCATTGGTGGTCCAAAATTGAAGTTCTTCAAATTTCTCAGTGTAATGAAGATGTAAATATAACACTTTTAGAATCCATCCTACTGAAAGAATGCTAGAGTAAGTCTTACAGATTACAAAGGATAGCATAGCATCCTTCCTGTCATAATTACTCACCACTAAAAAACTCATTCAAATGATTTTGAAATATAATTGATGCCAACCTGTTTTAGTAAATGCTTTGGACGAAATTCATATTTCTCAGGATCCTTCAGACTGAGTGATTTTCTTTGCGGACCAACCAATTGCAGCAGGAAGTAATTGAGCATGCTAGCTACTCTTTCAACCTTCAAAAAGGTGGGAAAATAAGATTAAATTTGCAAGTAGAAATTTTAAAGGGACATCACAGTTAGGCCACAAACTATTTTATGACATGATGAGACTCATAACCAGCCATGGTTTGAAAAAGAGAAAAAATACCATCTCAGGAAGTAGGAACGGAGCAGTAATCTGTTCTGAAGTAAATGCAAGCATGCTGACATCTTCGTTTGCCAACTTCATATCTATTCGAATAATCTATAAAAGTATCCAGCATTAAAATGGTTAGATAAATAAGGAATACAAAATTTATATATTTAAACAAAAAGTCAACAGACATTTTCTTGAGAATGGAATAACCGGGTCCTCTCCTGCCTCTCTTGAACTGGTCTTTGCTCCCACTCAACCGTATTTGACATCTCAGCCTCCAATTCTTTTAGCTCAAGAATTTTTTTCAAACTTTCATCAAGAAGATAAATACTATCATTGACCAGAAAGTTCAAGAAATTCAGATAGACACCCTTTTCCTCCTCCTTAGCAATCTGGAAGAATATTAGATACAGAACAAACTAGATAAGTTGAGCATGGTGTGAGACATAAAAATATTCAAGTATCTTTCATTCATTACCTGTCTCCAAGCATTTCGATGACTAGGGACTTGCCACAGGTATTCGAGGAGTTCCGCAATATTGTGGCGGATGTTAAACTTGTCATAGAACTGTAATGGACAAGTGACAATTATAATAATCAGCACGAACTTGCATTAAACAACCCCAAAAGGATAATGATTAAATACTGAAATCCATGATATTTAACACATATTAGATATCAATATATCAATAATATAGAAAATATTAGCAGGGACATAATATTAATCATATGAAAAATTGGTGCAGTTTGAAATACAACTCAGAAGTTTCTCTCACTGGCTAATCAATCACATGCATAGGATTTCAATGAAATATAATTATTTATCAATCTTAAGTCATCACAAAGTAAAAACAGAAACACTAACATAGTCCCCATTTTTACAATCAAGCTTGAGTTTCAACACAATCAAGAAGAGAGGTGAGATTTCCAAACAACTTGACTTTATTCTCTTTAACTTAATCTAGAAATTGAAAGCATTAGGGGGAAAAATAGGTTGGCCATGCGACCAACAGTCTTAAAATGCAGACTAACCTGTGTGTGAGAACCAGTGAACTCAATGTCAACATAAAGTTTAAGAAGATTCCTCACAAGATACTCAAGAGAGAGTTGATGGCCTTCAAATAGAGTGGCTGTTGCAGATGAGCCACTGTAGAAAGGGGATAGAAAGGGAATAGCACAGGAAGAACAAATGTACTCAATTATAGCTTAAAGACTAAACAAATTTTCACAATATAATGATGATGATAAGCAAATTTTCCAGTTTTACACAAAAAGAAAGACACTAGTTACCTCCTACGAGGCATCCAGCAGTTCAGAACTTCAACCATCTTTGCTCTCAGGTAAGGGTTTTTAATAAATTCAGGGCTGGCCATGAACATAATTATAAAATTCATAAATTCATCCTGCAGAACAATAAATATTCTCATTATCTTGCATAAGAAGAATTTGGGAGAAAGAATTAATCCAAGAAAATCACTTGTGAGGTGAAGTCTACCAGCACAACTCCATCTAAGGCCTTTGGAATCCGGGAAGCAAATATTAGAAGTTCCATGGCATCTTCCACAAAATGTTCAGGCATGGTAGCAAATTCCATAGGGCAAGTTGGTGGTAGAGGCATCTTGAAACCACCCACCAAGCCAACCAACCAAACAATCATCAAGCGGTAGAAGGACAGTGCATTTTGAATAAGTGTGTTATCCTAAGAAAAAATGTGAAGCAAATAATTAAAAATCGGAATATTTAAATTCCAACTTGCAAGTCAGAAAGAACACTTAAAAGTAACAAGAACTTGTCTACAGCTTATGTTTGACAAATCAAGTATCAAATACAAGTGAACATTTAAAATTTAGAATAACATAATCTGTAGAATGTAATCATCAAGTTAAGCGTATCAAATGTCGGTCACTAAATGGACACTTCCAAAAACTTTGGTTGCATCTTTATAATTTTTTTCTTTTTTTAACTAATACTGATAGGAAAACAATAATAACTGGATAAATTTTAGAATTGTAATGTGTTTATAAGATTCATGATCATTTTAAAACATGAATTTTATCTTCTGATTTACAATTTGTAATTTATGTTAACGTTATATATTGTATTTACACCTATGTTATACCCTCTTGACAGCAAGTGACTGTTGAGCTTTAGGGCACCGACCTAGTTGGGATCTCATAATTCATAGAGATGTTTTCAAATAGATAGCCTTTATATATAAAAAAAAATAAAAAATCACACCTATGTTGTGTCTTATAACTTTTATAATTTTCTATATCCCTGTGTATGTGTCATATTGTATCCATGTTGAAGTAGGTGTTTCTAAGCTAGGGAATAAAAAGGGCATAAGTTCCACCACTCTCCAAATTTCACGAAAGAAAATTAAGAAACGCTTCTGTAAGAAAAAAGTAGAAAAAGAAGCTCATTTGTGATAAGCAACAGATAAACAATACCATACAAATATATAAATTGCATAGGTCTAAGTACATCCAGTAGTACAACGTTTAGCAGAAGAGTAGATCTCTAGAATACTACAAACTCTCCCTTAAAGAGCATAAAAAACATGTGCAGCTTGTTATAGATGTAACTAATTTGAAAACCCTAGAGTCCCTGACAGAGTTCAGTAAATACATATGCTAGAAAGTAATTCAAGCGACTGTTTTACAAGACTGCTGGAAAAGAAAAGTCATAGCCAAACAACTACAGGAAAAAGGACAGGACTGAAAAGGAGAAAATTGGTGTTTCGCATTTAGAAAGATACTCACTAGCACATGGAGAGAGAAGGATCTTAAAGAAACCTTTTAAAACGAAGGTTTAAGTGAACAGCACTGTACACATTTAGTCTTATTTATACTGTAGCACAGATCTATGCACGTGGAGACAATACAAGATATAGTAAAATTGAAAAAGATTACTTTGGTAGCAGATTAAGATCTGTATATACTATATATAATAATAGATTTACAACTACTACTGCTACAGAAACAATAAAGCTAAGCAAGGTAATTAATTTTCTCAACCCCATACACACCCCCTCCCCCAAAAGACCCACAATACAAACACAGAAGCAACATATTTTGTTTTCATATATGGACATGTGCTACAATAGATAACAAGAAAGAAATTTCAAAGCAATAAGAAAAAGGACCAACCCTCAAAATCTGAGCTTCATAACATAATTTTTCCTGTGAATACAACTCCATTTCTTTCTCAAGTCGATTTATATCCAATTCTGCCTGAGGAGTAGGTGCCCGCTCCTGCATTGCTTTAAGTGTGGATAGAGCATCTTCACACCTAGATATATCCTGTATACAATATGACTACGGCGTTTATACCTATATAACTTTAGAAAAAATCATTCAAACCAAATGAACAGTAAGGTAGCAATAACAGTGAGACCCCATAAAATAATACCAACACCTTCCAACTTTACTAGACATACATGTGATTACCTGAACTAAATGTTTGAAGTCAGAAAATGCTTTTAAAAGGCCTAAGTTGAGCACTCTTGCGGTCATAAAGAAGCATTCGCAAATAAATGAATATTTCGTCTTTTCAGCTCGTGCAGAATTTTCATTTGAGAGCTCACCGGCATTATTACTACCAGAACTACTGGCCTCTTGGGATTGTTGTAAGCGTTTCTGATCATCATTATATTGATTGGTTGCCCCAGTCTTAGCTGGGTTTTTACTATTAAGCCATTCAGCAACTTCTTCTGATGATGCATGAAGAGCAGTCAACCCACTAAAATAGAACCATGACCAAAAGTTACCAATAGGTTGATACATAAAACTTCCGTGAGAATTTTAATATCCACAAGACAAGCCCTCACCTTATCTTCAAGCGATTTGAGTAATGTACATATTTTGCATCAATTTTATCCCTTTTTGTTAAATTTGCATCTAGAAATGGCTCACATAGACGAAGCATGACAGCACTGAGATTTACAAAGGTGCCTGAACTTGCACAAGTAATAGGGTCAACCTGTTTTCCATAAGAAAAATATTAAATTACGGTCATATATTGTGAAAAAAAATGGACTTGCAACAAAAGAGCAGGTACAAGTTAAAAAATTGTAAACTTTAGCATGAATATAATGACAAGGAATGCAGACAAAAAATGAAACAAAATAAGAACCAACCAATTGAACACAATCTATCTTGCCGATAAGAAAGAAAGTTACCTGTATATGAGCCCTGGATGCATTTATATTGATGACCTCCGCAAGATACTCAAGTACTCTTTCACGAGTATCTGTACTTTTAAGAAGGATGAGCATAACTTCAGCTAGCCCATCATATAAGTTGTTCATGACAGTTTTGATAGTGGAAAATGAAGATAACAAATCAGCTGGTCGCCTAGTTGATGCATCAGAAAAACACTGCTGCCTGGATTTCAAAGGGAAAAAAATTGTTAAAAAGGGAGGAGATTGATTAAATAATAAAGAATTAAGTATCCCATTCAAATAAGTCTCGGAACTTGGGTTCATGCAGTAAACATACAGACTTTAATAGGGAAACAGTAAGCACGAAGTGGAACAAGAATATAGGGTTGCATATAAACAACAGAGCCTTTTCCCATCAAGTGAAACTGGCAACATGAATCAAACGGTGCCATGATGATTAGTCATAAATTACGTCAAAATATAAATTCTTGATCTAGATTGTAATTCTTTTACCTATATTCTCCTTCTTGTCTCTGACAACAGTACTACCCACCACTTAATCTAACTCTTCTTACTTAGGCTTCTGTATTTCTGCTCCAACCAAACCCAAACCATGTATGGCAAGACAATACTGCCCTTTCTATATATAATAAGTCCTATCTCAACATTTTGCGAAAGGCATTCATCCCTATTCACATATTGTCTATTAAGCTGACTCACTATGCAACACTCTCATTTCAACTCAATTAAGATTATTCTTGTGTTGGCTTTATAATGTCCAAAATTCAGTTCCGTATAGCATCACAACACTTATGGCAATGTGGTAAAGTTTTCTAAAAACTTGAGTGCTACTTTTTTATTACAAAAAACATGCACTCCTCCCCCTTTTCTAAACCCACTAAAATCTCCTATGATTTAGGTTTCCATTTAAGTCTCCATCATCCTTCATAATGAAACCCAGATACTTTAATCATGTGACTTGTGCTAACATATACATTGTGGCCCCTGGTTGTTTTGTCTCTAACCAAACATACATTTTATATACTCTATCTTACTTCCACTTAAGCAAAATCCATGATCTTCCAAAGCTTCAGTTCACACCTTTAACTTCCCATTTATTTTCTTCACTGATTCTCTAACCAACATATATTGTCTACAGTCAAAAAGCACACATCTAGGCATTGGCACTAGGATGTAAAAATTATGGAAGTTCTAGAATATGATAAAGAGATCAAATTTACAATTGATGTAGCCTATGTCTATAGGAAAATCCACTAGTCCTATCAGCCTAGTAGTGACCCCCCAACATCATAAATGACCTTGATTGCTCATTAATACTCAATACAAACTCCTTTCTTGTCTAAGACTTCCAAAAAATCTCTCCTGGCACTCAATCAGATGCCTTTTCCAAATCAAAGAAGACCAGGTGTATATCTCTTTTTTTTCCTTTGATATCTCTTCATTAAACATTACACTAAGTATATCCTTCTATGTTTCAACTCCAAGGCACAAATCCCAATTGAATTTCAATGTAAGTCTCATGTACTGAATTTGTATATCACCCTTATTTATATAAATAGGGATTAGAGTGCTACCACTTCACTCTTCCGCCATTTTCTTGGATTAAGAATGCTCGAAGTTGCAAAAACAAAAAAAAAAAATCAGGACGTATGAATGGATGTCTATAATGCACTAGCAGGAAGGAAGGGAGGAAGAAGGAAGCCACCTCCTAGTAACCAATGCAGTTTGACAAAATGGAAGCAAGACTATCTTACCAAACACAAACAGAGCTTGTTGTAGTTCAGAATGACAAAGGAGGAGAGATTAGTTACAGTGCAATACTGTAGTCCTTTATTCAAGGAAGCAGCTAAATACAGGATGATAAATGAAGGTAATCCATAATGGCAATTAAATGTAACTATCAATCAATATAAGTGAATTTTCCAGTGTTATTTTTCATGTTTTCTTATTGTCGGAGTATGGAAATTACCACTTATCAGCTAAAAACACATTAAAAATTAAAGACATTAAAGTAGAAGCCGTATCACATCTCAACATATATAAAAATTAAGAAGCTTGAAGACTAAAGAAACTGCCGAAGTAATACTTCTCAAGGTCCAAAGCGAGGAACGTCCTTGGGTTTTTTCCTTCATTACTATTCACCGAAAAGGACCAACATAACCATTGTTTCTATTCCATTAAACCAAAACATAGAATAGAAAAGCACATCCAATTTACACTAACCAAATTTGCTTAACTGATCAGGTATACTCTAATCAAATTTTCAAAAACGAAACCAAGCAATCACATGAATGTTACTCTCTTCGGCTGCTCTCATCAATGCATGCAATAAGAAAAGCAAGAAGACTAATAAAACCAGTCAACACGTGAATTTCGAAAAAGCTAAAGTCACACTCTTAAGCTCACCCAACATCAGGCTGGCCCTTGAAAAAGGCCTGATCAGGAAGAGCACTAATATGGAAAAAGGGACCCAAAATGCTGGTCATTTCAATAGCACGGCCATTCACATAAACCCCTTTGGGAATCCACCACTCGTGATTCACAAGCGACTTGGCACCAAAGGGAAACCTAACCAAATACAACAAAGCCCTCAGAGAATCCTGAAAATTCCCCAGAGCAGACACATTCATCACGCTCCCTCTCAACTCCTCATATAACCCCTTCAGAATCAGGTCCAAGCTGTCAAAGTCCGGGTCCCTGAAAAGCTCCTCCAGAAACCCCGGCGGACTCTTGGCCCCGCCACCGCCCCCGAACACGCTTCCACCACCTACCTCCGCAAAAATCAACGGCAGTAGCGGCGATTTGGCGTCGGTACCAGCCGAGTTCCGGCTCGGAAAGAGCTCGGGATTGGCTAAATGAATCCGGCAGTAGTTGACACAGAGCTTCTTAGCCTGCCTCACCACCGCCTCCATCTCCGAGCGCAAGCTCTTGTCCTTCATGTTCGCAATTTTCTTCCCCTCCTCATGCGCCCTGTGGTAGCATCCGATGAGGTACTGGAACGGCGTCTCACTGGCTTCTCCGGTGGTGGAAGAAAAGTCTCCGGAGAGACGGTCGATCAAAACCCTCTCCATTGAATCCCGCGAGAGGCGAAGCTCCTTCCCTTCACTGAGAATCTCCGCAGCTGTTAGTTCCAAATACACGATTCTTGAATCCGTTGCGCTTGTCTTCTCGATTTCGGTTATGGAAACGAGGAAGATTTTGCGGATGATAATGTCCTCCACTTCCTGTGGAGTGCGTTGGGGTTTTGTCGCAGCCATGAATTGGAGCTATCGGAGTAATCCAAACGAAAGTGAAATTGAAAATGGAATTGAAATTGAAATCGGAGTTTCAATTTTCTTCTCTTTTTCACGGAGAAAGAAAAGGGAAGTGAGAGAGAAAAGGATCTTAATGTTGAGTGAGAGTGAAAGAGAAGGGTTGAGAATAGAACATGGTTTGGCTTAGATTTTGAGAGAGGGGGCGAGGAACAAAGAAGGTTCTTTTAATATATATGCAAGGAACTTAAAACGATGTAGTTTCATGATATTTTTTCCTCAAACCAACCTTTTGGAAGGGTTTTGATTAACTTGGGACAAATATAAAATTAATTATGCTCTTAATCCAGAGCATTCACTCTATGATTTTACTCAGTTATATATGATCATATACTCATAATTAAATTAATTAACTATCTAAAGCATTAGATAAAAAAAACACATGAAATAACTATTTTGAAATAGGTAAAGATGGTATGAATTTTGGGAGACAAATGTAGTTTAATATTCATCCACAATAAGAAGCAAAATAAGTTATAAGACTTGAAATAAGTTAAAGATGGTATAAATTTAGACAAATGTAATTTAATATTCATGGACAATAAAAAGCAAAATAACTTATAAGACTTATTGTACATCTCTAAGTACATTATAATATATTATAATATAAAACAAATATTAAGAAAATTACCTCAATAGTCATCCTTCTATTGGCACATCTATGCACAATTGTAATATTTTAGTCATTTATACATCCAAGTCATTTTTTTTTCTTGAATTACCAATTTGTCTGATTACTTAATAGTTCACGTAAGTCGTGGATTAGAGAATCTAGTATCAACCTAATTCAAAGAATAAGGATTTCTTTTTTCCTTTATTTACGAAAATATTTCAAATTAATCTATCTTCTTTAACTGTCCAATTAAAAAACCAAAAAAACAAAATTAGGTATGTATTTATTTTCCTTTGGGTTTATTTATATTTTTGTAAACATTTCTTTTTCTTAGGTTTATTTATATTTTTTTGATTGCTATATAATATTCTTGAGTACCGAGTTGTTCCTTTTATTATAATATAAGAAAAGAAGATACTAAGAAAATCACTTCATTATACTCATATCCTTTTATTTACATGTATGAACAATTGTAATTTTTTAGTTATTTACACATTCAAATTATTTTTTCTTTCTTTCAATCAGTGTTGTGAATTACTAAATTATATAACTACCCACATAAGTCATGGATCAACAGGTCTAATATCAACCGCCAAATATAGATAACAAGGGTTTCTTTTTTCCTTTGTTCACTAAAGATTTCAAATTAATCCATCTTCTTTCATGATGTCAATTCATAAAACCCTAAAGGAAAATTGTAGGTAAGAATTAATTTTTTTTCTTGGATTTATTTATATTTTTGTAAGCATTATTTTTTATTTCCTTTGGTTTATTTATATCTTTGTGGGTTGTTATCTAATATTCTTGAGTATGGTGTTGTTCCTTTGTTTTTTAATTTTATACAATAATTTTTTTTAGTCTATACAATAATATACTTTTTTGGTTTATTTATATTTTTGTGGGTTGTTATCTAATATCAAAGTCTCGAGGTTTATTTCAATTACATCTTCTCTACCATTATTGTTTTGGCATAAAGTAATCTATTATAATATAAGAAACGTTGATACTAGAAAAAAATACTTCATTATTCATATCCTTTTATTGACATGTATGAACAATTGTAATGTTTTGGTCATTTTCACATCCAAGCTATTTTTGCTTTCCTCCTAACAGTGTTATGAATTACTAAATTGTTTGACTACCCAATAACCCAAATAGGTCATGCATCAACAAATCTAGTATCAACTGCCAAATCCAGAGAAAAAGGGTTTCTTTTGCGGAAATATTTCGAATTAATCCATCTTCTATAACACTGTCAATTGATAACATAATGTATTCCACATTCATAAAAGCTTGCTTTGCATAGGGATTCTTAGTAGATATACATAATATGTTGAAGCTATTAAAGAAGCAAAGGAATGAGGTTTAGAACATTATCTCATAAATTTGTTTGTAAATGTATTGTTGTTTAATTATGTCAATAATCCACAATTTTCCTGGTAGAAGACTTGGGAATGGCTTTTACATGGCATTTAATATAATTAAAGAAAAATAGTCAGACTAATAAGTATAAAAACTCTTACGGTCTATACTTAAAAATTTCCATATATTCCAATGTACCATTAACCTTTTTTTTTATGTAGAATTGTTTATAAATGTTGACTTGTTACAAAATTTACATTATGGGAGGTACAAAACCTTCTCCAAATAAAGATAAAGAGCTTGAAGGACTACTCATGCATGCCTTATCCTAATGGCTATGTTACAAGTCATCTAGAAAATAGATTAATTTATGTTGAACTTAATTATAACATAGTAGATGAACAACATCAATTTCTATCAACCTTCAATTTGCTTACTGGTGGTAATGATAACACATTACATATGTCTTATATTACCTACTAAATCACTTTATTATAGTAATATGATTTTACTTTTCACAAACTATATAGATAAGCAATGACAAATTTTTGAGAACATAATACAGGTTTTCACAAGAAAAAATGAATTATGTTCTTCATATATGGCTATGGCAGGACAAGAAAAATATTCATATGGAACACATTGATTGTAACTTTGAGTGGTCAACAAAAAATTGTCCTAATAGCCGCATAAAGTGGAAATGCATCTATTTTATTATTAGGAAGAAGAATGGCACAGTCAAAATTTAAGATTTCAGTACCAATACTATATACCCCAGTTTGTAATATCCAACAAGGAAGTGAGGTTTCTAAATTATTACATCAAGTTGAGTTAATTATATGGGATGAGGCATTAATGGCACATAAATTATGTTTTATATTTTATATTTATAAACCTTCAAAAATTCATAATAGAGTATAACACTTTTGTCAAAAATAATTAGAGGTTATATTTTCTAGGTTTTTCCTTGCATATTGCGATCTTATTAAGAATTCCCCAATTCTTGTGGCGATCATCTTTAGACTTATTAAATATTGGTTTGTGATGCCTTCCCTTTATCCAATATTTCTCTATTTTATTTCAAATTGTTTGTTCTTAATATATTTCAATCCCTAAATATTTGCATCTATTCTATTTGGAATCATATCATACTTTGAGCTTGGGTAACTGCATAATGTTGTTTTTGTCACAATAGACAATGACAACTTGGTATAACACCTTTAGCTCTCTAGCTATTAAGGGGTGGACAAACGGGTCAATCTGACCTGTCGTTGGCCCGTTAAAAATGGGTTCAAGCCGGGCTAGCTTGCGACGTGAAAATGGGTTGAAACACATAACCAATCCGCAACAAAGGCTGGTAGGTTGGCTCGCTAGTTAGGATAATTTTTTTTCACTCCTTTATTATGTACTTGACAGACTAGGCCCAATTACATTTTTTTTGTAATCTCCTTTTCCTTCATAAACCTTATTCTTCTCCTTTCTCCCAAAATTTGTTACAATGTCTACCTGTACAACTTCTCTTGAACTCTCAAGCTTTCTCAATCAGAACACGTTACCCTTTCTTCTCTCATATGCTTATCCATCTCTCTCTTTCACGCCTAATGCCAAACACATTTTCATTTCTACTGTTTTCTTCAAACACCAACAATGTAATTCCACAATTTCTATCCCTAATTCCCAAATTACAACCACAAAGAGGATTGATTTATAGAGAAACATGTTGACAACAAATATGAAGATGTGAAGGAGATCGTCACCAAGGGTTGGGTCTCAATCGATGCTAACATCACTGCATTTCAACCACATACAAGCATTGCTTAATATGTCTAGCAGAACATGCGCTATCTACGAGCCTGTGAATCAGAGAAAACTCAAACGAATGCGATTGACAAAGTGATATGCAAACCTCGGTGGTTGTCAGCGAATGAGTTTGTCGTGGACATGTGGTGGTGGGAGGGAAGGGATTTTGCCTCTAAGTGTGAGATAAGATGATGAGAAAGCCAACAATTGAAATGAAAACAAACAACAAAACACTACACAAAGAAAACATCAAACACTATTTTTGTATTAAATGGGTTGGCGGGTTGGCAGGTTGGCCTAGTTTGACCTATAGGCTGGCCTAATAGATTGGCAGTTAGGTGGGTCGATGTGATAAGTTGAAATCTTTGTCCCAACCCATTTTTTTTAAACGGGTTGACAAACTGACCATTTTTGCCATCCCTACTAACTAGACCCCTCATTCATGAAGCTTCCATCATTACTTTAGCCATGGTAGTATAATTGTTTCAGTGATTGATAAACTAATTATCATATTGTCAACACCTAATTTCGTTCAGACAAATAAAATGATTTTTAAAATTAAAAAAATAGTAAATGGTAAATAGTAATAAAAAAAGGGATACAAATAAGTGAAATAAAGTGTATAAAAATGAAAATAAAAAATGAAAGAAAAACTAATTGGTTAAATTAATTAAAAGTTAAAAATAATAGAAATGTTTTCTCTATTCCCACATCGTTTTTTTACCACCTATCCATGAACACAAATTCTAAATACTAATCTCATTCCTTACTTTTTCTTTTCACACCACCCCAAATTCTCTCCTCTCATACACTGCCATGTGGCGCTCACACCCTACACTATATCACACTCACCACTCCACCTCACGCACACATCACACATCACACACCTCACTCCATACTCATCTATCCATCTCCCACCTGATGCATACATTCACACTTCTTCTTTCTATTTTTTTTTTCTTTTCCACCAATTTCCATAGTTACACGCTTCAGCGACGAGAGCTCCGCAACGCTACTGCCCGAGTTCGCAAAGGAGAGGAAGAAGGGTTTTCCATCTTAGTAATCACCTATCTCTTTTTCTCTTAAACAATCATTTGTTTATTTTTACCGCGACAATTAGGGATTTGATTGGGGATTGAAAAGTATGAATGGAGATGTTGATGTTGTGAACCCTAATGTCGTCACGACGTTGTTGTTTGAGTGTTGATGTTTAATTGCGGATCAAATTATGCTATTTATGTTTTGTTCCTTGATAATTGTCATTTCGGATAATCTTATTTGAATATGGTTTTTGTATTGAGATTTTGATTTTGATTGGAGTTGGATTATTAGCAGGGAGGATAATTGGTTACTTTGACTTTGTATGAATTTGCTTTATTGAGTTTATGTTTGAATTGCGATAATGGAATAGAGTGATTTGAAAACCAATGACAAATGTTTTATTAAAATCTATGGGTTTCAACAGGTAGTTAGTTTTGGTTAGTTTTTTCGTTTTCGTATACTGCATGTTGCATGCAGAGTCTATATATATGGTGTACCCCTTTCTCTTTCATACAATTCGAAAGACTATCTTTCACAAAAGCCTATTACTACTCCAAAAGGCTATCACTGCTCCTTTTGCAAACTTTGTCTTTTCTGTCACTTTCTCTTTTGTGTTTTCTCTATCAAAGAATGATACGCTATGAAACCTAATATGGTATCAAAGCGAGTCAATCCTGCTTTGCTCTACCATCTCTTATTCTTCTTTTTGTTTTCTCTCGTTCTTGGTTTCCTAACCCTTCTTCTTGTTCTTTTTCGTTTCTTGCTTCAACATGATGACTAACAACGCTAATTCTTCACAAAACCCATCAAGTCCCTACTACCTGCATCTGGGGGAAAACTCAGCAATGGTCTTGGTCACATCATCCCTTGATGGAGGAAATTATCACTCATGGTGCAAATGAATGAAACATGTCATCTTCTCAAAAAATAAGTTGAAGTTCATCATTGGAGGAATTAAACAACTTGGAAAGGACAATGCGCTCTTTGATGCATGGGAACGTTGCAACGTTATGGTCGTTCATGGATAACCCGCACCTTATCGCCTCAAATAGCACAAAGCGTCATTTATGTCGATAATGTAAAAAGATCTTTGGGAGGAATTGAAAGAACATTTTTCCAAAGGAGATAATTTCAGAATCTCATATTTCCTACAAGACATACACTCCATGAAACAAAGAGAAAGAACAATAACAAAGTTCTACACTAATCTCAAAATCCTTTAGGAAGAATTAGAATCTTTGAGGCCCGTTCCTTCTTGCACATGCAAAGCCAAGTGCAACTGCGATCTTACGTCAACCTTTGTGAGGTACATAGATTCTAAAAAATATAATATGTTTTTTAAAAGGGTTATGATATATTTTTTCAACAATGAGAACCCAAATTCTTCTTATGGATCCATTGCCCAACATCAACCATGTCTTTTCCATGGTTATGCAACACGAAAGAAACTTGAATAGGCTAACGTAGTCTAAAGGGAAGGCTATACTCAATAATGTTCAACAAAAAAATAAACAAGAGCAACGATATGGTGAAAGAAAGAGTCAAAGAAGAGGAAAAGGACGAAATTACGAAAAATAGTGCTTGTTCTGCCACAAAATGAACCATACGACTGAAGAGTGTTATTCCAAACACGGGTACCCTCCATGGATGAAACAAAGGAACAAACATTTCTCAAACTCCTTCTCTATCAATACTGATGTAGAAAGTGAAATTAGTCAAGATGATGATGCTTCCCAAAACACATAAAGAAAGAGCCAAGGTTCTGATTCTTTCACCCTTAATCAGATTGAGCAACTGACTAAGCTCATACAAATTGTCACAAAGTGAGATAAATCAACTCAAGATCCATACGGGTGAGTCTTCTAGTATTCAAGAAACAGAAGGTAATTGGATTTTAAACACAAGTGCAACATATAATGTTACGCATACCAAATCTTCATACACTAGTTTTTATAAGATTAACCATATACATGTTTCCTTACCAAATAACTATCATGTTGTTACCTACTATGTTGTGATTGTTGTTTTAACTGAAAAACTTGTTCTCTGTAACATTCTTTATATCCCAGAATTCACTTTGAACATTGTGTCTTTGCAAAAACTTGTATATACATTCAATGTTAAACTTGTTTTCTCTCATTCCTTATGCTAGATACAAGACAAGGGATCTTTGAAGACGATTGGACATGTTGATTTAAGGGAAGGATTGTATCGTATTACGCAACAAATTATCCCAAGCAAGCCCAAATGCGAACAAGAAAGCAACCTAAGCGCAAATTGTGTAGGACATAAATCCAACCTCTGGCATTATAGGCTTGGACATCCTTTTGATAAGGTTTTGCACAAAATTTGTAAAGATTGTGTGAACGTACCTTTTAACAGTAATGAAACTTGTGAATGTTGTTGTCTTGGTAAGCAACAAAAGTTAAAATTTCCTCTTAGTATATCTCGTGCTCGAAATCTTTTTGACATTGTTCACATGGACATTTGGGGACCCATTAATAAACCTTTTATATATGATCACAAATATTTTCTTACGATAGTTGGTGATCATAATAAGCATACCTGGTTGTATCTCATGAAAAATAAAAGTGAAGCTAAAAATTTGATGTCCAATTTCCTTACTTTTGTCAAAAATTAGTTTGATAAGTATATTAAGATCACAAGAACATATAATGACTAAGAATTTAATCAAAAGAATTTTTATGAATCACATGATACCCCTGAACAAAATGTCGTCGTCGAGCGTAAGCACCAACATATACTAAATGTTACTCGTTGTCTCATTTTTCAATCTAAACTACCTATAATATTTTGGTCATATGTTGTTAGCCGTGTTATGCACTTAATGAATAGGTTACCCTCACATGTTATAGACCAACAAAAGTCCTTATGAAATTCTGCATAATTCTCAACCTGATATTTCTAGCTTAAGGATATTTGGGTGCATATGTTATGTTCACATTAATGATAACAGACACACTAAGCTTGATCGTCAATCTCGCAAATGTGTCTTCCTCGGTTACAAAAGTGGGACTAAAGGCTACGTTGTCATGGATGTCAACACTAGAGAAATAAGCATACATTGCAATGTTATCTTTCATGAGAGCGAATTTGCCAATTTTGATACTCATACCACCAAAAATATTGAAACGAAAACGCATGAAAAAGGTTGCAATATTTTTATTGACCTCTTCCTCTAATATAAGTTGAAGCTAGACGTCAACAATGCCTTTTTGCATGACGACCTCGAAGAAGAGGTATATATGACCTTGTCGCAGGGTGTTACTTCCATTAAGCCCAACCAAGTATATCGGCTAACCAAATCCTTATATGGCTTGAAACAAGCCAATAGGCAATGGTTTTCCAAATTGAACTTTCATTTACACAGCATAGGTTTTATACAAACCAATTATGATCTCTCACTTTTTGTGAAGAAAACCGAGACTTCCTTTTGGCTTTACTTGTATATGTTGACGACATTCTTCTTGTAGGAGATAATATGACCGATATAACTTTGTAAAGGAATCCTTGGATGGAGCTTTCAAAATCAAAGATCTTGGACAAGCAAAGTTCTTCCTTGGACTCAAGATAGCTAGATCATAGAGAGGCATTCATGTTTGTCAAAAAAAGTATACTCTTGACCTTCTTACTAAAGCAAATATGACAGCATGCAAACCCAGTTCCACACCTATGGTTAAAAACGTGAAAACAATGCTAGAGGACGACCCAAAATGTATACAACATAAACGTTTACAGAAGAATGATTGGGAAGCTCCTTTATCTCACCAACATTATGTCGGACATCACGTATGTTGTCACCTTTCTGAGCTAGTTCCTGTAGAAACCTATGAAACGTCATCACCAAGCCATACACAAGATCTTACGTTATCTTAAAGGCAATCCCTCTTCAGGGATTTTCTTCGAAACCAACAACAAGGTTCATCTCAAGGCTTTCAGTGACTCAAATTTGGCCTCGTGTTTTGAAACTCGTAGATCTACCATAGGGTTTTGCATTTTCCTTGGAACCTCCCTTGTTTCGAGAAAAACTAGAAAACAAAGCACAGTATCTCGTTCATCTTCAGAAGTGGAATATAGGGCATTAATAACAACAACATGTGAGCTACAGTGGCTCACATATCTTATCACTAATCTACACGTAAAGGACTTTCTTCCTTCTGCCCTCTACTGTGACAACCAAGCGGCTAGACATATTGCGCATAACCTAAGCTTTCACGAGCGCACCAAACACATTAACTTGTTTTGTCATGTTGTCCGTGAAAAGTTAAAGGAAAAACTTTTCCAACTTCTACCCATTAGAACCAGCCTGCATATATGTTCACAAAACCTATGGAGTTTAGTAGTTTCAAAAATTTTATTTCAGAGCTCGGATTGTTAAATATTCATATTCCAGCTTGAGGAAGCCTATTAAAATCTATGGGTTTCAAGTGGTAGTTAGTTTTAGTTAGTTTTTTCGTTTTTGTATATTGCATGTTGCATGTAGAGTCCATATATATGGTGTACCCCTTTCTCTTTCATACAATTCGAAATGTTATCTTTCACAAAAGCCTATTATTGATCTAAAAGGCTATCACTATTCCTTCTGCAAGCTTTGTCTTTTCTGTCACTTTCTCTTTTGTGTTTTCTCTATCAAAGAATGATACACTATGAAACCAAATATGTTTTCTTATTTAGTGTGGTTGGAGTCAAGGCATCCAAATTGAAACAGGGGATCACAGGTGCATGTGTTTAGTTTTCTTGGAACAAAGACTTATTAGAGACTTATTGGTGTTTAAAAAGCCTTGATTACTTAATTAGGAAATATGATTTGTAAAGTCTGGATAGTTTTTTTTTTAGTTGCATTTAAAACCATAACTTGATTTTGCCTCAAGCCCATTTCGTTTGGTAGGATTAATGTGCTACTTTGAAGCAATGAAATATACTATGGTGTATTTTATATTCTTACAAGTGTTAGTTTATTCATTTGATAAATTGAAATGTGATGCATGGACTTTTAATACACTTTTGATTTTAATGATGATTAGAGGGGACTCACATTTTCGTTTAGAAAATATAATAATGGTCGAATGAAATTGCATGGCCTTTTTTATATGATAGTTTGAAATAGGAATGTATATAGTTCTCATGTTTGACTTTATAATTAATTGATACTTGTATATAAATAGACCTAATTGCGATATGCATTTTGGTAGCAATATAAAGTAGTTTAAAGTCTTATAAAAATTTGCTAGTATTTAATTATAATGTTTCTCTTCCTTTCTCATTTTTTTTAATTTCATACGTATAAATTGTGAAAGATTGGATATGTAATGTCGTCCGCATCGTCTAGTATCCAATTATTTTATCCAAATAACTTTAACGATACCTTTTTTGGAATGTTTGTATGATTGTCTGTCATCTAATGTCTCCATATTAAAAGTTTGAGTACTTATGTGATTGTTCGCATCGTCCTAGTACTCTGTACCTTTCTTCTATTAAAAATTCTAAAAAATATAAAATTAAAAAAATAAATAATATCAAACTCTCATTCATTAAAGCCCAGTTCACACAAGTCATCTCTTTTGTTCAAGCCCAGCTTCCACTAACATATTTTCACAAAAGATTTATAGAAGAATTACGTAACCCAAATTTTCTATTATGAGTGAAGATACGTAGGAACGAAGAATTATCATTGTCGGACACGTCAAAATTAAAAAAATATTTTTGTTTCTTTTCTATATTATTTTATTATTATTTTTGAGGAAATTAAACATCTTGAAACCCATATTATCTTTGTATATCTAATTAAAAATACCATTTTCGGACGCACGATATAGAGTACTAATACCTTTCCTACGTCATAACCGACTCCCAAATTTAAAATTTAATTCTCGCAAACTACATGTTTTATTTTAAGATTTTTTCATAACTTTTCATAATAAACTACGTCTACGATGACAGCTTCCAAAAAAATTATTATTATTTTTTTTAAGTTAGCCATTTTCCGTTGTTATTTAAGTTGTGATAAATAACATGTAATAAAGAAACATATATCATATGAAAGATTCTTTTGTCCAAACACTCAGTGTACTCCGAATTGACCCTCCTCGAAAATGGCTTTAGCATGTGGTAAACTAAAACTATTATGAATGATTATTCAAATAAAGACATAGTAAAAATATATTTACGTATGTGTGTTACTTTTTTTTATGTTAAAAATTATTATTATTATTATAGATTTAATTATGAAATTAAATATAAATAACTTTTATAACTTTATCGTAAATAATCTTTATTTATTTTATAAGTATATTCATAATTAAATTTAAAAATATCAAATTAAAAAAAACAAAAATAAAATGATTATTTTAATTTTAAAAATTATTTAATAGATAAATGTAGAAAACTAATATAAACAAATTTCTATATATTTTACCGGTGAAAATCCATACATTACGCATATTTCACTTTTTGTTATGATCGATTTTTTTATATAAAGAGAGAGAATCTTGAACCATTTTGAGAGAGATTCACTTATTCATCTCTCACTTTGTTAGATATCAAGGCCTTTGCGTGGGTGGGACCAGGTCAATCAACGACGTCGTTTACCAGTGAGTTGGTTTCAGTCAAATTGGGGAAGCCACCCTTTCTCTCTCTCACATGGTGCCACTGTCCTCATCTCTCTTCGCCAAGCCTCTAATTTTGCGCCAAACCGGTATTCTCTTATTTTCCCCCATCTAATTTCGTTTCTGCTTGTTATTCTTTTTCTTTTCGTGTTTCTCAAGACGCTTGGTTTTTGAATTAGGTTTTTTGCTGACAACTGATTTGGGATTGAAATTTGCTATTTTTTTTTCGTGTTGATTGAGTGGTTAAAATGTTGACTGTTTTGTTGTTGACGGGGGTTTTGGGATTTTTAAGAAGTTGATTTTGATTTCTGAACCTCCATTAGAATTGGGGCTAGCTATGAAATGAAGTGAAGTTTGATATGAACTATGCAGAAGTGAAAATATCAAATCTTTGTCTTTTTTTCCCTTAAAATTCTGCCTTTTAAACAGTCTCCTGATCTCTCAATTGGGCGATAGGGTTATTGAAGAAATAAAGGCATAGTTTTTAATATACATGGATAAAAAAATTGGTTTTATGTTTTTTTTTTTTATATTAAAAAAATTTGTGTGTTTCTTTCTCCTAATTACATAAAATTCAAACACAGGAGATTGGCCTAGTAAGTTTCTTATCTGCTATAAAATTATTAATAGCTTAAATGGGTTGGAAACTCTGGAGTTAAATTTTTAGCTAATATGCATTTGCGTTATTGGGTGCCACAATAGTTGATTTCATTGGTATCTACATGCCAAGCTTTTCGTGTGCTTGGCCAAAACGAAAAGTTTAATGCTGATCATTAGGTGGTGAGTTTTGATGTTAATGTTAATATAACTGTATGGTTGAGTTATGCTATATAGTTGAGTCAGTGCATATAAGAGTAAGCAGCTAGTTAAAATATGTTACTCGTATTTGTTTACTGATGGGTGACTGGATTGAACTATCTTTATTTATATACCATCAATTGCAGTAGTGTTGTGTGTGTAACACCCGTCAGAATGCTACTAAATTACTTCGAAAACAAATTACACGGATTTTAAAATTAAAAAAAAAAAAACTTTTAATTTATAATTTTTATACCACCGTTTTAAACATAAAAAAATTAACTTTGATACCACCATTTTATAATTATTCACATTTAATAATTTAAATATTATTTAAAATAAAATAATTACTTTCCTTAAATTAACTAATTTTTCGGATCTTACAGTATGCATGCTTCATGATCATACCTGTAGATTGTAATCGTGAATACATCCACACATGCCTACGTTTGTGTTCTTCATGTCTAGTATTCTGTACAAAACAGTGGTTGGAAACTTCTTCTTAGGACTGAAAGCAACTTCTTAAAAACAAAACTTATTATATGGCTAGATGCTATGCTGTATTGAGATTTTGTTTGCTAATGTCTTTTCATCTACTTGGGTATAAGTTCCTCTGGTTCCATGTTTATTAATTGTGTAGGGTAGAGGTGGTGGCATATGGCCATTTTTTTATCAAACACTGAAAAGCTTGATTTTTATTGAAATATGTAGGTCATCAGGGCTGTTTGCTCCCTGGATCCTACTAACCTATGCTTCATATTTAGGGAGTAGCAAGCATGGATGATAATATTCATTAGTTCTTTCATGAGTATGATTAAAGAAATTACTTTCTATGCGTTAGTGTGTGACACTGACATTCTTGCCAGTTGGCTGGCCCTTTCACTCCCAATCCCAAAGGATAAACAGGAAAAAGTTGGATTTTAACTACTGACAGAGTAATGTGGAATATACTTATTAGTTTATATTTGATTGATTTACTTTACAAAGTATATTAAATGCATGTAGTATGAAGTTGTATCATTTATGTCTTGTTTGAATTTGGCTGCTTGCTCACAAGAACGAACAGAAAACTCAAGAAAATCTTTATAGGTACAAAAATGTATATTAATGGTGTTAATATAGTTCCTGATTGGTAATGGTTATAGAAAGTGTGTCAAATGCATGCAGTAGATTAACTGGATTGCAGATGATCATGGCTATAGCTTTACTTCAAATGAATTTAACTTCTGTCTATACAAAATTTATATTGTCGAGTCAAAATGTTATTATCACAATTTTTTTTTGTATAGTTTTTGGTTGATTCTTGTTACTCATGTGAGCTTGTCCTGCAGGCATGTTACAGATTTATGCTTTTGGCTCAGTCATCATTAATGATAAATTGACATCTGGATGACACTTCCTGATTGGTTATTTACATATTGTAATTCAGAATGTGGAGCTTTGCATCAAATTGCATTGCTGGAACTGTGGGAGTGAAAAATGATTCTTCAAAGCCTACTCATTCTACTTCAGAATGTTCTGACGACGAGACTTCTATTATGGGCAGAGAGGAAGGACTTGAATGCCCAATATGCTGGGAATCTTTCAATATTGTTGAAAACGTGCCCTATGTTTTATGGTGTGGCCATACTCTTTGTAAAAATTGTATCCTTGGATTGCAATGGGCTGTTGTGAAATTTCCAACGCTGCCTGTTCAACTTCCCCTTTTCATCTCCTGTCCATGGTGCAACCTTCTATCTTTCCGTTTAGTTTACCGTGGAAATCTTAAATTCCCTCGCAAAAACTACTTTCTTCTCTGGATGGTTGAGAGCATGAATGGTGATAGACTGAAATCACATTCACCTTTCTGTGGTGATAACCAACAACTCTCAATGAATATGGGAAGCCAGGTAAGCCATGGAAACCATCGGAGGGGGCAAGTTCGCCATCCAGAGGTATCAAATTATAATCAATATCATGGCAATACTGGTAATCTCCTCAATATGGAAAGACTGTATCTTTATTTTCGGAAGTCACTATTGTTCTTTGTCCAGGTGACGGCAAAGTTCCCATTGGTCATTATATTTCTTTTGATTGTCTTGTATGCAATACCAGCCAGTGCTGCCATTTTGGCTCTGTATGTACTTGTTACAATTCTGTTTGCCCTCCCATCTTTTCTCATTTTGTACTTCTCTTATCCTAGTTTGGATTGGCTTGTCAGGGAAATCATCGCTTAAGATTGTGAACTAGTACAGGCGCCAACCTTGCAAGCATTAAGTCAACAACATATATATTCTACTTTGTAATTAGCCGACATCCCTTTTACAAGCTCTCATTTATCTTCCCATTCAGGGTCACTCTCAATCTCTGTATACTTGAGTCTTGATTTTAGCTTTAGTTGAAGTTGGCTAGTTGGTGGAACCAGGGCTGTGGTTGGGTAATGGTAAATTCTTGTGCCTTTTTCCTGGTGGCAAGTATTTGTCTGATTTTTATTTTGTATGGATGGACACATGGATGCTACTTCCATCACAGCTTATACTATTATGTTTCTTAAGTTGTACATAGTAATCTTGTTATTTGCTGTCTATGTATGGAAATACAATCTGCATAATTTGAAATTAGTGACTTTCCTTTGCTTGGCTGCTACAACTTCTGCTACTCTAAGTAAGAAGTTTATGTTTAATGTATGTCTGGGTGGCACCTTGTTTAAGAAATGCATGTCTCACATTTTATGCATAAATAATGGAGTTTGACAAAGGTTTTAAGTAGATGAAACAGTTTATTCCATTTGTCGGTGTACTTATGCAGTCTGAAATAAACTGCTCATGCAACAATTGGTTATAGGCACAGTGGTATTAATATGGATCACAATGACTTAAGCAGAAATTGAGCACTCCTCCGATGTTTTCTTTAATAATATTTTGTTTACAAAATGGAAGTGGAGACTAGAAGTGGAACAATATGAAATGTAGAAGGATGTGCTTGAATCAAAGTATGAGTCATAAAGGAACATAAAAGTTAACCGCAGAGACAAGGAAGAAGCTTCCTGACGGAGAGATATATGTAGAATATGAAAGAAATGGGAATGCGATAATTAGTTTAACAATAGTATAGATTGGTTTAACAAATGAATTAAAATCAGTAATTAATATTTAGTCTTTTAATCACCTGAATATTTTATCAGTACTCAATATGTAAAGTATTATAATTTAATCTTAAATTTTATAACCTCGTATCAAAGAGTTCTTAAAAAATTAATTTAATATTGAATTGATCCTGAAATATTACATATTACAATTAACAAATTTTAATTAATTACATTTTTTATATATTCAATCATTATACATTCAAGGACTAATAGAAACTAAATCATACTGATCTATGTATTCAAATATCAAAACCATTATTTATCTTATTTTTAATTATACAAAGTTGTCTTATTGTTATTTTGTTTTTATTTCCAATATTTACATAGAAATGAATAAATTTTATTACAAAGATTTGATAAAAGCTTTTAAAAAAAATAGTGACATTTTATAATTAAAAATCAATTTTTTCCAAAAAGAACCAATTCAAAAAACTCCACCAAGTTTATAATGTATTGTTTAATTATACATAATGTAATTATATTTATAGTTGTACATTATTATTATTATTATTATTTAATTATAAATATGTATATTCATTATTACCATTTATAATTAGTTGATAATAAAATTACATAAATGTTAATTACAAAATTGAAGATTGTTTTGAGTAATTTGCATTAAACTTTCATGCAAATGAAATAGGTTTAGATATAATTTTTGTTTTTTATTTAATCCAAAACATTACCTCTTATCTTAAATAAAAGTATCTAGTCTTCTAAAAAAATCACAATTCTTGTATGTATTCTATTTTAAATATGTTCACTTGTAGAAATACTTAATTTTTCAAAATGTAACAAATAAATACAAACAAACTTAAAGATTAGACCACAACACAACAGAGTAACTAAAATTGAAATGAGTTATTAAGCTCAAGCTCTAATTAATTAGAGAGGCAACATAGTCCAAAAACAAAACTTTCTCTAAATTTTGTCCTGATTCAAAGGTAGTTATTTTTTCTTGTACACTTCAAACATTAACATTACTTCACTGCTTCCACAATTAATCTGAGGTTCATAAACATCTATGTAGAACAATCCACCAACCAAATTCCACGTGTCCAAAGCATATCCAACAATGCTTCCCACTGCACTTGATGATTACAGTTTCAAAACCATTGCTTTATGGTGACAGAGTGAGGTTTCATCAAAAAATGGTGGCACCCATTGCTGTTTCTTCTCCAAAGTCCACACTTTTGCAGAACCCCATCTATTTGGGTGACTCATCTTCAAGCTTTTTTGGGGGATCTTTGAAGGGTCTTTGCTTGCATCTGAAACCAAGGCCACAAAGAAGAGACTTTTCCAATTTGGCTGTGGCTTCTGCTTCTGCCACCCCAAGTGTCGGAAAGAGCAATTCTGGTGGCAGGTTTTACTTCAACATCACTGGATTTCCTTTCCCACTTGGTCCTTTTCTCAATAGACGCACTATTAGAACTGAGGTATTCAATCTTGCTTTATCTCGTGTTTGAATGACTCTTTTGATCATTGAATTGATTTGGTTGAGGTTTTTGTTCCTTGAGTTGCATATCTATGACTTGATGTTGTAGTAATGTAGTCATCTCATGAATGCAAAAGTTTTTGCTCTCTGAATCAATCAGAAATCATTCTAATGACTTTTAAGGAGGTTGTTATAAAGAGATCAACAAGTTTGATTATTTCATTTTAGATGATGCTGTAAAAAACCTTTACAATGTCAACATTTTTTTTATCTAATTTCTGTGGGAAAATTGTTTCACGCTATATCAGAAGGATTATTGGTTGAATGAACAATGAAGAAATTCCTGAGACTAGATGTGCAAATCACTCTAACCTCTACTTTTATTGAATTCAATTCAAATCAAATGCTTTTAACTACTTGGTGCAATAAGTTTTGTTTTGGCTTTGCATAGTGAAAGCTTAGTTGCATGTTGTTGGTATTTCCTTGTACATAGAAGTCATGTTATTTGTTGTGAACATTTTTGCTGCAAATTTTGGCTGGAAATTCTGTTTTTGAGACACTAAGTGTGTGTTTGGTTTAACTCTTGGGAGCTCAAACCCAAGTTTACTTTGCATTGAAAGTCACAACAAATTTTTGTTTTGTTTCATTGAGCTGGATCGTTTTCAAAGCAAAACCATAAAGTTTTTCGGTTGAATGAGATTTTCGGTTTCATTCAACTAAATTTAATTTTTCTAACTGTAATCCAAACACACCCTAACAGGTACTGTTCTCTGAAACTCTGAAACATGTTGTAGGCTGTGAAGGGTTGTATATGGCTATTCGAACAGGAGCAGGCATTAGGCTTCAGCAGTGTTTCCACAAACATAAGAATGACTGTTATCAAACTCAAATCTGGGGGCTTATGGGTTCATGCACCCATAGCACCAACCGATGAGTGTATTCAGGTTCCACTCTCTGACACTCTATTCCCTCACTTTGATCTTGCAAACTTGTAAATTGTAGTAAAACTCAATGAAGTAAAACAGTGTTAGTGTTTTGAAATCTGCAAAATTGAAGAGACTAATGCAAACTTTGATTCCTTATCAATGCTGCTTTGCAATTTGTATGACTTGATCCAAGGTTACTTATATGAAACATGAATATAGTAAAAAAAAAACATATCAAGAGGGTGATTTTGTTATGCCTTCTTAACATGCCATTTTTTTTTGGTTTCTTGCAGCTTATTAAGGAATTGGGGGCTCCTGTTGAATATATTGTTCTCCCCACTTTTGCTTATGAGCACAAAGTATTTGTTGGTCCATTTTCTAGAAAATTTCCCCTTGCTCAGGTGTGGGTGGCACCAAGGCAATGGAGTTGGCCATTGAACTTACCATTGGAATTCTTCGGTATTTTTCGCGCTAAAACCTTGAAAGACGATGATTTATCCACTCCTTGGGCTGGAGAAATAGAGCAAAAGATTCTAAGCTCACCAGAAGTTGGTAATTACCACTTCTTCATACATAATTTTAGACTTGAGGCTTGTTTGAGTAAAGAGCTAAACTAAAACACTAATCTAATCAGAGCTTATTAGATAAACTTTCTTCAATAAACTTCACAATCAAGTTTATTGAAATAGGCTACAACAAAAGAGAAAGAACCGTTATAATAAGGCTTGTAGAATCTCTTCTAAATCCGTGCTGAAAAATATTTTTTTGCTCGTGGTTGTTTCAGGAATTGGACCTTATGTGGAGGTAGCTTTCTACCACAAACCTTCAAAAACACTATTGGTGACAGATGCTGTTATTTTTGTCCCAAGACAACCACCTGAGTGTATAAGCAAAGAATCCTTATTAGCATCTGCAAAAAATGGTTTGGCTGTGAAACTTCTCAGTAAAGGAAAGGAGGTACCTGATGAACCTGTAGTTGACAACAAAAGGAACCGGCAAAAAGGTTGGCTCTATATTGTGATTATTGTTGTTTTCAACTTGTACAAAGCTTGTTCCTTTTCACTTGACATCACTGTCAAATTGACACTGATTGTTCTATTCTGCAGGATGGGAAAGAATGGTGCTACAAATCTTGTTTCTTGGTCCATCAAATCTTTTAGAACCCAATGCAAGCTTTGCACAGATGTCACAGAAGTTGATAGTTTCACCAATTGTTAAGACTCTGGTCTTCAGTAAAGTTCCTGAAAAGGTAATATACTATCTGTCATATAATGCTGATAAAAAAAAAACTGTCATATAATATCTTTTCTATTAAGAATACTTTGATCTATTTCTATTTGATGTATAGCTATTAGTTGACAACTATCTGTTCAACCTTAAAAAAAAATCTGTTTTACATTATTCTGTCCTGGATGTAGTTAAATTTATGTCAGACACATGTCCTTCAGTGTAATGTGCAATGATGTTCCACAAAAGTATGATATCCTTAAATTTTTTATACTCACGGTTAAATATGTTAAAATGTTCTTGGTGGGTTCTAGATAAACAAAATTAATGCATTTTAGTGGGTTAAAATCAGTTTAATCGGTTGCATATCTGATTAATTGTGATTTAATCAATTAAATCAGACAAGTTTCAGATTTTGCCTTTTATTTTCTAATATGTATATCTGATATATTTGTTCTTTTTTTATTTTCCATATTTCACTTTGAACAATTCAATGGATTAAATCAGGAATGTCTAAGAACTTTTCTACAACTTTGGACTTTAGAATAATTCCATAAATTGTCATATTAGTATCAAAAACCTGACAGGATCAGGATAATGCTTATCATCTAATTCAATACATAAAGACTATCTGTAGTCTTATTTTCTATATGGAGATCTTTTACATGACTAGGTCCCTCGATTTTTTTCCTTACTTTCATTGAAAAGGGTTTTCAATTGTTACTAGTCTTCTTCTCTTTTCTATTCTTATTTTTGTTCCCACATAGTTCCTATTTTCATTTGCAGAAGAGGGAATATGATGTGTTAATCCCCCCAACCATATATGTGTGTTGTCCTTATGTTTTATATTTTTGGCTCTAGCTTTGTAGAAATCTCTTTTTCCTAGTCAAGTCTGGTGTTTATGCTTCATCAGCGTAGGAATAGATATTAATGAGTGGTCAGATAGCAGCCAGATATAAATTGTAAAGTGATGTTTACACTTACTTTTTTACTGTAAATGCAAATTATAGTCTTAGCTTATCTGCGGTCGATGTAGTATTTCCAACACCACCATTTCTAATAGTATACAATGATTGAACTCTGAACTAAAAGTGAAAACTAACTAAACCAAGATAATTCTGAGAGTAAAAAATTTGAATTGAAAATGTTGAGGGAACAAAAATAGATGAAAATGAGGTGAATTGACATTTTGTGTTAGTTATTATGATCCAGGTGAGAGAGTGGGTTGATAGCATTTCCAGAGATTGGAGGTTCAAGAGAATAATCCCTGCTCACTTTGCTGGTCCAATAAGTGCAAGCAGGTCTGATTTCAGGGCTGCATTTGCATTTCTTGATGAGTTTCTGGTGGAAAGTAATGGTGCATGGCCTTCACTGTCCCTTCTCTTCTCATCAATCATGGGAAAAGCAGCCACCTATTTTCCTCCAGATGACATGAGGACCCTTTCATCCCTTGACCAGTTTTTGGTGTCTGTTGGAGCTGTCAAGAAAACTGTTTCAGGAAGGAAAAGGTGAGAGTGAAAGAGAGAGAGAGAGAGAGAGAGGTGCATCACAACTTGTTAACTTTGCAAGTGTAAAATTAGTATAATTTTGTTGCAGGTGGAGTTTGATCCTTAAAGATGTAAATTTTGTTTGACATTGATTATACAAATAGAGAAGATATTTTGCATGGAAAAAGATCTGAGATATACGTGAAAGGATATGAATTTGAATTTTCTGTCAGATTTTTTTTGCTATTTCTCTACTACTGTGTCTCTATAATATATTAATTATCACTAATTTTAACGTTTTAAAATATATTAAAAAGATATTTAAAGTATTAATATACTGTATTTTTAATGTTCAGCAAAAGACAGTATCCGAAAAATTAATAAAAAATTTGGAGTCGATATGATATGGGTAAAACCTCGGTGATTTAGAGTTAATAATTTAAATTGAGTTGTAAATTCTACATTAGTTAAAAATATTACGTAAGATGAGTAAGGGGAAACATATATAGCTTGAAAAATGTTAGAAAATTATTGTAATGTAATGTAACAATATGGTTAGACAGAAGTAATGTTAAGGTACACATGGAATCCACCAAGTTATGTGATTTTTAATAAATTTTATCTAATAATAAGAATGTGTTCAAACAAAGTATTTGAGAATAAAAAAAATTACATAATTGAAAATCACCATGAGCTCGATGAATGAACCTATAAGGAACACAAAATTGAGTGTTCTTAACCTTTTTCACAATTTGTAAATTTTGATTATATAAAGATTGATTGAGATTATGAAAACGAGAAGGATGGAGACTGTGACAAATTTTCAAGTTAGTGGGTGTGATGTTAGTTTTTCTTTTTATAATAATTTATGATTGGACGGTGATGTATTTTTTCTACAAAATATTGTAATTAAATTCTTCTTTATATAAAGCAAGCAAGCTCTGATAATAAAAAAAATCAATTAGGAAATATTATATCATTAGAATTCAATTAGCTTTGATAATGCATATTTTTACGTTCTATTTTGTTTTGTCGTTATAAATTTCTCTACAACTAGTAATGTTTCATTTTATCATTTTCTTTAATCTCACATATTATTGTTTGTTAAACTTTTGACATTGATGTATTAAACAAAACAAATAAAAATATTTTCATTGTTTCCAAATTCTACAAAACAATTTTTTTATTTTATTTTGAGTTAAATATGTTTTTGGTCCCTTAATTTTTAGTAAATTTTGGAATTAGTCTATTTTGAAACTTTAAACCAATTTAGTCCTTCATCTTTTGAAATACGTGGATTTAGTCATTTTAATCAAATTTTGCTAAGTTTATTTGACATTTCGAGTACATTTCACAATAATATTTGACTTAACATTAAAGCAAAAATGTGTCAAACAGTATAAACAACTCAAATACAATCCTAAAATGCGTACGAAACATCAAATAAAGCTAACAAAATTTGATTAAAAGGACTAAATCCACGTATTCTGAAAAATGAAGAACTAAATTGGTCCAAAGTTTCAAAATGGACTAATTCCAAACTTCATTGAAAGTTAAGGGATCAAAAACATATTTAACTCTTTTTATTTTTTGTCACGTGGTCGTTTTATTATGAACTTAAAATATTAGTAAAACGTGTGAAAATTACAATAAATTGATGGTAAAGAATTTAGAAAAGATTAGGGGATAAAATTTGGGTAACGATCAGTGAAAATAAAAATGTGCCGTTCTAAACTTTAGAGTTAAATAATATATAACTTATGACTAATCGAATTATTTAATAATTTAAATATGAATTAAATATATTTTTAGTTCTTAAAATAAAACTAAAATTAACATGATTTCCTTGTTAACTCTATTTTATAGTTTCTTGATCATTTCTTTTAACAATTAAATGGGTAGGTTTTTTTTCCTACTACGTACTACTCTATAACTATGAGGGTACAGGAAGCAAAATCATACGAGATTTTTGCTGGACTTCTACTTCCTACACTCCATAATTTCTTTGCCCACCTCTCAAACTTTCGAAATGATATTTTATCTTTCAGAACAGTAACTTTCAAATTACATATTACAAAAGTTTTTCGGAACAAGTTTTTTTAAATTTTCTAAATAATATTTCCGAAACGAAATTTTGAAACAAAATTTCTAGAACATGATTTCTGGAACAAAATTTTATGAAATGTGTCTCGAAATAAAATTTTCAGAATGATTTTTTTTTTTTTAATTCAAAACTCATGAAAATGTCTCACTTTATGGATTTTTCTAAATGCTCATCATACATGAAATATGTTTCGAAAAGAGCTTTCCATAACACAATAAATACATTCTAAAATAAAATTTTCTGAATGAGTTTTCTTTTTTTTTACTATTTTTTTCTTCTTCTCTTTCCGTAATGTTTTTCCTCTCTAACAGCGACGGTGGTGGAAGTGGTGGCAATGATGGTACAGTGTGGTGCAATGATGAAAGGTATTTAAGTCTTTTTCTAATATTGTGGAGTGCAATTAGTAATTAGGGGTACAGCAACTAAAAGCCTTTTTTGCTGCAAAAAATAATGATTCCACTAGAACTTATTATTAACCTTTCCTTTCTCTTACTTCTCTCACATCTTCTTAGTTTGTTCTCAAATAGTAATAAAAGGATGAAAAAAATCAAAGAAAATAATAATATAGACTAAAGTCAAAATTAGTTAACTCTAATTAAATTTTTCTTAGTGGATGAATCTCAATAAAAGACAAAGTTTAGAGATATGGTGTTTAATGATACCCATACATGCTTAGCTCAAGTAAAAATAAATGTGGAATTAAAGGGGAAGACTATGGGAAAAAGGGTTTGAACGTTGTTATTCAATCCCGAAGCATGATTATGACATTATGACAAAAACCCCATACCAATGTCAATAGGATAATGGTAGAAGAGTACCTTTTTTGCTATGGATCTTTTCACTTATTTGTTATAATTGGTTTGGTGGAAAGTTTGTTTCAGAATTATAATTCTTGAGTATGTTTTTATTAGGATGTTGAATTTATAGATGTTGAAAAGGAAACATCAAACATATTTGCAGGGAGAATGGAGTAATGTTGTTGGCCACAAATGTAGTGACTACTTATAATAATGCTTCAAATGTTGATGACAAAATTAAGAAGGTTAATTTTTTTTTTTAAATTTTTGTCAAGTTTTGTTAAATCACTCGTAATTTTGTTTTTATGTTCAAATAGATTTTAATTTTCATCTATTTTGTTTAATTTAGTCTTTTTTTTTTGCTAATACTGTTTAAATTATTAACGGCCATGAACATTTACTACCACATGTCATTTCGTGGTTTTTTTTATTTTTTAAGATTTTTTATATTTTAAAAAAAATAATTTTTTTCTAAATGTCCACGTGTCAACCAAACAACGTGTCACATGTCAGATTCAATATTTTATATTAATTGGTCCCTATATTCGTTATTTTTGTTCAATTAAGTCTCAATCTTCTTCAACATGAACCAATTTTGTACCTCTCCAAAAATTTAATTTTTATATTAAAATTCAAAATTTTTATTAATTATTTTTATATAATATATTAAAATTCACATCATTATAACTTTTATATAAAAAATAAATTTGGTTTCATCTTCGACATAACAAAATTGGGATTAAATTGAAAAAAAAATAACAAATATAAGAATCAAATTGAATATACAACATTGACTCTGACACGTAACACGTTGCTGGGTTGATACGTATACATTTAAAAAAAATTAAAAATTTTAAATAAAAAAAAATTAAAAAATATCACGAAGTGACATGTGGTGTTAGTAAAAAATTGAACAAAATTGACGAAAATTATAACCTATTTGAGTAAAAAAAATTAGGACGGATTTGACTAAACTTGATGAAAATTAAAATCAAAAAGGTATTTTAACCAATTAAAAATGGAGAATGGTAAAAAAAATTGCAAGTGAAACACTAAGGAAAGTTTGTTTAGATTTATTTTAAAATATAAAACTCCTATTACAAATTTAGTTTTAAAAAGTATTTAAGATATTAAATGAATAATATATATTTAAATTAATTTTGATCTCGACTTTTAAACAGAGTGAACTTATTAGATGTACCGAAATATTAGTAACATTAATTTATATAATGTTTAGAAATTAAAATTACACAGATATGTGATCTAAAACACACAAATTATGGCATCTAAAACATATTCAAAAGTGTCCTATAAAAGAACACTTGCAATGCTTAAAGTATCCGATAAGTGATAACTAAAACTTGAAAGGATTAAAATTAAACACCAAATTTAAAGAATCAAAAGTGTAGTCCATGCAAATATAATAAAAGTGAAAAATAACATTAGATGAGAGTGGTTAGAAGGCTATGGCCCAAATGAGGTTGTCGAAGAATCTAAGTGGAAAATTTAAGAGAAATATAAAATAATGAGAGAAGAATAATATAATATTTCTTGGTTTTGCTTAAAGAAAAAAATAATGATTCCACATTATCCTCTAACATTAATATAATAGGCACGTGTTTGGTTGCACATCTTATATCTCATTGTTTAAATCACATCAAACAAGAAAAATAATAGAGAAGTTACAAATAGTACCTTCTTTTGGAGGGTAGAGAGAGTTTTGAAACCCTAGTTTTTTAATCGTTAGAGACTTGTTTGATTTTGTGAAATTACATGTTTCAAAGTATATAAATATGTGACTAATTGATTATGTAAATTTTCCCTAGTATTGTAACATGCTCTATTAATCCATTTTTCACATTCAATCTAAATTTTGCATCACATAAAACATATTTGTTATTTTGTTAGCTTTATTAATGGAAAATACTCAAAAAATTTATTAGCTTTATTATTTTTGTTAAAATCTTTATTGTGTAAAAATTAAAATTTATATAAATAAACAACCTTTATTTATCATTTAAACAAATTAAAGAAATATTAATGGAAATTTAAAGAATTACATGTTTACATGTTAAAATTAAAATTAAAACACTACTAAAAATTCTTATATTACATGAGAATTTTCTTGTGAATTTATTAAAAAAGTTTGCAAGAAAATACTTTTTTATGCTATTTTTTCTAAGAATTTTAATTAGCAGATAATTCTTTTGTGAGTAATTATTTTTTACAAAATTTGTTACGAAAAGTGTTTTACACAAAATATTTTACAAAAAAATTGGCAGCAATTTTCTGTAATTTTTTTTTTCATAACAAAATTTATAAATATTTCCTAAAAAAAAGTAAAAACAAAATTGACATGAAATATAAATTTTTTTAACAGTGAAATACATAAAATTTTCCATTTATTATTATTTTTTTTGACTCGAAAAAATGTCATGCTTGTCCTACCTATATGAGCAATTTAAAATTTTCATTTAAAACTATTACAAGAGCAACAAAATTCAACATGTTTTTCACATCTAACCTAACTAAGAAACTAGAAGATACACATTTTTTTCTTTACACATTTAATCCTCCTAGTTGGAGGGTCACCTTGACTAAGCTTAGCCACCAACTTACTTTCTCATCATTTTCATATTATATCATATTATATTATATTATATTATATAGAGAGAGGAATCCTATGAAATTTTATATTTTTGTTTATTTATCTTTTAACTTTTGCTTCTTTTATATATATGTTTGTGTGAACCACAACTTTGTTAATGCGTTAATGCTTAAAGACATGAATGCTTCCCTACATTTATGCAATATGAATTCTTTTTCTATCTCCTCTCCACAAAATAATTTAAAAAGCACAACTTTTTCATTACTTTTCTTTTCCCTTAAACCACTCTAGATTTTTCCCAACCCCACATGGGTTGCCCAAGTTTGTGTAAAAGTTAGGTTATATTATTAATTTATTTTATTTTCTTTATAAAAAAAAAGTTTAATACAAGTTATTTAATTTTTGAAAACACAACAATATATATGATCATTAATCTATTTGCTTATAATGTTTAATATTTTTGTTTGTTATTTGACACAATATTTTAAGGCTAAAAAAATGTATTGAGAGACATGATTTTCCCAAATTTGTTACTATTAGAATGGTCAAAATTCATATAAACAAATACATATAAATAATAGAAAAATGAATTAATTCTAGAAATAAAATGTATATGGTTCACATGAGGCTTTATGGTACCTTTGGTTGGTGCAAAATGCAGGGAAAAAGTTTGCCACTGAACTTAATGGGTTAATGGGACCTATAGAGTGCATGGTATGATGGAAGGTGGAACACACACCAAAGCTTTTAACTTGTATAAAGGCTCATTCTTTTATAATCATTGCCATGAAGATAATCACACTACTTTGTCAAAGACCTTTTCTTTAGAAGTTTTTGCCAAATGAAATTTCTTACTTATTGTACCTAACTTAAAGGTTGTGGATCTGTTTTGAATTACGAGTCAAATTATATATAAAAATAGGGGGAAAAAAATCTTCGACACAAAACCATGTGACATAGTTCCTACGGATAAAATAGTTATAAATGTTAAAAATTTAAGTGTCAGTCTAAGTTTCACATTAGTTAAAAATAAGAAAATATAATACTATGTAAGAATAAAGACTCATAAACTCATTATCATAAAGTTTTAGATTGAGAGTGATGTCAATGTCTTATCTGGTTAGGCTTTGGTGTTCTATTTTTTCAGCAAAATCCTCTCTATAGATCTAACAAGTGATATCAGAGCTGATAGTAAAATCGACTTAGACGAAAATGAGTACTCATAGTTGGGAATAATAAAGAATAATAAACTTTAATATTTATAAAAAAAGTGAAGGTGGTGTAAAATGAGTATATAAATTTATTACGTGTTAAATTTAACCCACTTATATGTCATCGTGTATTTAAAGAATATTATATTTTTCTTCATAAGTTAGTGTCTTTTATTATATTGACTATAGTATATAGGCTTTTATTCGTTTCGTTATTCCTCTTAAATATTATTACCTAGATTTAGTCCATTGTAATTAAACAAGTTGAAATTTGAATCTCAACATATAAATTATCAAATTAATAAGCATAAAATTATTATTTTTTAATTAATTTGATAAAGTTAGTGTATTTCAGGATAAATACAATTAAATCAAGTAAAAGTATTTAGAATAAACGAATTCCGAATTTTTTATTTAATTGATAATGAAGGTTGAGTGTTATTTAAAAAATAATAATATAATTCAAAATCTATATAGATTTTTCGGGCCATTAATGCTATAACTAATCCTTCGGCTACGACACGCAAAGTATTAATTGAAAGTACAAAGTACTGTTTTAGCAGTTTATTTTTTTATAATTATTTTTCGATTTAAATACTTTTTTGGTATTCATTTTCGTAATGTTTATTGTGGATGATTCTCATTTTGACAGAATATTTAAATGAATTCTCATTTTTACCGAATACGTGCTACCTGTATAATGCTTCGTTAATGATTTAAATGACATTACAGAAAAAGATCAAATAAAACACGAATTGCGAAAATAAGGATTATTTAAAACATTCGATAAAAATGAGGATCATTTCAAACATTATATTAAAATGAGAATGATCCGTAACAAATATTACAAAAATGAGGACTAAGTATTTAAGTCTTATTTTTCTAATGTTAATCTGATTAAATAAATTAAAAGTTAAGATTTGAATTTTCTTTTTCAGTATTTTCTTTTCTAAATTTACTGTAACCTAAAAAAGTTCAGTTCACGTTAACAGTGAATAAAATATTATAAAGTAAGAATTAAATCATTAATATATAAAAGTTAATTTGTCTGTCATGGGACCCTGCAACCACACCGTACCTGCGTGTTCCAAACTTCATAAACCCTATCGGGGAAATAAAATATGTCATTTTAAATAGAAAAATAAATAAAGATTTAAATTGAGTAAAAAAAAAGTACTTATGACATCTTTTTACCAGTCACTTTCCCTGTCAAATTTTTTTTAATGAAATAAATTTATCCAAAACTACAAAAAATCATAATAAATTATTACTTTATTAAAAACATTTTTTTTTGTAAACCGACACAATATTTGAAAGGTTGTGTTGTGACTCTAGTTACTATGGCATCAGACATAAACCAAAAACAACTGCAACAAATAAATAAGGATAATCTATGTTGTTTAAATTTTAGAAATTAGAAATTATAAATAGTTAATATTTGATGTCATAAATATTTAATAACAAAAGTTCTCCATAAGTTCAACAAATTTGGACCAACCCAGAAGGTAGGCCCCACCAGTGGAATCAGTGCCCACCAAAAGGGTATAAATGAAAAGAGATTCACACTGGGTTAATTTTCCTTTTCTAAAAGTCAAAACCGAGAAATTTCAATGGTCTAAAATAATTAATTAACTAATTAAATAGCTTCCAGAATGGAATGTAAGTTTGGAATTTTTTAATTGATTTTTTGATATTATTTTTTGACGTTTCAAATATGTAAAATTATAAATACTATAAATGTCAAAACGTTAAGATTAGGTGAAATAAAATGTGTTGGTAAAGAAGAATATTCTATACTTTATATTAATGAAAATAAATTTTAAAAGATTGAGAAAGTGATTATATGTTGAAAGAAAAATTATAAATTGAGACAAATATTTTTCAAAGAAGATACATGAAGATTAAAAATATTAAGTTAGTTAACTTGTTTAGAAAAAATATATTAAATTATTGTTTTAATCATCTTATTTGTTAGATAATTTTAAAATAGTCCTTTAATTATTCGTTGTTTCAATTTAATCTTTATGTTTTTAACTAATAATTGAATGATTATTTTGAAATTACCTTAAAAATGAGAGGATAAAATAATAATTTAACAAAAAAATGAAAAGAGGTACAAGTGAAACTTTTATAAAATATAGTATATAATGATAGAAATAATATATGCATAAGATACAATAATACAATATATTTAAGTATGAGTTAAAAATTGTGTACCTGGAACTAATGAAGGATCCATGGAAGTACGTAGTATGAGATGTTACTGTTCTCTTTCTGATGGATATTTTCAAACGTAAGAGTATTTTACGTTGTTACCTAAAAACTGACTAATGGGTATCAGTTTTATATCCCCTCAGCAGAGACCAGGGACCTCTCAAAATGTATCTG